>CAJDTY010000008.1_pt1 | contig 92213 bp, 90 predicted proteins | sample 7390291 | NCBI WGS metagenome assembly CAJDTY01 (sample SAMEA7055671, study PRJEB34461) | soil metagenome | biome: terrestrial ecosystem; feature: Peninsula; material: soil | place: Antarctica | collected 2016 | reverse complement strand
TCAGCTACGAGACTCCGGGGCAAGCCTCGCAGGTCAGAAGTGGTGGGCGAGGGGGGAGTTGAACCCCCACGTCCTTTCGGACACAGGAACCTGAATCCTGCGCGTCTGCCAATTCCGCCACTCGCCCGAGTGAGCCCCGCGATGGTAGCAACCCGAGCTGACCAGTGGATCCTCACCCTTGACACGGCCGAGAATCCCCCATCGGCGCGATATACCCGAAACAGGGTAGGCCACACACTGTCGGCATGGTAGACGTGCCTCACCACCCAGCCCTCGACTTCGACGGACTGATGCGTCACCTCATGATCGTGGGGTTCATCAGCCTGGCGGCGTGGGTGGCCGCGAGCTCATTGGGCGTCATCGCGGGCTACATCACAGTCTCCCCCGGCGCCACGTTGCGGTTCCTCCTCGCGGTGCTGATCCTGGTCTTCGCGCGCCGCACCTACTGGGAGATCACCGAATGGCGCTGGCGCAAGCTTCCGCCCGACGAGCGCTACGGCTTCTCCAACCCGCTATGGGAACCCACTCGTTCGGGCGAGTCGATCTCGATCTACGAGGATGACCTTGCCGTGCAGACCACCACGGGTTCGCCACAGCCCCAAGGGTAGGATGGCGCCGGGAGCGCGCGGCCGACCCCCGCGCGCGTCGCACCGGTGCCGAACCTCCGCGACTTCGAGCGACGCTTGGGGGGCCTCGTCGAAGGCCTCTTCTCCAAGACGTTCCGCAGCGGCGTGCAGCCGATCGAGCTCGCCAAGCGACTCATCAAGGAGATGGACTCGAGCCGCACGGTCGGTGTGAGCGAGGTCTGGGCGCCCAATCGCTTCGCGATCTTCCTCGCCCGTGAGGACGCCGAGCGTCTCGAGCAGGCCGAGGCCGCCATCGCCGCCGAGCTCAAGGCCGTGGTTCGCGAGAACGCCGCCGAACGCGGCTGGGGACTGGTGGGCCCGCCCGAGATCGAGTTCTTCATGGACGAGAAGCTGAAGAAGGGCGACTTCGTCTGTGAGTCGAGCCTGGTGGAGGGCGCAGAGAAGGTGGCACCGGCAGCCACGAAGACGCTGGGGCCTGCGTCGGTGATCGTGCACGAGGACGGGGCAACCCGCCGGATCCCTTTCGGCAAGGAGGTCGTGACGATCGGGCGCCTCGCCGACTGCGAGGTGGTCCTGAAGGACAAGGGCGCCTCGCGCCGGCACGCGCAGATCAAGCTCACGGACACGGACGCAACGCTCACAGACCTCGGCTCCACCAACGGCACCCGGCTGAACGGCCAGGTGGTCCAATCCCGCCAAGTGCAGGATGGCGACAAGATCACGATCGGGGCCGCCGTCCTGGAGTTCCTGAGGACCTAGATGCTCGCCGAGAGCGTCACGCCCTTCGCGTTGTCCGCCCTGAAGTATGGGCTCTTCGCGTTGTTGTTCCTGTTCATCTGGCGCTCGATGCGTTGGGTGGTGCACGGGCTCAATGTGGACACCGCGCCGCGCCCGGGCCGCTCTGCGCGCAACGCCAAGGGTGCCACGGCGAGCACCGCGTTACCCCCCGGCCCCCAGAGCGTCGTGGTGTACGCCGACGGCGCCAAGCCGCGCACCGTGCAGATGGCCGCAAGCATGGTGATCGGGCGTGCTCCCGCATGCGAGCTGATGCTCGAGGACACTTACATCTCTCAGCAGCACGCGCGGATCTTCGGCAAGAACGGCTCGTGGTACGTGGAGGACCTCGGCTCTACCAACGGCACGTATGTGAACGATCAGAAGCTCGCCGCTCCCGCGATGGTCCAACCGGGCGATCGGATCCGCGCGGGCACCACGGTCCTGGAGCTTCGGCGATGAAGATCGAGACCGGCGTGGCCACCGACATCGGCAAGGTGCGTGAAGGCAACGAGGACTCCTACCTGGTGGAACCACCTCTATTCGCGGTGGCCGACGGCATGGGCGGACATCGCGGCGGCGAGGTCGCCTCGCACCTGGCACTCGACACGGTCGAGGCGCTGGCGGAACAGGGAAGGGGCACGCTCGGCGATCAGGTGCGCGAGGCCAACCGGGCGGTGTACGAGGAGTCTCAGCGCGATCGCGCGGTGACGGGCATGGGCACCACGCTCACGGCCGCGCGCGTGGTGGACGGCGCGGCGCGGGTGGCGCACGTGGGCGATAGCCGCGCGTACCTGATGCGCGCCGGCTCCCTGCGCCAGGTCACCGACGATCACACTCTCGTGAATCGGATGGTCAAGGCCGGTGAGATCACGCCCGAGGAAGCCCAGGTCCATCCGCACCGCAACGTCCTCACGCGTGCGCTCGGCACCGAGCCCGACGTGCAGGTGGACGAGATCGAGGTCGCCCTCATGGACGGGGATCGGCTGATGCTCTGCAGCGACGGGCTGTTCGGCATGGTGAACGAGGATCAGATCCAGGCGATCCTGGAAGCCGAGCCCGACCCGCAGAAGACGGCCGATCGCCTGGTGCGCGCGGCAAACCGTGCCGGTGGTGTGGACAACATCACTGTGGTGGTCCTCGACGCTCACGACGACGGCACCGCAGACGACGGGCCGGAGGCGGCGGGTGCCGGACCTCAGCCCACCCGGCGCAGGGGACTCCTGCCGTGGCTCCTGGGCGCTGCGCTGGCGGTCGTGCTCCTCGCGGCCGCGCTGGTCGGCGCCCGTGCTTACGTGGACGGGCAGTGGTATGTCGGGATCGCGAACGAGCATGTGGCCATCTTCCAAGGGGTCCCCGCCGAGCCCCTGGGCTACCACCTCAGCCACGTGGTCGAGGAAACCGACCTCGGCGCCTCCGACGTCCTGACGTTGGAGCTCTACCGCACGTTGGATCAGGGCATCAACGCCGACACCCGTGAGCAGGCGCAGGCGCTGGTGGAGCAGATGCGCAAGGATCTCAAGGCGAGCGACCAACCGCAGCAGGCGGGCGTGCCGTGAGCGCCGGGACACTCGAGACGTCCCGACTGCAGCGCTCCAAGACGGGGCTGGCGCTGCTGCTCTTGGCGCTGATGGTCTCCGTAGGCGCGTTCGCACTAGCGGGGCTCGGGCTGCGCGGCAAGGTGCCTGCTCAGCTCGTCACGTACGGAATCGCCCTGGTGGGAGGCTGCGTGGGCGCGTGGCTGGTGGTGCGCTGGATGGCGCGCGGCGCCGACCCCGTCCTGCTGCCGGTGGCCGCCATCCTGGGCGGCCTCGGCATCGCCATGCTGTATCGGATCATGGTGGACCGCGGCGAGCCGAATATCTGGATCGATCAGGCGGTCTGGCTGTTCGTGGGCCTGGTGGCGTTCGCCGCGACCCTGGTCCTGGTCCGAGACGACCGCCAGCTCGATGCCTACACGTACACGATCGGGCTCGCAGGGGTGATCCTGCTGCTGCTCCCGGTGGTCCCCGGCATCGGCTACGAGATCAACGGGGCTAGGCTGTGGGCGCGCGCGGGGCCGTTGTCGTTCCAGCCGGCCGAGTTCGGCAAGATCTTGATCGTCATCTTCCTGGCGAGCTACCTTTCGTCCAAGCGCGAGCTGCTCGCGAGCGGTGTGGGGCGCCTCGGCATGCCGCGCGGCAAGGACCTGGGTCCGCTCCTCCTCGCGTGGGCGGCCTCGCTCGCCGTCCTGTTCCTGGAGCGGGACATGGGTGCTTCGCTGCTGTTCTTCGGCGTGTTCGTCGTGATGCTGTGGGTGGCGAGCGGCCGGTTCGGCTACCTCGTGGTGGGCGGCATCATGTTCGCGCTCGGGGCCTGGGTCGGGTACCTGGCCTTCACGCACGTCCAGCTACGTGTGGACTACTGGCTGCACGCGCTCGACCCCTCCAAAGTGTTGGGGCTCGGATACTTCCAGCTCGCGCAGGGGTGGTTCGCGATGGCGAGCGGCGGGCTCGTGGGCACGGGCCTGGGCCAGGGCTCGCCTACGCTGATTCCCTACGTGGGAAGCGACTTCATCTTCGCGGCCTTCGGCGAGGAGCTGGGGATGGTGGGGGCAGCGGGCCTGCTGCTGCTCTACCTCGTGCTGATCGGGCGCGGCCTTCGGATCGCGATGGAGCGCACCGACGCCTTCGGCAAGCTGCTCGCGACAGGCCTCACCACGATCCTGGCGCTGCAGACCTTCGCGATCGTGGCGGGCGTCACGCGGCTGATCCCGCTCACCGGCGTGCCGCTGCCTCTCGTGAGCTACGGTGGGTCCAGCCGCGTGGCGACGTTCATCATGCTCGCCCTGCTCGTGCGCGTCTCCGCCGGCCCGTGGGGGCGCACGCATGGATAGGCGCATCCGGCGGCTCGGTATCGCGCTGGCCGGGCTGTTCGGGCTGCTCTTCCTTCAGCTCGCGTACGTGCAGGTGTACGCGGCCGACACGATCCGCGACAACCAGGCCAACGCACAGCGCCAGATCATCGCCGAGTACAAGGTGCAGCGCGGCGCGATCCTCACGCGCGATCTGGTGGCGATCGCCGATAGCGTGCCCGCCGGTCCCAAGGCCGACTATCTCTACACGCGTGAGTACCCCAACGGTCCGCTGTACGCGTCCATCACGGGCTACTACTCACGCGTGTTCGGTCGCAGCTCGCTCGAGCAGGGCATGAACGACTACCTCGCGGGGGACGCGCCGGAGCTCGCGGCCTCGAACCTCACCGACCTCGTGTTGGGACGCCCACGCAAAGGCGGTTCGGTGGTGACCACGATCAGCTCGCGGTTGCAGGCCGCGGCGCAGGCGGCCCTGGGGGACCTGCCCGGCGCCGTGGTGGCGATCCAGCCAAGGACGGGGGACATCATGGCCATGGTCGCCAACCCCACGTACGACCCCAACCGACTGTCCTCCGGCACCTCCGATGAGATGAAGGCGGCGTGGGACGAGCTGAACGCCGACCCCGCCGAGCCGCTGCTCTCGCGCGCCAAGGACCAGCTCTACCTCCCGGGATCCACGTTCAAGATGATCACCTCCTCGGCGGCGCTGGAGGCCGGCTACGGTCTCAACAGCCGCTGGCCGAACCCCCACGTGCTGGACCTGCCGCTCACGAGTGTCAACCTCGAGAACTTCGGCAACGAGGTGTGCCTGGGCGGGGCCAAGACCGTCACGCTGCTGGACGCGTTCCGCGAGTCGTGCAACGTTCCATTCGGGGGGATCGGGCTGAAGCTGGGTGCGGAGCGGCTCCAGGCCCAGGCACAGGCATACGGCTTCTGCCCCACGAACCCGCCCACTCAGACATCCTGTATCGAGGACACGATCCCGTTCACGATCCCGTTCCAGGCGGGGCACTTCCCGATCCCCGCGTACTTCACGCAGAACGAGCCGAAGCTCGCCTTCAGCGCGATCGGGCTGGACAACGTGCTCACGAACCCGCTGCAGATGGCACTCGTGGGCGCCGCGATCTCGAACCGCGGCATCGAGATGGCCCCACGTCTGGTGACCGAGGTCCGCGCGCCCGACAACAGCGTGGTCAAGGAGTTCCGCCCGCAGGAATACGGTCGCCCGATCTCTTCGGACAGTGCGAGCGCGCTGCGTCAGATGATGATCGCGGTGGTGGAGAACGGCACCGGCTACTCGGCGCAGCTCAGCGGCGTCACGGTGGCCGGGAAGACGGGCACCGCCACGAACGGTCCGAACAAGGCGCCCAACGCCTGGTTCGTCTCGTTCGCGCCGGCGGGCGATGGCGAGGCCACGCGCATCGCCGTGGCGGTTATCGTGCTGGACGGTGGCAACCTCGGGAACGAGGCGACGGGGGGCCGGGTGGCGGCGCCGATCGCGGCGCAGGTCATCGACGCGTGTCTGAACGAGGGAGCGTGCCCGGATCGATGATCGAGACGGACGACCTACGGGTGAGCGGCCGGTGAGTTGCCCCATGAGCGGACCATGAGCGGACCATGAGCGGATCGGTGCTCGGCGGTCGCTACCGCATCGAGGCGCGCATCGGATCTGGCGGGATGGCGGAGGTCTATCGCGGCATCGACCCGGTCCTCAACCGGACGGTCGCGATCAAGGTCCTGCTCCCGCAATACGCGCGCGACACGAGCTTCGTGGCGCGCTTCCGCCGCGAGGCGCAGGCCGCCGCGCGCCTCAACCATGCGAACATCGTTGGCGTGTTCGACACGGGCGCCGACGGAGACACCCAGTACATCGTGATGGAGTTCATCGAAGGCCGGACCCTCGCGGACTTCCTCGCAGCCGGCCGCCGACTCACGCCGGTGCAGGCCGCCGAGGTGAGCCAGAAGGTTTGCGGCGCGCTCGCGGCCGCCCACGCCCAAGGGGTGATCCACCGCGACATCAAGCCGGGCAACATCATGGTGACGCGCGAGGGCACCGTGAAGGTGATGGACTTCGGCATCGCGCGCATCACCTCGGGCGCCGAGACCGCCCCGCAGACCTCAGCGGTGCTGGGCACCGCGTCCTACCTCTCACCTGAACAGGCGCAGGGCGGGCCTGTGGACGCGCGCACGGACATCTACTCGCTGGGGACCGTGCTGTACGAACTGCTAGCGGGGCGCCCCCCGTTCACGGGCGAATCGCCGGTGGCCATCGCTTTCAAGCAGGTGAACGAGACGCCCGTCCCCCCGAGCCAGCTCAACCCCGACGTGCCTCCGCGCGAAGATGCCGTGGTCATGCGCGCGCTGTCGAAGAACCCCGCGAACCGGTATCAGACCGCGCAGGAGTTCTCCGAGGATCTGGAGCGGGTGATCAAGGGGCAGGACGTGCACGCGACGCCGCTGCTCCCGGGCGCGGGCGAGGCCACGCAGGTCATCAGCCGCCCCCAGCCCACCGCCGTGCTGCCGCCCCAGACCGAGACGAAGGGCTCGGGCCGCAAGGTGTGGCTCGGTGTCCTGATCGGCGTGCTAATCGTCGCCGTGCTGGGCGGCGGGGGCTACCTCCTCGCGACCAGTCTCACCAAGAGCGAGAACCCGCTTCCGACCCTGACCGAGGTGCCCAGCGTGGTGGGCGCCCAGTACGACGCCGCCAAGGCTCAACTGGAAGGCCTCGGCTTCACGGTGATCCCCAAGTACAAGACGACCGACGCCGCGGCCGCCGGCACCGTGCTCGCGCAGGATCCCGTGGAGGGCACCAAACTCGCCAATCGCGCGCCGGTCACGCTCACCGTGGCCAAGAAGCCCACGAGCGTGGCCGTCCCGTCGCTGACAGGCATGACCCTGGCCGACGCCCAGGCGGCCCTCACCTCCGCCGGCTTGAAGATCGGGACGCAAGGGGAAGCGCCCGACGCCACGGTGGAAGTGGGCCACATCGTCAGCTCCAACCCGGTGGCAGGCACGCTGGTGCCCAAGGGCTCGTTCGTGGATGTAGTGGTATCCACCGGCCCAGAGCTCGTGGCCGTGCCGGACCTCGTCAGTGGATGTCTCTCCCTCGGCTCGGCGAAGCAGGCCATCACGGGTGCGAGCCTTGTCGCGGCCGAGGGTCCCCCGGTGACCAAGAATCCTGCCTGCGTGAACAGCAACCGGGTGGCGGCCCAAGATCCCGTCGCCGGCACCATGGTTCCGGCGGGGTCGACCGTCACGATCTCCTTGGGCACGTTGGTGTCACCTTCGCCATGACGGATCGTTACGTCGTCGAGTCGTTCACGGACACCGAGCGCGCGCAGCTCGCGCCGCATTTCTCCAACCTGGTGGGACCGGTCTTCGCGCTCGTGAACCTGCCCGAGGCGGTGAAGGGCGCACTGTTCGCGCGGTACTCGCGCACCACCAAGTCCCTGCGCCGGCTGTTCCTGGACGAGTTCGCGCAGGGCGTGGCGGCGGGTGTGGCGGCAACACCGGAGATCGGACGCGAGCGAGCCGCACGCCTGTACGAGAGCGTGTTCGTGGACTACGGCGACGACTCCGTGGCCCAGCTCGGCGGCGTGCACCTGGCCTGCGAACAGTCCTCGCAGCTGCTGGCCAAGGCCCTTGAGTGGGGCCGGCTCGCCGCATACCTTGAGCAATCGACGCGCTACATGCGTTACGACGATCGCCCAGGTGGTGCCTGGCGGGCCACCATGCCTGCCGAGCTGGACGGCACGCCGCTCCACGCGCGCTACCGGTCATTCCTGGACGAGGTCTTCGGGACCTACGGACGCATGTACGGGCCCATGGAGGCTTACTTCAAGGAGCGCTTCCCCAAGCAGGAGGGTGACAGCGACTTCGTGTACCGCCAGACGATCCTGGCCAAGACGTGCGACACGCTGCGCGTGCTGCTGCCTGCCAGCACCCGGTCGAACCTCGGGATCTATGCCACCGGTCAGGCGTACGAGCAGTTGCTCATGCGCCTGGCCGTGCACCCGCTGGAGGAGATGCGCGCCTACGGCGAGCTCATCAAGGTCGAGCTGCGCGCCGTGATCCCTGAGTTCCTCAAGCGCGTCGACGTTGCGGAGCGCGGCGTCGCCTGGAGCGCGTACTGGAAGGCCAATCGAGAGCGCGTGGAGGAGCTCACCGCGAGGGTGTTCAACGACGTGAAGGCGGAGACTCGCGAAGAGGTGACCCTCACCGACTGGGACCCCGAGGGGGAGCTCAAGGTCGCGGCGGCGGTGCTCTACGCATCTTCAGCGCTGCCCGACGATCAGCTGCTGGAGATCGCGCGCGCCATGACGCCCGCCCAGCGCGAGGAGGTCCTGCGCGCGAGCGTTGGCGATCGCGGGAACCGGCGGCACAAGCCCGGGCGCGCCTGGGAGCGCACCGGATACCGCTTCGACGTGCTGTGCGACTACGGCGCGTTCCGCGACCTTCAGCGCCATCGCCCGCTCACGATCGAGTGGCAGCGGCTCACCACTGAGCGCGGCTACGAGGTGCCCTCCCAGATCGATGAGGCCGGGCTGCGCTCGGACTGGGACCGCGTGATGGAGGAGAGCGCCAGGATGGAGTGCGCGCTGCTCGACGCCGGCATGCCCGAGGTCGCGCAGTACGCGGTGTCGATGGCTTACCGGATCAGGTTCGTGATGCAGATGAGCGCTCGCGAGGCCATGCACCTCACCGAGCTGCGGTCGCAACCGGCCGGGCACCCGATGTACCGACGCGTCGCGCAGTCGATGCATCGCTTGATCGACGAGCAGGCGGGGCATCACGCGATCGCCGGCGCGTTCACACACATGAGCTATGAGGATGTCGACCTGGAGCGCCTCGAGGCCGAGCGCCGCACCGAGGCCAAGCGCAAGGCGCTGCACCAGGGTTCGTGAATACGATCATCCCGCGCGTCCGGGATCTCATGCGCGATCGCGTGGGCACAAGCCCGGCGGGGTGCTGCCTGATGGTCCTGCGCCGAGGCGAACCGATCCTTCAGGTGGCCACGGGACGCGCCCGGGCCGCGATCGATGCCCCGCTCACGCAGGCGAGCATCTTCTACGTCGGGTCCCTCGCGAAGCAGTTCGTGGCCGCGTGCGTGGCGCTGCTGGAACGAGAGGGTGCACTGTCGCTGGAAGATCCGGTGTCAGCGCACGTCCCGAGCCTTCCGGACTGGGGCAGCAGGGTGAGGGTGCGCCACCTCCTGCACCACACGAGCGGGCTCACCGACCCCGGCCGGCGCCACGATCCCGGCCAACATCCGGGCCAACATCCGGGCCAACATCCGGGTCTGCCTTCGGCCGGCGTGCCGAGCCGGAGCACCGAGGATCTGCTCGAGCGTGTTCGTGGTGTCCGGACGCTCACCTTCCCTCCCGGTTCGATGTACTCCTATTCGAACCGGGGCTACCTCTTGCTGGGGGAGGCCGCGGCGCGCGCGGCGGGCTCGAGCATCCGGGAGCTCGCCCGCGACCGCTTGTTCGCGCCGCTCGGCATGGCACATTCAACGTTCCGCGATCGGCCAGGGGCCCTTCCTGCCCAGGCCGCGCGTGGACATTTCATCGCCACCGACGGGGATCTGCACGAGGAGCCGGCGCGCTTCCACGCGGTGGGCGCCGGCGGCCTGTGGACCTGCACCGGCGACCTCGCCGCCTGGGACACGAACCTCAACGAGGATCGCCTCACCGAAGGCTGGCTGCCGCACCGCCTCACCACGCTGGGCAGCCTGGACGATGGCACCCCGATCCACTACGCCTGGGGCCTCTCCGTGCGCACCCATCGCGGGTTGCCCATCGTGAGTCACGGCGGAAGCTTCCCGGGGTGGAGTGCCAAGATGGTGCGCTTCCCGCAGCAGCGAACGACGATCATCGCGCTCGCGAACCTCGATCGCCTCGACACCTCGGCGTTGGTGTTCGAGGTCGCCGACCTGCTCATGCCCGACAGGATCGATCCGGCGGCACCCCCGGCCGAGGAGACGCTGCGGCAGTACCGGGGGAGATCGGCGGCGGGACCGGCTTCGAAGAAAGCCCGTGGTTCCGGGGGTTCTTGACTCAGACCGTGTATGGTCGGGCACACGATCTACACCTGGGGAGGTGTCAGCAATGAACAAGTCAGAGCTGATCGACGCCGTGGCAGAGCGCACCGGCATCGCGAAGTCGACCGTCGACGAAGTCATCAAAGGCATGACCGAGACGATAGAGACCACCGTCGCCAAGGGCGACAAGATCCAGATCCCCGGATTCATCTCGTTCCAGAAGGTGCAGCGCGCCGCGCGCACCGGTCGCAACCCGCAGACCGGCGACACCATCAAGATCCCGGCGAGCGCCACGGTCAAGGTGACCGCGGGCGCCCGCCTCAAGAGCGCGGTCAAGTAACCCAGACCGACGGCTCGAAGCGTCATGGACGGCCCGGCCCAGTGTCGGGCCGTTCGCGTTCCCGGCTGAGCCAGGGCGGGTTTCGGTACCCTGGCACCTCCCATGGACCGCGAAACCCTGCTCCTGCTGGCATTCGGCATGTTGATCGCCGCGGCGCTCGTGGTGGGCGTCAGCGGCTGGGTGCTCTTCGCCCGGGACCGGCGCCTCTCGAAAGCGGTCGGCGTCACCGCGGGCGCCACCGGATCCCATCCCGAGGCACACGAGGAGCGCTGATGCTCGAGTTCCTCGACCTGCGCGAGCGGGGAGAGCGTCTCGAGGCCACGCGGCTCGAGATCGATCCCACCGTTGCCGACACCGTCGCCGGCATCCTCCAACGAGTCTTCGTGGAAGGCGACGAGGTGCTGATCGAGCTGTGTCAGCGCTTCGACGGCGCAGACCTGTCCCCGACCGGGGTCATGGTCACCCAGGAGGAGTTCGCGACCGCCGAGCGCGACACGCCGGCGGCGTTGCGCGAGGCCCTCGACGCGTTGATCGAGCGTTTGACGGACCTGCACGCGCGCCAGCTGCCGCGCGAGTGGCGCGAGGAACGTGACGGCGTCCGCTTCGGCGAGATCGTGCGTCCGCTGGGATCGGTGGGCTGCTACGTGCCAGGCGGCCGGGCGGTCTATCCGTCGTCGGTGTGCATGACGGTCGTGCCGGCGGTCGTGGCCGGCGTGCCTGAGATCGTGGTCTGCACCCCGCCGCAGGCCGACGGTTCCGTGCCCGCGCCGGTGCTCTACGCCGCCGGCAAGGCGGGAGCGACGTACGTGGCCAAGACCGGCGGAGCCCAGGCGGTGGCGGCCATGGCTTACGGAACGGAGTCGGTTCCGCGGGTGGACCGCATCGTGGGACCCGGCAACGCCTACGTCACCGAGGCCAAGCGTCAGGTGGCGGGCTCCGTCGGCATCGACGGGCTCGCGGGTCCCTCCGAACTCACGATCGTCGCCGACGAAACCCTCGAGCCGCGGCTGGTGGCGCTCGATCTCATCGCACAAGCCGAGCACGACCCACAGGCGCGCACCTTCTTCGTCACGACCACGCCAGAGCTGGTGGAGGCCGTCTCCGATGCGCTGGACAGCGCACTCCGCACAGCGGGCAGGCGCGAGATTATCGACACCTCGCTGCGCTACACCAAGGCGGTGGTGGTCCGCGACCTCACGCAGGCCGCCGACGTGGTGAACGAGCTCGCCTCAGAACACCTGCAGATCCTGCTGCCCGATCCCGAGGCGTTCGTAGCCAAGGTTCGCAACGCGGGCGCCATCTTCCTCGGCCGTGCCACTGCCGTTCCCTTCGGCGATTACGGGGTGGCTTCGAACCACGTGCTCCCCACCGCCGGCACCGCGCGCTTCTCGAGCGGTTTGCGAGCTTCGGACTACGTGACGGTTTCCTCCGTGGTGCAGATGAGCGATGAGGCGGCTGCCACCTTCGCGCCCCTCACCGCGGAGATCGCGTGGGCCGAGGGGCTGGTCGGTCACGCCAAGGCGATGCAGGCGCGCGCAGAGGCCGGCGAGCCCGAGGGCGTGGGATCGTGAAGGACGTGGCCGCAGCTTGATCGTGATCCCCGCCGTCGATCTGCGTGGTGGTCGCGCCGTGCGCCTCCTGCGCGGCAACCCCGACGAGGAGACCGCCTACGCCGACGACCCGGTGGAGGTAGCCGTGCGATTCCAGGAAGAGGGCGCGCGCCGGCTCCACGTGGTCGACCTCGACGCGGCGCTGGAAGACGGCGACAACCGAGACGTGGTCCAGGCGATCTGTCATGCCGTGGCGATCCCAGTCCAGGTGGGCGGCGGCATGCGGTCCCTGGAGGACATCGCCGCGCTCATTGAGGCAGGAGCCTCGCGCGCGATCCTCGGCACTGCCGCTGCCGCCGATCCGTCGTTCGTCTCTCGCGCGGTCGAGGAATTCGCGGAGCGTGTGGTGGTGGCGATCGACGTGCGTGGCGGCCACGTGATGGTGCGTGGGTGGAAAGAAGAGGGACCGGTGCTCGAGGAGGCGATCGCGGCGCTCGATGACGCCGGCACGCCGCGATACCTGGTGACCTCGATCGCGCGCGACGGCACGCTCGATGGGCCGGACCTCCGGCTGTACACCCACGTGATCAAGACCACCGATACCCCGCTGATCGCGAGCGGCGGCGTACGCGACGCCGACGACATATGGGCCCTGCGGGATCTCGGGTGTGAAGCAGCCGTCACGGGCAAAGCGTTGTACGAGCGCACCCTCAAGCTCTCGCAAGTGATCAGGGGGTAGCCGCACCGACGGTGTTTCTAGGCGTTCGAAGGGTCGACGATCTCGAGGCCCGGGAAGCAAGGGCGGTAGAAGCCCCGATCCCTCGTGAGGAAGCGGTCGGCCCGCAGACGCGCATGCATCCCGATGAGGAAGTCCGCCAGGAGTCGATCGCGAGATCCATGCGCCTCCCGGTACGAGCGCCAGACCGCGGCCACTCCGGCGGCGACGTCCATGTCGAGCGCAGCGAACCGGAGGGATTCCTACGCCATAAGTGAAGCAAGCGCAAGCGGTGAACCGGCCCATCCCGGAGCTGCTCGCCGCAGCGCCACCGACATCGTCGCGCTGCCCTCTCCAGGACGATCGCGCCGTAGCCGGGCCGCGCATCGGGAGACTCGACCGACCGCCTTCGGCGGAGTACCCTTCGGCCGCAACCACTCACCGGAAGGGACCGAAGGTGCGACGCCTCACGATCCTCATCTCCGCCGCGGTGCTCGCGGGCATGCTCGCAGCGTCCGTGCAGGTCGCCCTGGCCGCTCCCGGAAGACTCGACAGGGCCTTCAGCGGTGATGGCAAGCAAACGGCCTTCCCGAAGGGCGCCACCGGGTACGCCGTGGCGATCGACAAGCAGGGCCGGATCGTGGTGGCCGGGTACACCCTCACCAGCAGCACGGACATCGCGCTCGCGCGGTTCCTGTCGAACGGCAAGCCCGACACCTCCTTCGGCGGCGGAGACGGCCGTGTCACCACCAACCTGGGAGGCACGGACTATGCATTCGACATGGCGCTGCAGAGCGACGGTCGGATCGTCGTGGCTGGCGAGCGCGACTTCAGGAACAAGAGTCAGTTCGCGGTGGTGCGTTACGGCATCCATGGCGTGCTCGACAAGAGCTTCAGCCAGGACGGCATGAACTTCACTGACTTCGGCAGGAGATTCCAGGGCGCCAACGCCGTCCTGATCGGCCCCAGCGGGAACATCCTGCTCGCGGGATTCACCTCCAACGGCTCGCTGAGCCGGTGGGCGCTGGCCCGGTACCGGCCCAACGGCACGTTGGATGCGGGCTTCGGGAACAAGGGGAGAGTGAGCCTCGACGTCAGCCCCACCGATGAGCAGATCCAGGACCTGGCGTTCGCCTCGGGCGGCAGGATCGTGGCCGCCGGCTACGCTGAAACCTCCCTCACGCCTCGCTTCGCGATCGCGCAGTTCCGTACGGGCGGCAAGCTCGACCATTCCTTCGGTGCGAAGGGATCCTCGCTCATCAACGTCAGCAGTGGCGGTGACATCGCGTACGGACTCGGGCGCCAGAAGGACGGCGACCTCGTGCTGGCCGGTTACGCGGACAACCGCGGCAAGAGCGATTGGGGGCTCGCGCGCGTCGGCCCCAAGGGGCACTTGGACAAGACATTCGGCAAGCGCGGCAAGGTCCGCACGGGCTTCGGTCCGAGCTATGACTACGCCTACGGCGTCGCGATCCAGGACAATGGGCGCATCTTGGTGGTGGGCCGGGCGTCGCGCACCGACGCCGACTTCGGGGTGGTCCGCTACCGGACCGGCGGAGCCCTCGACAAGACCTTCGGCGGCGACGGCAAGGTGCTCACGAGCTTCTTCGGCGACGACGACACCGCGCGCGGCGTGGCGATCCAGTCGAACGGGAAGATCGTGGCCGCGGGCGAGGCCAAGGACAAGGCGCGCCGGCGGATGGCTGTGGCGCGATACCTCGCCACCTAGCGCCGTCCCACCGGCGATGGCCACCGGTCAAGCGGCCGGGGATACGAGATTTCGCCCGCTAACACCTTCGGGCCATGATGTGGCACAATCACGACACGGTGTTTGAACGCGCATTCAACGACTTCGTATCGAGCCCCTAGGGGCACACGCGGGCGCGCCCACGCTCGTGCGCCTCTCGACCTCTCGCCCGAAGGCGGGGGGTCGCTTCGTTTCCCCAAGGATGCGACGGGTTTGCAGCAGAAGGGAAAGGCGATCGAGATGACGGACCGAACGATCCAGGAGCAGATCGAGCGTGAGGCCGAGGCGCTGGAGAGGGAGTGGGACACGAGTCCCCGATGGACGGGGGTTGAACGACCCTATTCGGCCGAAGACGTGATCCGGCTGCGTGGCTCCTTCCGCGTGGAGCACTCGATCGCGCGCGCGGGCGCTGAGCGCCTGTGGGAGCTTGTGGGTCGCGAGGACTACGTGGCAGCGCTGGGTGCGCTCAGCGGCGGGCAGGCCGTGGAGATGGTCAAGGCGGGGCTCAACGCGATCTACCTCTCCGGCTGGCAGGTGGCTGCCGACGCGAACCTGGCGGGCCACACCTATCCGGACCAGTCCCTCTACCCCGCCAACTCGGTTCCCGCAGTGGTCAAGCGGATCAACAACGCACTGCAGCGCGCCGACCAGATCGCCTGGAGCGAGGGCGCTCCCGCGCGAATGATGGCCCCGATCGTGGCCGACGCGGAAGCCGGCTTCGGCGGCGCCCTCAACGCCTTCGAGCTCATGAAGTCGATGATCGAGGCGGGGGCCGCAGGCGTGCATTTCGAGGACCAGCTGGCTTCGGAGAAGAAGTGCGGACACCTGGGCGGCAAGGTCCTGGTGCCCACGGACCAGTTCATCCGCACACTCACGTCCGCGCGCCTCGCGGGCGATGTGCTCGGCATCCCGACCCTGGTCGTGGCCCGGACCGATGCCCTGGGGGCCACGCTGCTCACGAGCGACATCGACGCCCGCGATCGGCGCTTCTCCACGGGCAAGCGTTCGCACGAGGGCTTCTATCATGTGCGGAACGGCATCGAGTCGGCCCTCGCACGCGCCCGTGCCTACGCGCCGTATGCGGACATGCTCTGGTGCGAGACCGGAACGCCCGACCTGGAGGAGGCAAAGGTCTTCGCCGACGGCGTGCATTCTCGGTACCCGGAGAAGCTGCTCGCGTACAACTGCTCGCCAAGCTTCAACTGGAAGAAGCACCTGGACGACTCCACGATCGCGCGGTTCCAGAAAGAGCTGGGCGCGATGGGATACAAGTTCCAGTTCATCACGCTCGCGGGCTTCCACGCCCTCAACGCGAGCATGTTCGAGCTGGCAAAGGGCTACGCGAGCGAGGGGATGAGCGCGTACGTGCGTCTGCAGGAGCGCGAGTTCGAGATGGAGTCCGACGGCTACACGGCCACGCGTCACCAGGCGGAGGTCGGCACCGGTTACTTCGACCAAGTGTCCGAGGTGATCAGCGGCGGACGGTCATCCACGCTGGCCCTGACGGGCTCGACCGAAGAGGCGCAGTTCGAGGAGTGAGATACTGAGGGAAGGAACACCGGGGAGCTCGGAAGGACCGGGCTGAGAGGCCGGCTGCGCGCCGACGACCCGACGAACCTGAACCAGGTAATGCTGGCGGAGGGAAGCGGCACCGTTGGACACCGCGATCGCGATCTGCGCGGGTGGACCCTTACGCGTTCCCTTGCCCACGTTGGCCTCCCCGTTCGTGGTGGCCGCCGACGCGGGGGCGGTCGAGGCGCATCGCTTGGGCCTGCATGTCGACGTCCTTGTCGGCGACATGGACTCGGTCCCATCTGATGTGCGCGAGAAGGTCGCGCGCGAGGGGGGCGAGGTGCGTGTGTTCCCGACCCACAAGGACGCCACCGATCTCGAGCTTGCGATGGATGTGGCGATCGAAGGGGGCGCGAGGCGGATCCTGGTGCTCGGCGGTGACGGCGGGCGCTTCGATCACCTCCTCGGCAACGCCTTGTTGCTCGCCTCGCCCCGGTTCGCCCGGGTCCAGGTCGACGCGATCCTGGGCGGGACGCGCCTCAGCGTGATCCGCGGACGACGGGAGATCACCGGGTACGGGGGCGCGGGCGCGCTTGTGAGTCTGTTCGCGATGGGCGGACCCGCGCGCGGCGTGCGCACCACCGGACTGCGTTGGGCGCTGCATGGAGAGGAGCTGACTCCCGGATCCAGCCGCGGGATCAGCAACGAGTTCACGGCTGAGAGCGCGTCGGTCGACGTGTCCGAGGGCGTCGTCGTAACCGTCGTGCCTCAGGGAGGCATGCCGTGATCCGCCGCGGGAGCGTTGCGCTGTTGGCCGTTGCGCTGCTGGCGGCGTGCTCGGGCTCGGACGACGGGAGCGCCTCACCTCCCGTAGAGGCGACCGGGCCTCGCGAGGTCACTCTGGTCACGCACGACTCCTTCGACGTCTCCAAGGACGTGCTGCGCGCATTCGAAGACGCCTCGGGCATCCGGGTCAACGTCGTGGCGGCGGGCGACGCGGGACAGGTCGTGAATCGCGCGATCCTGTCCGCCGGCAACCCCGAGGGCGACGTGCTCTTCGGCCTGGACGACAACCTCCTGTCCACCGCGCTGGGCGCGAACCTGTTCACGCCGTATCGGCCCGCGCGCCTCGACGTCGTGACCGACCGGTACCAGCTGGACCCCGAGGATCGCGTGGTCCCCATCGATCACGGCGAGGTCTGCGTCAACGTCGACCACGCGTGGTTCGTAGCGCACGGGATCGCCGAACCCACGACCCTCCAGGATCTCGCCGACCCCACGTATCGGGGGCTCCTGGTCGTGGAGAACCCGGCCACGTCGACCCCCGGACTCGCCTTCATGCTTGCCACGGTGGCCGCGTTCGGGAGCTCGGGGTGGGAGGCGTATTGGGAGCAGCTACGCGCCAACGACGTGCTCGCGGTAGACGGATGGGAGCGCGCGTACTTTTCGGAGTTCTCCGGCGCCGGCGGCGGCTCGGGCACGCGGCCGCTCGTGGTGTCCTACGCGTCTAGCCCACCCGCCGAGGTCGTGTTCTCCGAGGAGCCGCTCGATCACGCGCCCACCGGGGTGATGGATCGAACCTGCTATCGCCAGATCGAGTTCGCGGGGATCCTGGCGGGCACCGATCACGAGACGGAGGCCGAGGCACTCATCGACTTCCTGCTCTCGAAGCCCTTCCAGGACGACATCCCGCTGCGCATGTTCGTGTTCCCCGTCGCTTCGGACGCCACGCTGCCGGCGGTCTTCACGAAGTACGCAAGCACGCCGAGCGATCCGCTGGAGCTCCCGCCCGACGAGGTAGCGGCCAACCGCGCGGCCTGGGTGGACCGATGGACAGATCTCGTCGCGCGCTGACGCGTCGAGCGCTCCTGCTGGCGCCCGGGGTTACGTTCCTGGGAATCATGTTCCTCTACCCGCTCGCCTCGATCGCGGATCGCGGGTTCCGCCCGGGCGGGCGGTTCAGCCTGTCGGGGATGGGCGCGGTGCTCGGTGACGCGGACCTGCGACGTGTGATCGCCTTCACGATCGGGCAGGCCGTGGCCTCGACCGCGCTCACGCTCGCGATCGGCATGCCGGCCGCCTATGCCCTGGCTCGCTACCGATTCCGCGGCCATGCCCTGGTCCGCGCGGTCGCCATCGCACCGTTCGCCCTGCCGACCGTCGTGGTGGGGACGGCTTTCGTCGCGCTCCTGGGGGACGGTGGCCCCGTCTCGGCCGCGTTCGGGTGGCTGGGGCTAGGCGTCTCACACCTGGATCGTTCGCTCGGTGGCCTGTTCCTCGCGCACGCGTTCTTGAACGTCGCGATCGTGGTGCTGGTGGTGGGAACCGCTCTCTCCATGTTGGATCCGGACATCGAGGCCGCGGCGACCGTGCTGGGGGCCGGAAGGGTCCGGGCCGCGGTCTCGGGTCCGCTCGCCGCCGCACGCTCGGCGATCCTGGGTGCGGCCGCGCTCGTCTTCTGCTTCACCTTCACCTCGTTCGGCGTGGTGCTGATCCTGTCCGGGCCGGGCCGCTCGACGATCGAGGTGGAGATCTACCGGCAGACGACGCAGCTGTTGAACCTGCCGGTTGCCTCGGCGTTGACGTTGATCCAGATCGCCGTGGTCGCGACGCTGCTCGTTGTGACGGCGCGGATCCAGTCGCGCGCCGGAGGCGTTGATCCTCATGCACAAGTGAGGGCGGCGCGACGCCCCGAGACGCGGAGGGAACGCGCGTTCGTGACCGCCGCGGTCGGCGTCGTGGGGCTGCTGGCGCTGGCGCCGATCGCGGTGCTGCTCACGCGGGCCTTGTACAGCCCCGGCGGGTTCACGCTCGACCGGTTCGTGCATCTTGGCGACGTGCGGAAGGGAGGGCTCCTCGCGGTGAGTCCGCTCGCCGCGATCGGGAACTCGTTGGTGTTCGCCGGGATCGCGGCCGCGATCGCGGTGGGACTGGGCGGACTCGCTGCGGCCGCCCTCGCCGCAGGACGACGGCACCGAGGCGTGTCCCTGGGACTGCTTACCGTGCCGCTCGGCGTTTCCGCGGTCACGCTCGGATTCGGCGCGATCCTCGCATTCAACCGTCCCCCCCTCGAGCTGCGGGGATCGTTCTGGCTGGTCCCGCTCGTCGAGGCGGTGGTGGCGCTGCCGTTGGTGCTGCGGGTGCTGACGCCGGCGCTCCAGGAGCTCGACGGGTCCCCCCGGGAGGCCGCCTCGGTGCTCGGCGCGTCGCCATGGCAGGTGCGGCGGCACGTGGTCCTCCCGCTCGTCTGGCGCAGTGTCGTTCTGGCGTTCGCCTTTGCGGCGGTGGTGGCGCTCGGCGAGTTCGGCGCCACCATCTTCGTGGCGCGCATCGATCGGCCGACCGTGCCGGTGGCGATCGCGCGACTGCTGGAGCGGCCGGGATCGGCTTCCGTGGGTCAGGCGATGGCGCTGAGCTGTGTGCTGGCGTTCCTCACGATGGGCGTCATCCTCGCGATCGAGCGGATCCGGCCTCATGGGTTCGGGCGGCTCTGAGATGAGCGAGCCGGGTGCGATCGTCGTGCATGACCTGACCGTCGAGGTCGAGGGGACCCCGATCCTGCACGATGTCGGGTTGCATGCGCCGGCGGGGGCCGTCACAGCGATCTTGGGTCCGAGCGGTTCGGGCAAGACCACCCTGCTCCGCGCCGTAGCCGGTCTCGTGCGGCCGACGAGGGGCCGGATCCTGGTCGGCGAGCGCGACGTCACGGCGCTGCCCGCGCATCGGCGACGCGTGGGCCTCATGTTCCAGGATCTTGCCCTCTTCCCGCACCTGGACGTCGGGCGCAACGTGGCGTTCGGGCTGCGTATGGAGGGATGGGATGCGCGCGTTGAGCGAGCGCGCGTGGACGAAGTCCTTGGGCTGGTCGGGCTGGCGGGGTATGAGCGGCGGCGGGTGCGCACGCTCTCGGGCGGAGAGCGTCAGCGGGTGGCGCTCGCGCGTGCCCTGGCGCCCGCGCCGGCCGCGCTGCTGCTGGACGAGCCGCTCGGAGCGATCGATCGCGCATTGCGCGAGCAGCTCCTAGACGAGCTGGACGCCCTGTTCGCCCGCGTCGGCGTGACGGTCTTGCTAGTCACACACGACCGGTCCGAGGCCTTCCGCCTCGCTGGCCGCCTCGCTGGCCGCCTCGCTGGGCACGTGGCCCTGATGCGGGGCGGACGCGTGCTGCAGGAGGGGTCCGCCGAGGAGGTCTGGGCGCACCCGGTGGACGAGGGCGCGGCGCGGCTCCTGGGCCATCGCGCGATCGTGAACGATCCGCGCGGGGGCGGCAGGCTCCTACTGGACGGCGCGGACCTCGCCTTGCGGCCGATCGGGGGAACCCGGCCCGGCGCCCATCTGAGCGTCGAGGTGGTCAGGATCATGTTCCAGGGCGGTCACCACGTGGTGCGGGTGCTGACGGATGACGGAACCGCGCTCGAGCTCGAGTCAGATGAGGGGTGGGCCTCCGGCGAACGAGCGGATCTGTCGTTCGATCCGGCAAAGGCAGTAACGCTAGGGACCGGTGAGGCCGGGACGTGAGTAGTGCGCGACGTAGCCGGGCACCGGGATGCCGGGACGGAGCGCGGGATCGGGGATCGGGTCGAGAGCCTGCACGACGAACGGCAGGTTCCCGGCCCACACGTCGAGCTCGCCGTCGGGGCCCTCGCCGTCATCAGGCGGCCCGGCGCTGATCTTGGCGCTCGCCTCGGTGAGCGGCAGTCGCAAGATGCTCGTCGCCTTGAGCTCTTGATCGGTGGGCGGGCGGCAGTCGTCCCAGCGACCCGGGAGCACCTGCTCGCTGAAGCTGTGCAGGGCGGCGAGCTTCTCCTCGGGATCCGCCACGAGCGAGGCCGAACCCAGCACCACCACCGAGCGGTAGTCGATCGAGTGCTCGAAGATCGAGCGCGCGAGCACGATGCCGTCGAGGATCGTGACCGTCACGCAGAGCGGAACGGACGCGGACAGGGCCTTGAGCGTCCGGCTGGCGGCGCTGCCGTGCACGTACAGCGTGTCCCCGATCCGTGCGTGGAGCGTAGGGATCACGGAGGGCTGGCCGTCGCTCACGAACCCCACGTGCGCCACGAGGGCGGCGTCGAGGATGGAGTCGATCATGGTCAGATCGTAGACGCCCAGCTCTGCGATCCGCCGGATCCGGGTTCGATCGGAGGATGCGCGAGCGGTGGCGGCGGTCTCAGACATGGCCGGGACGGTAGCATCGGGCGGGTCCCGCCACCACCGACGGGCCGCGGCCGGAGGCGCATCGTGAAGGATCCCGCGAAGCAGGCGATCTTGTGGGCATCGTCGAACCGCGTCCTGGCCGAACGGCTCCCGCGACTCGGCCTCGTGAAGGCGACGGTCCGCAGGTTCATGCCCGGAGAGGACGCGGACGCGGCCCTCGAGGGCGCCACGACGCTCGGCGAGCGTGACCTGCCCACCATGTTCACCCACCTGGGCGAGAACGTTGGGGACCTGACCCAGGCCGGCGCGGTGGTGCAGGGCTACCTCGACATCCTGGCGCGGATCGCCGAGGCAGGGCTCGACACCGAGATCTCGCTCAAACTCACGCACCTGGGCTACGACCTCGATCCCGAGGCGGCCTACGCGAATCTCGAGCGCATCGCCGCGGAGGCCGAGCGTCTGGACAACCGCGTCTGGGTTGACATGGAGTCGGCGGTCTACGTGGACGGCACGATCGAGCTGTTCCGACGCGGGCTGGCGCGGTTCCCGACCATGGGGATCTGCCTCCAGACGTACCTGCGCCGCACCCCGCAGGACCTCGCCGACCTGCTCGCGGCGGGCGCCTCGATCCGCCTGGTGAAGGGCGCGTACAAGGAATCGGCCGAGGTCGCGCTCCAGTCGCGGGCGGCGATCGACGAGACGTACCGCCTGCTGGCCTTGGAGGCACTACGCAAAACGCCCGGCGGGCAGGCCCGGCTCGCACTCGGCACGCACGACGTTGCCCTGCTCGAGCGGATCGAGACCGCCGCGGCGCGTGAGGGGTTCGGCCGCGACGACTACGAGATCGCGATGTTGTACGGGATCCGAACGGCGGACCAGATCCGCCTGCGTGGATCCGGGCATCGCGTGCGCGTGTTGATCTCCTACGGCACCCACTGGTACCCGTGGTTCATGCGCCGCATGGCCGAGAAGCCCTCGAACATCTGGTTCGCGGTGCGCAACCTGGTTGCACGGAACCCGGTGTGATGGCGCGGCTCCACGGGGCGATCGCCGCCACGGTGACGCCGCTGCGGGAGGGTGGCGCATCGGTCGACGCCGATGCGATCGCGGGGTTGTGCGCGTTCCTCGCGGCGGGCGGCGTCGACGGCGTGCTCACGTGCGGAACGACGGGCGAGGGCGTGCTGCTCACAGTGGCGGAGCGGCGCACGGTCACCGAACGCTTCCTTGCGGCGCGTGGGGAGGGGTTCCTGGTGGCGGTGCAGGCGGGGGCCCAGACCACCGCGGAGACGGTGGCGCTGGCCGTGCACGCCCGAGACGTGAGCGCCGACGCGGTGGCCGTGATCGCGCCGCCGTACTTCCCGCTGGACACCGAGGAGTTGACGCGGCACCTGGTGCGCGCTGCAGCCGCGTGTGACCCGCTGCCGTTCTACGTGTATGCCTTCGCGGGACGCAGCGGCTATCCGATCCCCGTCGAGGTCGCGCTGCGCGTGCGGGACGAGGCGCCGAACACGGCGGGCATGAAGGTCTCGGACACGCCGTTCAGCGCGGTGGAGCCGTACCTGGGGCTCGGACTCGACGTGTTCGTGGGCTCGGAGCCCCTGGTGCTGGAGGGGATGGAGGCCGGCGCCGTGGGGTGTGTGAGCGGGCTGGCGGCGGCCTTCCCCGAGGTGGTGTCCACGTTGGTGCACGATCGTGATGCCCGGGCGCAGGAGACGGTCACGAGGCTTCGCGAGCAGCTGGTGGGTGTGCCGTTCCACGCGGCACTGAAGGAGGTGCTTGTCGCCAAGGGTGTGCTGGGGTCGGCGGATGTGCGTGCGCCGCTACGGGGCCTGTCGACCGAGGAAAGTCGACAGGTTCGGGAGGGCGCCGGTACTCGCGAGCACTGAGGCTCGTCAGGCAGAACGTTCTGGAACAGGACCGAGGGCGGAGATCATCTCCGCCAAGCCCACGTACCTCACGCGGATGCCCGGCAGGAGATCGCGCTCGAACGGGCGCTGCACGTCGGACGCCACCACCAACGAACCACCGTTCGGGTAGGCCCTGCGAAACGCCTTCAGTCCACCTAGGTCTTCCCTCCCGTCGGCGTGCCACTTGCATTCGATCGCCAGCGGCGGCTGACCGCGCCGCACGACGACGAAGTCCACTTCCTGGTGCTTGGTCGAACGCCAGTACCGGATCTCCGCGAGTCCACCGCACGCCTGAAGTTCGTTCAGGACGTAGTGCTCCCACAAGACCCCGAAATCCTCGGTGCGCATCTCTCGCCAACCCCGGAACGTCTTCACGAATCCCGTGTCGAACCCGTAGACCTTCGGGGCCCTTGTCAATTCGGTCGAGCGCCTAGTGGAGAACGGGCGCACCACGTGGGCGACCTTGGTGATCTCGAGGACAGATAGATAGCTCCTTATCGTGGGGCGGCTGACCTCGGAAACCTCGGCGAACGCCGTCGCCTCGAAGATCCCCCCGCTGCGCGTTAAGACGAGCTCGACGAATCGGACGAAGGACGACCGACGCTCCAGACGAAACAGCTCTTGCACGTCCCTCGCCCAGTATGAGTTCAGCCACTCCTGCATGTCTCCTTCGGAGGCTTCCTCGAGGAAGAACGGCGGAAGACCACCGAACGAGAGGCGGTCCGCCAGCGTCCCGCCGGCGTGCGTTCGATCGGCTTCGATCATCGGCGTGAGCCAGACCTCCTCCTTGCGTCCAGTAAGGGAGTCTCGGAACTTCGCCGTGGCCTGCAGCGTGGACGATCCCGTCGCCAGGATGTGCACGTCAGGGAAGTGGTCTGCCGCGATCTTCAGCAACTCGGATGGGTCGGCGAGCCGGTGGACTTCGTCCAAGACCACGCGCTTGCCCCGCACGGAGCGCAGGAACGACTCGGGATCCTCGAGGGATCGTCGCACGCTGGGCAGCTCGCAGTCCAGGTACTCGATTTCGTTGAGCGCCTGGCACAGGACGGTCTTGCCCACCCGGCGGACCCCGACGAGCCACACGATCGACCGGCGCCGCCACGCGTTCTCGATCCTCTCGGTCCAAAGTAGACGGTCAAACATGCAGGTACGTTTGCATACTCTGGCAGGATACGCAAATACAGTGGCGTTTCCTGCGCTTGCGTATCTTCGCTCGCTTGCGGCCATCGCTGGGAAGACTGAAACCACAGGCATGACGCAGGGATCAACTCCTGAAAACCCGCTACGCGAAGACGATCGACGGGGTGCACATCGCGTACCAGATGCTGGGGGATGGTCCGATGGATCTGGTGCTCGTGGGATTCCTCACCAACGTCGAGCACGTCTGGCGTTGGCCACGCGCGGCCTCGTTCCTCAGGAGTCTCGCCGCACACGCTCGGCTGATCATGCTCGACCGTCGAGGGACCGGCCTCTCCGATCACGCCATCGAGAACGCTCGCGCGATGCAGCTCGATGCGCGGATGGACGATATCCGGGCGGTCATGGACTCGGCCGGATCCGAGCGAGCGACGATCCTCGGGATCGAAGGCGGGTTCGCGCTCGCTGCTCTCTTCGCAGCTACCTACCCGGACCGCACCGTCGCACTCGTCGCTTACGGAACGACCGCTAGGACCGCCTGGGCGCCCGATTATCCCGGAGGCACGCCATGGGATGAGTTCGTGAAGGACATCGCCGAGGTGGAGCGCAGCCGGGGCACCCCAGAACTCGCACGAGCGTGGATGCCCTATGTCTACCCCGATGACGTCGGTGACGAGGAGACGGTGGATGACTACGCATCGTGGATGCGGAGCGGCGGCGGCCCGGGCGATGCTGTGTCCTGGTTCGAGGTTGATTGGGAGACCGACGTTCGGGAGATCCTGCCGACCATCCGCGTGCCGACGCTCGTCGTGCACCGGCTGGGTGACCCAAATACTCCGATCGAGCATGGGCGTTACATCGCCGAGCACGTTCCCGGCGCGAGATTGACCGAACTGTCGGGCTCAGCCCACGGCTGGCCTTCAGACAACGAAGTCCAGGACGCTATCCGTGACTTCATGGCCGAACTCCGGCGGGAGGAGGCGGAGTTCGATCGGGTCCTCGCCTCCGTCATGTTCACCGACATCGTCGGCTCGACCGGGAGGACTGCAGAGCTGGGTGACCACGTATGGCGGGAGCTCGTGGAGCGACACCATTCCGCGGTTCGCGGTTGCCTCGGGCGATATCGAGGGCAGGAAGTGAATACATCCGGTGACGGATTCTTCGCGACGTTCGACTGTCCCGCGCGGGCTGTCCAGTGCGCCCAGGCGATCGTCGAGTCGATGGAGCCGCTCGGTATCGAGCTGCGCGCCAGCGTGCACACGGGCGAGGTCGAAACGATGAACGGACAGGTCGGCGGCATCGCCGCCCACATCGGCGCCCGGGTCGGCGCTCTGGCCGGTCCGGTCCGAGGTGCTGGTCTCGCAGACGGTCAGGGATCTGGTTGCAGGGAGTGGCCTCGTGTTCGAAGATGCCGGCGAACACGAGGTGAGGGGAGTACCCGACCGCTGGCACCTATACCGAGTCGTGGAGTAGGTCACTTTGCGCGCATCACCTCGATGAACCGGTTGACACTGGCGCCGCCCCCGTCCTACGGTTCGCACCTGCAAATCCGACCCTTGGAGTGGGAATCGTCGTGATCCGCACACGGACGGCCGGCCTGGTGGGAGCCATGATCCCCTCGCGCTTGTGCGCGCGGGTGCACAAGGGCGCCCGCTGCACGCAGGGCGTCGCACCCCTCGTGCGGCCGTAGCTCTCCTTCATCACCGCTCCACCCATCGGCCGCCGCGAGGCGGCCGCTCCCGTTCCCAGCTCCGCGCCGAATCCGAAGGGTCCGCACCCATGAGCGATCAACCGAAGCCCCGCACCCCCCGGCCACGTGGCGAGGGGCAGTGGGCACTCGGCTACCACGAGCCGCTCAACGCCGCCGAGCAGATCAAGAAGGAGGACAACGGCCTGAACGTGCGCGAGCGCATCGACCGCATCTTCGCGCCGGGTGGGTTCCGCTCGATCGGCAAGCAGGACCTGCGGAGCCGTCTTCGGTGGTGGGGCCTGTACACGCAGCGCACCCAGAGCGTGCCCGGCGAACGCACCGGGAGCGCCGAGGCCGAGGAGCTCGAGGACGAGTTCTTCATGCTGCGGATCCGCATCGACGGCGGACAGATGACGGCCGGGCAGCTCCGCACGATCGCATGGGTGAGCGAGCGGTTCGGACGCGACGTCGCCGACATCACCGACCGTCAGAACGTGCAGCTGCATTGGATCCGCATCGAGGACGTCCCCGAGATCTTCGCGGCGATCGAGGCGGTCGGGCTCACCAGCCAGGAGGCGTGTGGCGATACGCCGCGCGTCTTCTTAGGATGCCCCCTCGCGGGCGTCACGGCCGACGAGATCCTCGATGCCACACCGGCGATCGGTGCCGTGACTGCGCGCTTCCTTGGCGACCCCGCGTTCTCGAACCTGCCGCGCAAGTTCAAGACCTCGATCAGCGGCTGCCGCGCGGGCTGCACCAACCACGAGATCAACGACGTCGCGTTCGCGGGCGTGATCGGGCCGGATGGGGAGCCCGGGTACGACCTGTGGGTCGGCGGCGGCCTGTCGACCAACCCGATGTTCGCGCAACGGCTCGGCACGTTCGTGACGAGCGAGCGGGTGCCCGAGGTCTGGGAGGGCGTGGTCACGCTCTTCCGCGAATACGGGTACCGGCGCTCGCGCAACCACGCCCGCATGAAGTTCCTGGTCAAGGACTGGGGCTCGGAGAAGGTGCGCGAGGTGCTCGAGCAGGAGTTCTTGTCCGGTCCGCTGCCGGACGGGCCGGCGCCGGCGCCCACGCCGATGGCCCTGCGCGACCACGTGGGCGTGTTCCCCCAGCACGACGGGAACGTATACGTGGGGTTCGCGCCCAAGGCCGGACGCATCAGCGGGCATCAGCTCCGATTGGTGGCAGACCTCGCCGACTCCCACGGCAGCGGCTCGATCCGCGCGACCGCGCAGCAGAAGCTCATGATCGTGGACGTGGAGCCCGGGCGCGCCGACGAGCTGGTCGCCAAGCTCGACGGCCTCGACCTGCGGGCCCGGCCCAGCGCCTTCCGCAAGGGCACCATGGCGTGCACCGGCATCGAGTTCTGCAAGCTCGCGATCGGCGAGACCAAGGGTCGCGCGCAGTGGCTCTACACCGAGCTCGAGGCGCGCCTGCCGGGCTTCGATGAGGACCTGCGGATCCACGTGAACGGATGCCCCAACTCCTGCACGCGCTTCCAGGTGGCCGACATCGGGCTCATGGCTGCGCTGCAGCCCCGGCCCGACGGCGCCAAGTCCGACGCGTTCCTGGTCCACCTGGGAGGCACGATGGGCCAGGACGCATCGTTCGGCAGAAAGGTCAAGGGCGTGAAGATCTACGCGGAGGAAGCCGCCGACTACGTGGAGCTGCTCGTGAGGCGGTACACGCAGCAGAAGGCCGACGGCGACACGTTCGCGAGCTTCGTGCGAGCTCTGGACGCCGACGCGCTCGCGCGATTCGCCGCGCCGACGAGCACTGGAGGCCCGCGATGAGCACCGCGCGCGCCGTCCCCTTCTACTGCCCCTTCTGCGGCGAGGAGACGATCCGGCCCGCCGAACCTTCCGGCTGGCGCTGCGAGTCCTGCGACCGCGCTTTCGAACTATCGATCACGTCGATCGGAGGGGGACGGTGATGGCGGACACCGACCCGCACGCCCCGTTCCATGAGGCCGCCATCCCGGTCCTCGAGGAGGAGGCGGCCTGGGTGCACGAGGCCGCCGCGCGCTTCGAGCACACGAACGCCGAGGCGCTCATCGAGTGGGCGCTCGAACGTTTCCATCCCAGGATGGCGATCAGCGCGGCCGGCGGGGTCGACGGCGTGGTGCTGATCGACATGGCGTGGCGCATCAACCCCGAGATCCGCGTGTTCACGCTGGACACGGGTCGTCTTCCAGCGGAGACCTACGCGCTGTTCGAAGAGGTGCGCGAGCGTTACGGGATCAAGGTCGAGTTCGAGGCTCCCGATGGCGACGCGGTGTCCGAGCTCATCTCGGCCGAGGGTCCCAACCTGATGTACAAGGGCGTGGACCTGCGGCTCGCGTGCTGCACCATCCGCAAGGTCGCCCCGCTGAAGCGCAAGCTCGCCACACTGGATGCCTGGGTGGCGGGCCTGCGGCGAGAGCAGTGGGTGAGCCGCAAGAACATCGCGAAGGTGGAGCTGGATCGCGACCACGGCGGGATCGTGAAGCTCAACCCACTCGCCGATTGGACGCTCGATCAGGTCTGGGACTACGTCCACACGAACGAAGTGCCCTACCACGAGCTGTTCGATCATGGATACACCTCGATCGGATGCGCACCGTGCACGCGGCCGGTGATGAAGGGGGAGCCCGAACGCGCGGGCCGATGGTGGTGGGAGCAGGACACTGCCAAGGAGTGCGGCATCCACTGCAGCGTCGACTTGGCCGGCAGCAAGTCCGACCGGGAGAAGGCGGAATTAGGGGTGCGCTGATGCCGTTCGGCTACCCGGTCATGCTCGAGCTCGAGGGCAAGCGTGTCGTCGTGATCGGGACCACCGCCGTGCGAGAGGGCAAGGTCGAGGGGATGCTCGCGGCCGGCGCGGACGACGTGCTGGTGGTGGCCACGGCCCCGCGCTCCCGGCTCGACGAGCTCGACCAACTCACCGTCGTCGTGGTCGAACGCCGGGCTTGGCGCCCGCACGATCTCGACGGCGCGTTCCTGTGTGTTGCTTCGAGCCGCGAGCCCGTCGAGCGCGACGCCCTCGCCCGAGCGGCCCGTGCCCGCGGCGTCCTCGTGAACGTCATGGACGACATCCCCAACTGCGACTGGTCCGCGCCCGCCGTGGTGCGCCGCGGTGAGCTGACCCTCGCGATCGCCACCGGTGGGGCATCGCCGGCATTGGCCAAGCAGCTGCGCGTGCGGCTGTCCGCGATGTTCGGCGAGGAGTGGTCCGAGGTGCTCGCTATCTTGCGCGCCGTGCGCGAGGACACGATGCCGGCCCTGCCCTACCTCAACACGCGGGCGGACCGCTGGGCCACGGCCCTCGACCTCGACGAGGCCGCGCGTCTCGTGCGCGAGGGCCGGGTCGAGGAACTCAGGGGGCTCCTCACGGAACGGCTGCTGGGCACCGCGGGAGCCCCCACCGCTGGAACCGGGCCGGCGCCGGCCCCCGGCCGGGTCATCCTCGTCGGCGCCGGCCCCGGCGACCCCGACCTCATCACGGTCCGAGGGGCGCGATCGCTCGCCGTCGCCGACGTGGTCGTCTATGACCGCCTGGCCGCGCCGGGACTCCTGGATCTTGCGCCGGCGACCGCCGAGAGGATCTACGCGGGCAAGGAGCCGGGTCGATCCGCGATGACCCAGCCCGAGATCGACACGCTGCTCGTTGACCGGGCCATGGACGGCAGGATGGTCGTGCGGCTCAAGGGCGGGGACCCCTTCGTGTTCGGGCGGGGCGGTGAGGAGGCGCTCGCGTGCGTTCGTGCGGGCGTGCCGTTCGAGGTGGTCCCGGGGATCACCTCGGCGGTGGCCGCGCCGATGTACGCGGGGATCCCGGTCACGCATAGGGGGTTGGCGCAGTCCTTCGCCGTGGTGACGGCGTCGAGCGCACACGGCGACGGCGTGGATCTCGAGCGGGTCGCGACCGCGACCGACACGCTTGTGGTTTTGATGGCTGCCGGCCAGCTCGCCGAGACGTGCGCGACGCTGATCGAGGGTGGGCGCGACGCCGAGGAGCCCGCGGCCATCATCCAATGGGCCGCCACGCCGGAGCAGCGCAGCGTGATGGGAACCTTGGCCGACCTTTCGGAACTCGCCATAAGAGCACGCATCGGGCCCCCCGCAACCCTCGTGGTAGGCCCGGTCGCGGCGCTCGCAGCCGAGCTGGCCCCGGCCCCATCAACATTTTCCCCCGCGAGCACGTCGATCGCCTGAGCGTCGCGGCTCCCAAGCACTCGACGGTAGGGTGACCTCCGTGAGCGAACACCGTTCCGTCCGCCGGGCCATCATCGTGCGGCTTGTCTTCTTCGCGATCACGTTGTTCACGCTCTACATCCTGTGGCCGAGCTTGATCGCGGTGTTCCGATCCTGGCCGCAGCTCCTCACCCTGAACCCGCTCTGGTACCCCGTGATGGTGGCGCTCGAGGCCGCGAGCTTCGTCGGCGCATGGGGCCTGCAGCGCGTCTCGCTGGCCACGGATCGGTGGTTCGTGATCGCCACCGCGCAGATGGCGGGCAACGCCGTGAGCAAGGTGGTGCCCGGCGGCGCGGCCGCCGGCGGCGCCACCCAGTTCAAGATGCTCACGGACGGTGGCGTCTCCGCCGCGCGCGTGGGGGCGGGGCTCACCACGGCCTCGCTCATCAGCACGGGCGCTCTGTTCGCGTTGCCGCTGCTCTCCCTGCCGGCGGCCCTGCTGGGCCGCACGGTCCCCACCGAGCTCGCATCGGCGGCGTTACTGGGGGCCGCGGTGTTCGTGATCGGGTTCCTGGCCGGCTGGGTGGTGTACACGCGCGAGGGAGCGCTGCGCGCCGCCGGCCGTGGGATCCAGTGGGCGCGGAACCGGCTGCTCCGCAAGCGCGCACCCGTCACCGGGCTTCCCGATCTGTTGGTGCGCGAGCGCGACGTCATCCGCGACACGCTCGAAGAGGGCTGGTGGAAAGCGTTGCTGTTCGCGCTGGGGAACTGGCTCTTCGACTACCTCGCACTGCTGGCGGCGCTCGCCGCGGTGGGATCGCGCCCGAGGGCCTCGCTCGTCCTGCTCGCCTACTGCGCCTCCATGGTCCTCGCGATGATCCCGATCACGCCCGGCGGGCTCGGATTCGTGGAGGCGGGCCTGACGGGCCTGCTGATCGTGGCGGGCGTGAACGGCGGGCAGGCCGCGCTCGCCGTGCTCGCCTACCGGCTGGTGGCCTACTGGCTGCCCCTGCCGGTCGGTGGCGTGGCCGCGTACCTGCATCGACGTCGCTACCGCAGGCGGGAGCGCGCCGCGACCGCTATGTGAGGCGCGCCGGCCACTCCGAGGGCAGGATCGAGTACATGACGAGATCGTGGCGACCAGCGGACACGAGCCCGGCGTCGCGGCGGATCCCCTCTTGCGTCATCCCGAGGCGTTCGGCCACGGCCCGGCTTCGAAGGTTCCCTACGGCCGCTTGCAACTGGATCCGGCCGAGCCCCAGCTCGCCGAAGCCGTAGTCGATCAACCGGGTACCCCCGCGCGTCACGAGGCCCCGGCCCTGCGCATCCGCCGCGAGCCAGTAGCCCAGCTCGCCCACGGCCTCCAAGGGATCGATCCTCAGTCCTATGGTGCCGGACAACACCTCGTCCAGATAGAGCCCGTTGGCGTCCAGGCCCTCGGCCGCGGCGCGGGAGCCCTCGATGAACCCCCGCACGTCATCGACGCGCGTCGTGACGCGCTCGAAGGCCATGAAGCTCCGAAGGTGCTCGCGATTCGCCTCGACAAGGGCGAAGAGAACGTCGGCATCCGCCACGGTCATCGACCGGATCCGGACGTGCTCGTCGAGCTGCCAGTCGATCTCCACCGGTTACCCGGTCCCCGTTCCGGCCCTCACGCGCTCTTCCTCCTGCAGGACGCGCCGCAGTACCTTGCCGATCAGGGTCTCGGGAAGGGCCGCGCGGAACTCGATGTCCTTGGGGACGCGGTAACCGGTGAGGCCCTGGGCCGGGTCCCGGCACCACATCGTGATCTCCTCGGCCGTTGCGCGCTCACCATCCTTCAGCACGACGTAGGCCTTGATGCGCTCCCCGGTAGTGGCGTCGGGCAGCCCCACCACCGCACACTTCGAGATCTTGGGGTGTTGGTACAGTACGGCCTCGATCTCCGTGGGGTACACGTTGAACCCCGAGACCAGCACCATGTCCTTGATGCGATCCACGATGCGGAAGTACCCGTCGGGATCCATCACCGCCACGTCGCCGGTATGGCACCAGCCGTTGCGGATCACCGACGCGGTCTCCTCGGGCCTGTGCCAGTAGCCGAGCATCACCTGGGGCCCCCGCACGCACAGCTCGCCGCGCTCGCCCTGGGCTACCACGCGGTCCGGATCGTCGAGATCCACGAGCTTCACGTCGGTATCGGGCAGCGGCATGCCGATCGAGCCCTCGCGGCGCTCGCCGACCAACGGGTTCGCGTGCGTGACGGGCGAGCATTCGGTGAGGCCGTAGCCCTCCACCACCTTGGCGCCGCCGGTGATGCGCTCGAACTCCTGGGCCACGGCCATCGGCAACGGCGCCGCCCCCGTCACGCATGCCTTGAGGGCGCCGAGATCCGCGGTGGCCGTCTTGGGATGCGCGTTCAGCGCGATGTACATCCGCGGCACGCCCGGGAACAACGTGGGCTTCTCCTTCGCGATGGCCTTGAGCACCATGTCGATGTCGAACCGCGGGATCAAAACGAGCTTCGCCGCCTTGGTGATCGCGAAGTTCATCGCGAGCATCCCGAAGGCGTGGAAGAACGGCAGCGAGGCCAGGACTCCGTCTTCCCCCTGGCGCACGACCGGGAACCACGCGGCCGCCTGGCGCGCGTTGGCAACCAGATTGCGGTGCGAGAGCATCGCGCCCTTCGAGAGCCCGGTGGTGCCGCCCGTGTATAGCAGGGAGGCGACCTCGGTCTGAGGGTCCTGGATCACGGCCACCGGGGGGACCGGCCCCGTGTGCTCCATCAGATCGCTCCACCACCGGACCGGATGGTCAGCCGGGATAAAGGGGAGCGGGGTCCCCTGCTCCCTGGCGTCGCGCTTGAACTTGATCGGTGCGAGCCACTTGATCGGGGCGGGCATGTAGTGGTTCAGCCGGACCGCGATCACCTCCTCGACGCGGGCGGCGTCGCGCACATGTCCGAACCGTGTGTAGATCTGATCCAACACGATCATCACGCGCGCGTCCGAGTCCTTCACCTGATGCTCGAGCTCGCGCTCGGTGTAGAGCGGGTTGTTCCCCACCGCGATCGCGCCGATCCGCTGGCAGGCATACCAGGCGATCACATACTCGGGGCAGTTGGGGAGCAGCAGCCCCACACGATCCCCGCGTTGCACGCCGAGCCCCGCAAGCATCGCTGAGCAGCGCTCAACCTCGCGAAGCAACGCTGCGTAGGACACATGGCGTCCGAAGAACGATAGAGCCGGACGGTCGGGGAACCCGGCCGCCGCTCCTTCCAGCAGTGCGAACACCGACTCGTCCGGGTACGGCTCCAACGACATGGCGATCGCGGTGGGGTAGTGGGCGTGCCACGGGCGAGGGTCGCTCATGCCGGGCATCATCGCAGCGCGGCGGGGAGCCCTCAACCTGGGCCCGAAACGGCGGGCTCTCGTACGATGCGATGTGCGCGAGATAGGGCGCAAGAGGGGATCCGATGGACGCCACGCTTACAGAGGCCCAGCCACGCCGCGGGTTGTTCGCGCGCGGCATGAGCCTCGTCTGGGCCTACGTCAAGCTGCATCCGCGTCCCTTCATGGCGTCCGTGGCCGGGGCGGCGCTGTTCGCGGTGTCCTCGCTCTTGCTCACTCAGGCGCTGGGGCGCGCCACCGACCACGTGCTGCAGCCGGCGTTCAACGGCGATGTCGCGAGCCGCCAGGTGTGGATCGCGGTCATCTCGCTGATGGTCTTCGGTTGCCTGCGCGCCCTGGGGATCATGGTCCGGCGGTACTACAGCGGCGTGGCCGGCGAGCGCGTCATGGCGACCCTTCGCACGGACATCTCCGATCGCTATCGCGACCTGGCGTTGCAGTACCACCGCGAGACGCCAACGGGGGAGCTGCTCGCGCATATGGAGGCCGACGTCAAGGCCGCCGTCGATGTCTTCTGGCCGGTTCCCTTCGCGATCGGGGTCCTGCTGCTGGTGGTCCTGGCGCTGGTCCAGCTGTTCCGCACGGACGTATGGCTGGCGCTGATCGGAGTGGCCCTCTTCCCAACGCTCGCCCTGTTGAACCGGAGCTTCGCCAAGCGCATGGAGGGTCCGGCCCGGCGGGCGCAGGAGAAGATCGGCGACGTCTCCTCGGTCGCGCACGAATCGATCGACGGCGCGCTGGTGGTCAAGACCCTGGGGCGCGAGGCCGCGGAGACCGCGCGACTGGCCGACGAAGCGCGGGGACTACGCGATCAGCGCGTGACCGGCGGCTACGTCCGGGCCACGTTCGAGGCGGCGCTGGACTCGCTGCCCGCGCTCGCCACGGCGGTGCTGCTGGCGGTGGGCGCCGCGCGTGTGTCCTCGGGCGCCGTCACGCTCGGAGAGCTCACCGGGTTCATCGCGCTCTTCGGGTTGCTGTCGTGGCCGATGCGGTTCATCGGGTGGATCCTCGCCGAGCTGCCTCGGGCGGTGGTGGGGTGGGATCGCATCCAACAGGTCTTTCGGGAGCGCGTGACGGTGTCCCCGCCCGCACGCCCACGTCGGCTTCCGGACGAGCCACTGGGCGTGGTCGCGGACAACGTCCGCCACCTCTACGACGGCCAGGCCATACTCGACGGAGTCTCCTTCGACGTTCGGCCCGGGGAGTCGGTGGCCGTGGTGGGCCCTACGGGGGTGGGCAAGAGCACACTGGCCCAACTCCTGGTGCGCCTTGCAGACCCCGACAGCGGATCGGTCTCCATCGGCGGCGTCGACCTGCGCGAGGTCGATCCCGCGTCGCTGCGCAGAGCCACGGCGATCGTCTTCCAGGAGAGCTTCCTGTTCGCGACGACCGTAGCGGAGAACATCGCGCTGGACTCGGGCGCGGACCGGAACCAGGTGGAGGAGGCGGCGCGTATCGCCTCCGCGGACCGCTTCGTGCGGGCCCTTCCCGAGGGGTACGACACCGTGGTGGGCGAACGTGGTCACACCCTGTCCGGCGGGGAACGCCAGCGCGTGGCCCTCGCCCGCGCGATCGTGCGCGCCCCGCGGGTGCTGCTCCTGGACGATGCCACGTCCGCGGTCGATCCCTCGATCGAGTCCGACATCCTCGGGGCGCTTCGCGAGCAGATGCGGACGACCATGATCGTGGTCGCCTACCGCCTGTCCACGATCAGGCTCGCGGATCGCGTGGTGTACCTGGAGGACGGTCGCGTGGCCGGAGAAGGCCAGCACGAGGATCTGCTCGCCACGCTCCGCGGGTACGCCGCCATCATCCGGGCCTACGAACGGGACGAACGATGAGTGCCGCGCCGGAGCTCGCCGCGCTCCATGGGAACGACGACGACCTGCCCGTGCCCGAGGAAATCCAGGGCGCGTGGGGTGTGCTCCGGCGCGGCCTGCGCGAGAGCCCCGAGCTCCGCAAGGGCCTCGGCTTCACCGTCATCGTCTCCTTGGGGGTGACCGTCACCTCGCTCGTGACGCCCGTGCTGATCCAGAAGGTCTTCGACAACGGGTTCACCGGAGGCTTCCGCGCCGCGTACGTGTATGCGATCTGCGCGGCCGCCCTCGTGCTCGTCGTGGTCGCCTTCGCGGCGGCGCGAGCGGCCGGACGCCGGCTGGTGCGCGCGGCGGAGGAGGCGCTCATGATGTTGCGCGTCCGCACGTTCGAGCACATCCACGAGCTTTCCATCGCAGAGCAGTCCGAGGAGAAGCGCGGCGTATTCGTGGCTCGGGTCACGGCCGACGTCGATGCGCTGCAGCAGTTCATGGAATGGGGCGGCATCGCGTGGATCATCTCGCTCGCACAGGTGGCGGGCGCGCTGATGCTCATGCTCGTCTACTCCTGGCAACTCACGCTGGCGGTGATGGTGCTGATCGTGCCGCTGCTGTTGGTGGTGAACGCGATGCAGTCGCGCCTCACCGCGGCGTTCAACACTGCAAGGACGCGCGTGGGCGAGATGCTCTCGGAGGTCTCGGAGTCGGTGATGGGTGCTGCCGTCGTGCGCGCATACGGTCTGGAGGAGCAGACCGACCGCAAGGTCAAACGCGCGATCGACCGGCGCTACCGCGCCGAGGTCCTCGCGCACTTCCGCGCCGCCACGCTCTGGCCGCTGTCCTCCGTCTTCTACGCCGTCGCGCTCTCCGTCGTGATCGTGCTGGGTGCGGAGTTCGGACCCTCCTGGGGACTCACCTTCGGGCGGGTCACGGCCTTCCTCTTCCTGGCCGACGTCTTCCTGCATGTGTTCACGGATCTCCCCGAGGTCTATGCCGAGACGCAGACGGCGATCGCCGGATGGCGCAAGATCCTCGCGGTGCTGGACCTGCCGGTCGAGATCGTCGAGCCCAGTCCGGGCGTTGAGCTTCCGCGGGGCGCGCTCTCGGTGGAGGCCGATGACGTGCACTACGCCTACCGGGCCGGGCCCGAGGTGCTGCACGGCATCTCGCTCTCCGTGCCCGCGGGCGGGCACATCGCGATCGTGGGTGAGACCGGATGCGGCAAGACGACGTTCGTGAAACTCACGTCGCGGCTGGCCGATCCATCGCACGGGCGGATCGTCGTGGGCGGTGTGGACCTGAAGGAGACGGCCGCGGCATCGCGGCGGGCAGCCGTTCGCATGGTGCCCCAGGACGGCTTCCTGTTCGATACCACCGTGCGTGAGAACGTGCGCTACGGACGTGAGGCTGCCTCCGACCGAGACATCGATTCGGCGTTCGAAGAACTCGGCCTCGGAGGGTGGGTCGCGGCCCTGCCGGACGGCCTGGACACCCCGGTGGGCGAACGCGGCGAGGCCCTCAGCGTGGGGGAGCGCCAGCTCGTGGCCCTCACGCGCGCGCAACTAAGCGACCCCGGTCTGTTGATCCTCGACGAGGCCACCAGCGCCGTGGATCCGGCCACCGAGCAGCGCATCACCGAGGCTCTGCGAAGGCTCTCCGAGGGACGCACCACCGTCACGATCGCACACCGGCTCTCCACCGCCGAGCGGGCCGAACGCGTCTTCGTCTTCGATGCGGGCAGGTTGGTGGAGGAGGGCACGCACACCGAGCTCGTGGACCTGGGCGGCGTCTACGCCGGGCTGCACGACAGCTGGCTCGGGAACACCCGCACGGGCGGCGCCTCGGCACGATCCGGCCGCTAAGCTCCCCGCCGTGAGCGAGTTCATCGAGGGTCTGCGCGCGGCCGCGGGCACCGCCCTGTTCCCCCTGGAGGGGGAGCTTGCGCTCCAGGGGCTCGCGGCGCCGGTGGAGCTGCGCCGGGACACCTGGGGCGTGCCCTATGTGCAGGCCGAGACGCTCGAGGACCTCTGGTTCGCCCAGGGCGCGATCACCGCCGGCGAACGTCTCTTCCAGCTCGATCTGACCCTGCGAGCGGCGAGCGGCCGCCTCTCGGAGGTGTTCGCCGATCGCACGCTCGCCGAGGACCGGTTCGCACGCACCGTGGGGTTCCATCGCGCGGGGGCCAAGATGGCGGCTCGCTGGAACGAGGAGGACCGGGCCATGCACGCGCGGTTCCGCGAGGGGGTCTTCGCGTGGATCGAGGCCATGCCCGCGGCGCCGGTGGAGTACATGTTGCTCGATCTTCCCCCGGAGCTTCCCGAGGATGAGACCGCCTGGGCCGCGGCGTTCGCATATCTGGCCTGGGGGCTGTCCGGCAACTGGGATACGGAGCTGCTCCGCGCCTGGATCCGTGAACGCGCGGGAGAGGAAGCCGTGCAGACGCTCCTGCCGCCTCTTCCGACCGACGCGGCGCCGGTCCACGCCGGGGCGCTTCGAGGGGCTGTCTTCGATGCCCTGCCGCGGTCGCGCGGCCAGGGTTCCAACGACTGGGTGGTGGCGGGCTCGCGCACTTCGAGCGGGGCGCCCCTGCTCGCGAACGACCCTCACCTGCTGGCGCTTCAGCCCGGCGTCTGGCTCGAGATGCATCTATCCGCCCCCGGATACGTCGCGCGCGGCGTGGCGCTGACCTTCTCGCCCGGGATCCTGCTGGGCACCACCGCGCACCATGCCTGGGGCGTCACCAACGTCTCAGGCGACGTGCAGGATCTCTCCGAGGAGCGACTCAACGCAGATCGCACCGCAGCGGAGTACGAGGGCGCCTGGGAGCCGCTCACGGTGCATCGCGAGATGATCGAGGTGCGCGGCTCGGAGCCGTGCGTCCTGGAGGTGGGCGAGACCCGGCACGGTCCGCTGCTCGAGTCCTTCCTGAGCGGGGTGCTCGATCCGGAGCACGTGCCGCTGACGCCCGAACCTGCCTTCGCCCTGCGATGGACCGGGCTGGACGGCTGCGGGATCCGCCCCTCGCTCGTGGTCGAGGCCGCCGGGGCCGGTGACTTCGCCACGTTCCGTTCGGCCGCGCTCGGGCTGGAGTGTCCGGGCCAGAACTTCGTGTACGCCGACGTGGACGGGGTGATCGGGTACGCGTGCACCGGGCGGTTCCCGATCCGTCGTCACGGAGACGGGACCGTGCCCGTGCCCGGGTGGACCGCTGAGCACGAGTGGGAGGGTGTCGTCCCTCCCGAGGATCTGCCCTGGGCGGTGGACCCCGAACGGGGGTTCCTCGCCACGGCCAACAACCGGATCCACGACGACGCCTATCCGCACCTGATCGGTCGCGATTTCCACACGCCCTACCGCGCGCGCCGGATCGTCGAGCGCCTCGGTGCCACCGATGCCCATGACATCGCCTCGATGACCGCGATCCAGAACGACACGGTCTCGCTTCCGGCGCAGATCACCCTGCCTCTCCTGCTCGCGCTCGTGCCGAACTCCGATGACGAGCGGCTCGCCCTGGACCTACTCCGCTCCTGGGACGGCGACATGGCGGCGGACTCCGTGCCGGCGGCTGTGTTCAACGTGTGGTGCCGCCATATCGCCAAAGGGGCCCTGGAGCCGCGCCTGGGCGAGGACCTGTTCCGCCACTACCACGCCTGGCGCGAGGTCTTCCAGTGCGAGGTCCTGCCCGCGTTGCTGCGCGAGCCGAGTGGCTGGCTCGACGATGACCTCGTGCGCTCGGCGCTCACCGCCGCCGTCGCCGAACTCCGCGAGACGCTGGGCGATGATCCGTCGCAGTGGCGATGGGGGGCCCTGCACCGGCTGCGCCTCGCCCATCCCCTGGCCTCGATCCCTGGGCTGGACGCGCTGTTCGTTGCCGCCGACCTCGAGCTGGGGGGCGACGAGCAAACCGTGATGCAGGGGGGGTTCGACGGGCGCGAGGGCTACATGGCTGCCGTGATCCCGTCCTGGCGGGCGGTGTACGACCTCTCCGACCTGGACCGCAGCGTGGGGGTGCTTCCCGCCGGGGTCAGCGGCAATCCCGCGTCCCCGCATTGGAACGATCAGACGGCGCTGTGGGCCGAGGGTGCCTACCACCCGCTCCCCTTCACCCCGGCGGCCGTCGAGGAGGCCGCGGTCGCCCACGTGCGCCTGCTCCCCCGGTACCATCTGCCCTGACATGCCGAAGTCCAAGGGACGCCAGAAGCGCAAGTCGTCGGGCGCACGCGCCTACCAACTCGCCCCCGCGCACAAGAAGAAGCACAAGGGAAGCCCGCGCTGGTACGGCCCGGTGATCCTGGGCGTCATGGCGATCGGCGTGATCGTGATCGTCCTGAACTACATGGGCCTGATGCCCGGGGAGACCCAGCCCTTGTGGCTCTTCACCGGGCTCGGGCTCATCGGGGCGGGATTCATCGGCACCATGTGGTGGTACTGAGCGGGCGAATCACAGGCGCATCGCCGGGTGAACGCGCCCTTGAACTCAGGCCCGCCGTCGGCCACGGCCTGGCCAAGGGCCATGTGCTCGTTCTGGTACGTTGAGGTGTTGGCGCGCGGTGGCGAGTGCAAGAGGCGCGTCTCTAGTTTCGAGAAGATGCTCGACTACGTCAACCATTTTGGCTTGTATGCCGAGGAGCTCGGACCTCACGGTGAGCACCTTGGCAACTTCCCTCAAGCGTTCACGCACCTCGCCCTCATCAGTTCGGCGTACGCGATCGACCCGAAGCTGCCGGACGCCGACTGGATCGGGTGAATCGGGCGGCGGGCTTCGTGGCACCCCACCGCCGCCAGGCGGCACTCGCAGCTGGCTTGGCGGGCCTCCTCGCGGGGACGGTGACGGGTGCCCTGCTCGCCAGCCAGGACGCGATGGCCGGCGCAGCATTCGGGGCGAATGGGCCCGCGACCGGCTTCACGCTCTATATGCTCGCGTCGGTCGCCCTCGGAGCTGGCTTCGGGCTGGTGGTCCGCTTCGAGCGCGGTGCCTACGCGGCCGACGTCTCCGGGGGACTGATCCTCGGCCTCCTGCGCTACGTCCTCGGACCATTGACGCTCGTCCCCCTCGCCGCGGGTCAAACGCCCCGGTGGAGCCTCGCCGAGGTGACTGCCGCGTTTCCGCAGCTCATCGCCGCATTGGGGTTCGGAGGCCTGACCGGCCTGTTCTTCCATGCCGGCATGGCCTGGTGGCGAGTCCGCCGACCGGCGCTGGAAGCTACTCCAGCTCCGACCGCGCCGTGGCGAGTGGTGATCCTCGGCGGCGGCTTCGGTGGCGTCGGCGCCGCCCAGCGCCTCGAGCAGGTCTTCGCCCGCACTGCCAACGTCGAGATCACGATGGTCAGTTCGAGCAATTACCTCCTCTTCACGCCCATGCTCGCGGAGGTCGCGTCGAGCGCACTGCGCGCCGAGCACATCAGTACTCCGATCCGCGCCTCGTGCCCCCGCACCCGGTTCCGGCGCGCCGACGTCACCCAGGTGGATCCCGGCCGGCGGGTCGCGTGGATCCGTGCGAGCGACGGGTCAGCGGACATGCTGCCCTACGACCACCTGATCCTCGCGCTCGGGTCGGTGCCGACCTACCACGGACTGCCAGGACTGGAGGAGCACGCCTTTGCCCTGAAAAGCCTGGAGGACGCCACCCGGGTGCGCAACCACGTGCTCGAGCTGCTGGAACGCGCCGACGCGGAGGCTGATCCGGAGACACGGCGCACGCTGCTCACCTTCGTGGTGGCAGGCGGCGGCTTCGCCGGCACAGAGATGGTCGCCGAGCTCCACGACCTCGTGTACAGCGTGCTCCACTATTACCCCGGTATCTCGGTGCAGGACACGCGGTTCGTGCTCGTGCACGCCGGCGAGCGCATCCTGCCGGAGCTCGACGCCGGTCTCAGTGATTACGCGCGGGCGCGGCTCGAGGCGCGGGGCATCGAGTTCGTGCTGGGAACCCGGCTGGCCGGGGCCGCGCCGCGTGCGATCCGCCTCGACGGCGGCGGGGAGATCTCCGCATGCACCCTCGTCTGGACGGCTGGGAACCGCTCGAACCCGTTGCTCGAGCAGTTTCCCTTCGCGCGGAACCAGGCCGGTGCGGTCTTGGCCGACGCGATGCTTCGCGTGAAGGGCTACGAGGACGTGTGGGGGGTCGGAGACTGCGCGGCCGTGCGGGACCCAGCGCAAGACGGCGCGATGTGCCCGCCCACTGCCCAGCACGCCCTTCGGCAGGGGAGAGCGGTGGCCAACAATATCGCGCGGCTCAAGCGCGGACGCGCACCCACGCCGTTCCGGTTCCGCACTCTCGGCACCCTCGTCGCGCTTGGGCACCGTACGGCCGTGGCCGAGATCCGCGGTCGGCGCTTCTCCGGGTTCATCGCTTGGCTGCTCTGGCGAGCGATCTATCTCGCGAAGCTCCCCGGCTTCGAACGCAAGCTTCGCGTGTCCGCGGACTGGCTCATGGATCTCGTGTTCCCGAGAGACATCGTTGTTACCTCGACCACTCCGACGTTGTCGGAGACGATCACGACAGCACCGTCTGCTCCCGACTCGAGTCCGGAGGCGGCGGAGTGAGCCGAGTCAGCGCCCTCGCCCAGTCGAGCCGACCACTCCCGATGTCGCGCGCTCTCCGGGACGGAGCGCTGCCGGGTGCCATCGCGGGCCTGATCGGCGGCCTCGCGTTCGGCGCATCGATGATCGAGCTGGGCGCGCTCGAGTCGATCGCATCTCTCGTGCGCGCCGACACACCGGTCGTCGGCTTCGTGGTCCATATGGTCGTCGCCGCGATGGTCGGTGCGGTCTTTGGTCTGCTCGTCTTCCGCCAGCGGGCCACCGCGGCCGATACGCTTGTGTGGGGCGTCGCCTACGGGGCCTTCTTCTGGTTCGTCGGTCCTCTCACCCTGCGCCCCCTCATCCTGGGTCAGTCGGTCTCCTGGGAGATCGCGACCGCCCACGACTTCTTCGCCAGCCTGATCGGTCACGTCGTATGGGGAGCAGTCACCGGGGTGAGCCTCGCTTCCCTTCGAGGCGTCGGCCCGTGGCGTCACAGGGGCGCCGAACCACGTTCGAGTGGCGCGATCGCCCGGTGGCTTCGTCTCCGAGCGAAACTGGCGGCGGCAGGGGGCGTCGCCGGCGCGGTAGCCGCCGCGATCCTCATCGGGCTCCTCCCGGCGCGCGACGAACTCACGGCTCCCATCGCCGGGACGCCGTCGACGAACTGGCCTGCGGCGCTCGCCGTCGGGGTGGTGGCGGGCGCGCTCTACGCTGCACTGGTTCCGTCAACGACCTCGCCCGACGGCCCACGGCTCGGCCCGAGGCTCGTGCTGGGCATAGCCTTCGGCTATCTCACCTGGATCGTCGTGGCGTTGACCATCGTGCCCCTTCAGCAAATCAACACGCTGGCGTGGTCGGCGACACTTGCCCGCAGCCGATTCGAGGTCTTTCCCGGCTACGTACTCCTCGGCGTCCTCATAGCATTTCTCTTCTACTGTCTCGCCGGTGTGGCGCGCTTCCTCTTCTCTGACGAGCCTCGCCATTACGACCGGCTGACCGCGGGACCACAACGTCTCCGGGCAGTCGGTCGAGGCGCGGGGGCCGGGATCTTCGGCGGCCTGCTCTTCACGATCATCATGGTGCAGATCGGCGCCCTGGGTCAGGTGTCGCGACTCGTGGGGGCAGAGTCACCGGTCATCGGCTTCTTCGTGCACATGGGGATCGCCGTTGTCGTCGGCGCCACCTACGCGCTGCTGTTCCGCCGCCAGAGCTTCGACGTCCGTTCCGGCGTGGGGTGGGGTGTGGCCTACGGCCTGCTCTGGTGGATCCTCGGATCCTTGACGCTGTTCCCTGTACTGCTCGGTGGCACTCCGCAGTGGAGCGCGGAGGCGGCCGGACGAGCGTTCCCTGCGCTCGTCGGGCATCTCGTCTACGGCATCGGGTTGGGCGTGGTCTTCTACCTGCTCGAGGCTCGGCACAGCCCCTGGTGGATCACGCGCAGCGAAGCGGAGACGGAGAGAACCCGGGCGCGCCGCGAGCAGGTACTCACATCGGCGCCCGCGTTGTGGGCCTTCGTCGTCTTCGTCGCGATCTTCGTCGCGATCGTGTTGAGTTGACTCGTCCTGGCTCTTGACACTGTCACGACCTCGAAGCTCGCCGCGTCTTCCACGGGCCAGCCACGCGCGCGGACGCGCCGGTCGAGCACGATCCGGCGCCGATCGTCGACGCTGGTCTGGCCGCGGTAGGCCAGCCGGCAGAGGTTCGGCGCGAGCGCGGCGTGGCTGAGACAGGGTCAGTCCACGGCCCGCCGCCGGACCACCTGCATCTTCTCTCCGCAGTGACGAGGGATCTGCAGCTCCCCCAGGCGCGAGACCTTGTACTCGGTGCCGCACTCCCCGCATACGAGGAACACCTGGAGGTCCTCGACGTCCTCGACCTCGTGCGGCCCGGGTTCGGTCCCGGGCGGCGGGAGGAAGGATCGAAGCGATGCGATCCCGACCCGCCAGATCGCGTACCCGATCAGGATCGCCGTGAGGATCAGCAGCCAGGTGGGCATGGAGCCACGGTAGCAGCCAGGCAACCGTGCGCTTGAGGCTTAGATCACACCCTGCGCGAGCATGGCGTCTGCAACGCGCGTGAAGCCGGCGATGTTCGCCCCGTGGAAGTAGCTCCCAGGCTTCCCGTACTCCTCGGCGGTCTCGCGGCACTGCTCGTGGATCCGCCTCATGATCGTGCGGAGCCGATCGTCGACGACCTCTCGGTCCCACGTCACGCGCATGGAGTTCTGCGACATCTCCAGGCCACTCACCGCCACCCCGCCGGCGTTCGCGGCCTTGCCGGGCCCGTACATCACCCCGCCGTCGAAGAAGGCCTGCACGCCGTCGGGCACCGTGGGCATGTTCGCGCCCTCGCTGACGAACCGGACGCCGTTGTTCACGAGGTCCAGGGCGTCTTTCTCGTTGATCTCATTCTCGATCGCGCTCGGGAACGCGCCGTCGGCCGGCACGTTCCACAGCGGGTTGCGGTCGCTCTTCGGGTCGGCCGGGGTGAACGTCGCGTGCGGGAATGCCTCGACGTACTCGCGGATCCGCCCGCGTCGCTCGTTCTTGAGGGCCATCGCCCACGCGAGCTTGGCCCGGTCGATCCCGTCGGGGTCATGGATGAAGCCGCCGGTATCCGACATCGTGATCGGGATCGCCCCGAGGTCGATCAGCTTCTCGACGGTGTACTGCGCGACGTTCCCGGCGCCCGAGACGAGGCACCGTTTGCCCTCGAGCGAGTCGTCGCGCGTCGCGAGCATCTCCTCGGCGAAGTACACCGCCCCATACCCGGTGGCCTCCGGACGGATCAGCGAGCCGCCCCACCCCAAGCCCTTGCCCGTGAGCACGCCCGTGTACTCGTTGCGGATACGCTTGTACTGCCCGAACAGGAAACCGATCTCGCGGCCGCCCACGCCCACATCGCCCGCGGGGACGTCGGTGTCCGGGCCGATGTGGCGCTGGAGCTCCGTCATGAACGATTGACAGAACCGCATCACCTCGGTGTCGCTCTTGCCCTTGGGGTCGAAGTCGGCGCCGCCCTTGCCGGCCCCCAACGGAAGGGTCGTGAGCGCGTTCTTGAAGATCTGCTCGAACGCAAGGAACTTGAGCTTGCCGACGTACACGGCCGGGTGGAAGCGCAAGCCTCCCTTGTACGGGCCGATCGCGCTGTTCATCTCGACGCGGAAGCCGCGGTTCACGTGCACCTCGCCGGCGTCGTCGATCCACGGCACCCGGAACATGATCACGCGATCGGGTTCGACGATCCGTTCGACGATCCGCGCATCCCTGTACTCCGGATGCCGGTCGAGCACGAGCTCTACGGACTCCATCACCTCGATCACGGCTTGGAGGAACTCCGGCTCGTGCGGGTTCTTGGCCCGGAGGTCGTCCAACAGTCCGTCGACGTACTCGCTCATACCGCCTCCTCGAACGTCGACGAGTCTAGGCGTCGCAACGTCGGCTGGATACCCCCGGTTCGCTAGGCGTTCAGGACGGTGCGCTCGAGGAAGTCCAGGATCGCGCGCTGCTGCCGCACGTCCTCGTCGATGTCGAAGGAGGCGTGCCCGGTCGCGAACAGGTAGACCTCGTGCGGGTGCCCGCGCTCCTTGAGCTTGTCCGCGTATGCCATGGCCTGGCGGTACGGGCACCGGCTGTCGTTCTCCCCGATGATGAAGAGCACCGGCGCCGTGACCCGATCCGCGAAGTTGATCGGGTTTCGCTCCCGCATCAGCTCGGGCACGTCCTTGGGCTCCCCGCCGAGCAGGGCTCGATCGTAGGCCTGCAGGACGGGCGAACTGTCCTCGTAGGAGAGCTCGTAGTCCCCCACCGGCACGCCCGCCACACCCGCCTTCCACATCGCCGGGTGCTTGCCGAGCTCCATGAGGGTCAGGTACCCGCCCCACGACCAGCCCCCGATCACCGCGCGATCGGGGTCTGCGACGCCCTTGGCCGCCAGGTCGGCGAGCCCCGCGTTGAGGTCCTCCACCTCGGGACCACCGATGTCTCCGATCAGCGTGTCTCGCCACTGCGCCCCGTAGCCGGTCGAGCCGCGGTAGTTGACGAGTCCCACCGCGAACCCGGCGTCCACGTATGCCTGCACTTCGGGGGACCATCGATCCTCGTCGAGCCACGTGGGGCCGCCATGAGGGTGCATCAGGATCGGGAACGGGCCGTCTCCTTCCGGCGTGACGTAGAACCCGTGGACGCTCTGGCCGTGCTCGTTCCGGAAGCGCCACGACACGTAAGGCCGGCCCGACGGGGCAGGCTCGCCGTCCGTTGCCAACACCACGCGACCGCCGTCGTCCAGGATCCTCGGCGGCTGCGCGCCGCTCGTGTGACGGAGCCAGATCCGGCCGTCGGGCCTCACGAGCGCGCCCGAGATCTGACCCCGCGCATGCTCGATCGCCGTGAGGTCGCCTGAGGCGATGTCGAACCGATACAGGTGATAGCGGCCCTCGAACAGGTTGGCCAGGAGCAGCGCAGAGGCATCCGGCCACCAGTCCATGACCTCGATCGGCCCTTCGAGATCGGTCCGCGCATCCGTCCACGCGCCCGACCCGGGATCCCACAATGCCGCGGCTTCCTCTCCGCTGCGCTCATGCGTCACGGCGAGGCGCGGATCACCCGCGATGGGGGACCATGACGCTGCCCTGAGGCTCTTGCCCTCGTCCAGCTGTTCGGCCACCACCGTTCCGGTACGTGGGTCCACGACCCGAAGCGCCGGGTGCATCAGGTCTCCGTGCTCGCTGTGGCTGAGGCACAGCAACGAGCCGTCCGCCGAGAGACCTCCGCGGTTGAAGCCGCCATCGCGACCGGCCACGCCGAGGAACTCCGTGCTGCGCACGAGCTCTTTCGCCGGCGCTCCGTCCGCCGACACGTAGATCGCGAATCCGTCGCGATCGCTGATCGCGGCCGCGATCACATCGGGCGCCTGCGCCAATCCCTCGCTCCAACCGAGGGGAAGCCCATCGAGGAACGGGCGCGCGGACCCACCTGAGAACGGCTGGGCGTACCAGCGCCCCGACTCGTCACCGGTCTCGTCCTGCCAGTACAGGATCTCCTCTCCGTCGATCGAGACCGCCCCGGTCACCACGCCCACCGGATGGTCGGTGACCTTGCGGCGCATCCCGGTGGCGGCGTCCCAGGCATGGACCTGCCAGACACCGCTCTCGCTGCTTTCGTAGACGATCCGATCCCGCGCGTGGGGCGACCAATCGGGCATGGAGACGTTCGGGGCATGGAACCTTCGCTCCCAGCGTGGTGTCGTGTTGTCGCTCATCCGGACACCTTATCGCCCTGATCGTGACGGTGTGGGTCAGGTGTGCGCCCGCCTGATCGCGCCCAGCACGCGCTCGGGTGTGAGGGGAAGATCGAGGTGTCGCACGCCCATCGGAGTGAGCGCGTCCACGGTCGCGTTCTGCACGGCCGGTGTGGACCCGATGCACGCCGACTCGCCGATCCCCTTGGCGCCCAACGGGTTCAGCGGGGTGGGCGTCTCGGTGTGCGATGTCTCGAACCAGGGGAACTCGGCCGCCGAGGGCATGAGGTAGGTCGACAGGTTGCCCGTGATGGGGTTGCCCTGTTCGTCGTAGCGGACCTCCTCGTACAGCGCCTGGGCGATGCCCTGGGCAAGGCCGCCGTGCACCTGGCCCTCGACCAGCAACGGGTTCAGGATCCGCCCGCAATCGTCCACCGAGACATGGCGAACGAGTCGCACATCGCCTGTTTCGGTATCCACCTCAACGACCGCCACGTGCGTGCCGAACGGGAAGGTCGAGCCGGGCTCCCGGAACTGACCTGCGGAGGCCAGTCCAGGTTCCATCCCGTCCGGGAGCAGGGTGAGGTCGTCCGCAGCCGCGGCGAGCTGGGGCCATCCGAGCGAACGCTCAGGGGCGCCCACAACGGCGAACAGGCCGTCGCCGGTCGCCACGATGTCGCTCGGATCCACTTCCAGCAGATGCGCGGCGAGCGTGCGCGCCTTCTCGGCCACGGCCGTGGCGCGCTCGAAGATCGCAGAGCCCCCGGCCTGCAACGAGCGCGATCCCCACGTGCCCGCGCCCCTGGGCACCACCCCGGTATCGGAGTGGATCACGGCGATCGAGCCCATCGGGACCGACAGCACCGAGGAGACGATCTGGGCGAACGCGGTCTCATGCCCCTGCCCGTGCGCCGACGTGCCGGCCAGGACCGTGACGGTCCCGTCGCCGTGCACCTGCACGGAGCCGAACTCCTTCGAGGAGAACGAGGTGATCTCCACATACGTACAGAGCCCGATGCCCAACGCCAGGTGGTCGTCCCGTGCCCGCCGCGCGGCTTGCTCCTCGCGCAGCTCCCCGTAGCCCGCCACGCGAAGCGCCTCATCGAGCGCGGCCTCGTAATCGCCGACGTCGTAGACGGTGCCCGTGACGGTCGTGTACGGGAATGCCTCGGGCGGGACCAGGTTCTTGCGGCGGAGCTCCGCAGGGTCCATCTCGAGCTCCGCCGCAAGCATGTCCATCGCCCGTTCCACGAGGGCCGTGGCCTCGGGGCGGCCCGCCCCCCGGTAGGGCGCCACTGGCGTCGCGTTCGTAACCACGCTGCGTCCGCGGCATGCGACGGCCGGGAAGCGATACACGCCCGGGAGCATCTCCTGGGTGGTGGTGGGCAGATACGCTCCGATCGGATAGGCGCCCATGTCGGCGAGCAGGTCCACACGCATGCCCACGAGCGTGCCGTCGAATCGGGCACCCAGCTCCACGCGCTGCACCTGGGCGCGCCCGTGTGTGAGGTTGAGCATGCTCTCGCTTCGCGTCTCCATCCACCGCACGGGCCGGCCCAGGAGCTGGGCCGCGCGCGCGACCGCGAGGTACTCGGGATAGATCTGGAGCTTGGCGCCGAACCCACCGCCCACGTCGGGCGCGATCGTGCGCACGCGCTCCTTGGCCACGCCGAGCGCCTCGGCCACGTCGGTGCGAACGTCGAACGGCACCTGCGTGGAGACCCAGACGGTATAGCCGCCATCGTCCTCGGGAACCACCGCGATCCCGTTGGCCTCCATCGGCACTGGCGCCACGCGCTGGTTCACGAATCGTCCGCGCACCACCACGTCGGCTCCCGCGAACACGTCCCCGTCCTCGTCCGTGTCGAACGCGTGCGCGACGTTGGTCCCGAACCCCGGCCAGAGCAAAGGGGCGTCATCGCCCACGGCGATCTCCACGTCGGTGACGGCCGGCATCGGGTCGTAGTCGGGGACGACCAGTTCGGCGGCGTCCTCGGCCTGAGCCTCGGTCTCGGCCAGCACCACCGCGATCGCCTCCCCGACGTAGCGGACGGTGTCGCGCGCGAGGACCTCGCGCCCGAACGGGCCGCCCAGGGTGCCCGAAGCGCCCTCCACGTTGCCGCTTGGACGCTGGTGCGCGAGCCCGAGATCGTCAGCGAGGTACACGGCTGCCACGCCGGGCAAGGCGCGCGCCACCTCCACATCCACCCCCGAGAGCCGGGCGTGAGGCATCATGGAGCGGACGAACACGGCTCGCAACGCTCCCTCGATCGAGATGTTCTCCAGGTAGCGCCCTTGGCCCCGCAGGAACCTCGGGTCTTCGGTCCTGAGCACCGGGAGGCCGAACATCGAGGGAGGCACGATCGTCACGGGCCCATGCTAGAGGCTGTCGAGGCAAGACCGATCGGAGGGGAAGACCGCATGAGGAAGCGCACCGTGACGACCTGGATCCTTGCACTCACGCTGGCGACGACGATGCTGTTGGCCGCCGGAGCAGGCTCGGCGTCGGCGGGGGTGAGCGTGCATCCCAAGAAAGTGAAGGGCGGGCTCAACGACCCCGCGGCCTTCACCTTCGGGCCCAGTGGCAAGATCTTCTACGTGTCGCGGGGCACCGGCAGGGTACGTGTGCTGAACCCCGCAACGGGCGCGACGCGGTTGGTCTACGACATCTCGGGCGTGAACGGCGACGGGGAGCGCGGGGCACTCGGGATCGCACTGCACCCCGATTGGCCCGCGAGCCCCTTCGTCTACGTCTACGCCACGCGGATGGTCAAGGGAGCATTGCGCAACCAGGTCCTGCGGATCCGGGTGAAGGGCGGCAGGGGCGTGGGGTTCCGCACGATCATGCAGGCCCCCGCATCGTCCTCCCCCTATCACAACGGCGGGCGCATCCAGTTCGGACCCGACAAGAAGCTCTACGTCTTCGTGGGCGATGGCCACAACGCAGCCAACGCCCAGGACCGCACGGCCAACCTGCGCGGCAAGATGCTGCGCATGAACCCGGACGGCTCGATCCCCTCGGACAACCCGATCAAGCGGACGCGGATCTGGTCTTACGGCAACCGCAACTCCTTCGGGTTCACGTTCGATCCGAGGACCGGCCGGCTATGGGAAACCGAGAACGGGCCGGCGTGCAACGACGAGATCAACCTCATCACGAGGGGCGGCAACTACGCCTGGGGGCCGAACGAGAGCTGCGGGAGCAGCGCCACCCCTAGGGACACGAACAACAACGGCCCGGCTCCCAGGCGTCTGCCCAAACTGTGGTTCAAGAACACGATCGGCGTCACGGGTGCAGCGTTCTGCCAGAGCTGCGGACTGGGAGCGGGGCGGGAGGGCGACCTGCTGTTCGGGTGTGTGAACGACGGCCGGATCCGGGTGGTGGGGTTGGATCCGGGACGAAGGGACGTCAGCGGGTCGGGATCCGTCCTGCTCGACAGCCCGGGCGCTGCTGTGTACTCGATGGAGACCTCGCCCAACGGGGCGATCTATTTCAGCGACTCCAGCGCGATCTACAGGCTGGTGAGCCGCTAGCCAGTTGGGTCGCGCGTCCGGGCTAGGCGGAGTACCCTCGTGAGGCGCGTGGTCGCCCAGGTCGCGCACCTATCGGGAGGTTCTCGTGAACATCGGTCACCCGAAGCGCGTCATCGAGGTCGAGCCGGCCTCGGAGCCGCTGCCCGACCCGGCGCCGGCGCCCGTCGCCCCCCAGCCGGCTTCGGACCCGGCCCACGCAACGCAGCCCATCCCATGATCGATGCGCGGACCGTCCGGCGCTCGGGTCTCCCGATGGAGCGCTCCGGCGAGGCCATCGTTGCGTGGCGATCGTGGGCGCTCTCGGGCTCGCCGGAGGGCGAGGATCTGCTGCTGCGCCCCGTGGCCAAGCATTCCCGGCCCTGGATCCCCCGGGAGGTCGCCCAGGCCGTGTGCCGGCGCCATCGCACGCACGTCGCCCCCGAACTGGACTGTATGTGCGGCCTGCATGCCTCGCAGACGTTCGACATCGTGCGGCGGACGCGGTGCCCCGCCGTGCTGGGACGCGTGGCCCTGTGGGGTCGCGTCATCGAGCACGAGCGAGGCTATCGCGCGCGCTTCGCCTACCCCCAGCGGCTGCGGCTGATCTGCCAGTTCTGCTTCTGGCAGCATGGGCCGTTCGTCGCGGCGCCGAGCGTAGTGGGGTGGTACGCGCGCGACCGGCTGGTTCCGTTCTGCCCCACCCACCTGGCGGTGGCCCGTGGGCTGGGGTTGGGCCCGCGCGCCGTGCTGGACGCCGATGCGGTCGACCAGCGCCTGCGCGGTGCGTACGCGGTCGACCCCCTCCCCGTCTGACGCGGCGCTAGCGGCCGTTCGCGGAGAAGTGCTGGTAATCCCGCTCTCCCCGCCATGTGCCACCCCAGCCCCAGCCCGCGGCGTGGAACACCCACCAGACACGATCGTGGAGGTGAACCATGCCCGGACGACGTTGCGAGCGGTCGAGGTAGGCGCGCCCCGCCGGCGGCGAGACTCCCCCGCTCCACACGTATGGGTTCTCTACGGGGTTGATGTCGATCGCGCGGCCGTACGCGTGCTGGGACCACGTGCAGCAGACACCGGCGCGCCACCGGCAGTTGAACGCCGAGGTGTTGTCGGCCGCCATGGAGCGATGGTCGTCGGCGCCGTAGCGATCGACCAGGCGCATCCGCCGGATCGGGAACCGCGCCCCGTACAGGCGGCGGAACACCCGCACCACCGTGATCGCTTGACGGCGATGCACGACCATCTCGCCAGGATGCCAACGGTGATCGAACCCCCAGTAGCGCATGTGGATCAGTCGAAGGTCGCGGAGGGAGACCGGGCAGCCGGGGCGCCACGACCGGCCGATCATGAGCCTGCGCGTGGCGGCGTCGAGCGGCCGGATCGTGGCGGCGAACGCGGGCCGGCGCGGCTGGGCCGCGTTCGAGAGGGGGACGTGCCACCCCAGGGCCACCGTCGCCACGACTAGGGCTACCGCGACCGCGTTCCGGCGTAACCGAGCGCTCAGCAGATCGGGCTCACGCCAAAGCATCTCGCAACGCACCCATGTGCTCCTCAAGCCACTCGCGACGGCGCTGCGCCCGACCGGCGCCCCCCTGGCGCTCCAGCATCTCGATGAACGCCTGCTCTCCTGCGGCCGCCCGCTTCTCGACGAGCGAGATCGAGAGCCGATCGACGAAGATGGCGGGGATCTCGTGACGCTGCTCCTCGTCCATCCCATAGGCGTCGGCGATCACTCGGGCGCGGGCGAACGGATCCAGGCCCTCCATGCCGGGAGCCGGATCCGACGGGTCGTGCACCGGACCCCACATCGACATCACGGCAGCCACATCCCAGAGTTGCCGGCCGGGCGCCGCGAAGTCCCAATCGAGCAACGCGACCGCCTCGCCCTCACGGAACACGACGTTCTCCGGACAGATGTCGTTGTGCGTGATAGACGCCCTGCCGCGAGGGTCCGCCAGCTCGTCGTTCCAGATGTGCGTGCCTGCGTCGAATCCGGCCGCGGCTTCATGGTACCGGCGGAGCAGCCGCGCGACGCTCGCGAGCGTCGCCTCCGACATCGACCACGCGGGGAACGGGGGGATCGGCACGTCGCCCTCGACGAACGAGAGCACCTCTCGGCCTTGCCCATCCATGCCGAGGGGACGCGGCACGTTGTCGAATCCCACATCGTGCAAGTGCTGCAGCAGCGCGAAGACTGCCTCGGTGAACGCGCCGACGGGCCGCCGGACGGTGTCGCCGATGCGGACGACCTTGCCCAGGTTGGCGATGCCGCCCGCGAGCTGCTCCTCGTTGTTCATCCTGGTGGAGACGACCGGGATCGAACCGGCGACCTCCGGCTTGCAAAGCCGGCGCTCTACCAACTGAGCTACGTCCCCGGGGGATGCAGGAAACGTGGCAGAAAAGTCCTTCCCGCTCCAGCATCCGTGGGACACCGAGTCTATCGAGCACGCGATCGCTCCGGACTCACCCTCCGGCGCCGGCGAAACGCCTTCCGGGCGTGCTTGAAGAAGGGGTGGACCGGGAACGGAGTCGGCTACGCGACGGCCTTGACGGCTTCGCGGGCGCGATGCCTCGCGAGCGTGAGGGAGTTCACCATCAGCGCGAAGCCGAGTAGATCGGCGGTCTGGCGTAGATGCCCCTCGCTGTGAGCGCGGTTCAGATAGAGCGTGTCCTCGAGCGCGCGGTTGACGCTCTCGGCGTCGCCGCGCCTCACGTAGAGGCGAGCGAAATCTGGGTCGGAGCGTGGGATCGCGCGCAGGTTCTCGGGGCGGTTGAGCCTCTGCTTGGCGTCGTCGTCGTTGCCGTGGAGGCGGAGGGTGATCTCGCTCCCCCCGAGATCGACCGGGAGGCGGTACTGGGCGTACCAGCGGAACCCGTCCGCGCGCTCGTAGCGCTGTCTGCGGACGAACTCGATCGGGATGAACGTCATCTCGCCCTCGTCGTTGAGGCGGCCGAGCCCGGCAGCGCCGTCCTTCGCGTAGATGGGCACCTGCTCCTTGCCCCGTCCGGCAGCGTTACCTCCTTGACCTCGATGAGACGTTCCTTGTCCACGCGCTGCCCTCCCCTCGCGCCACGCCTCCTCTTCCTCCTAGCCGCCGGCACCTTCACCACGGGCAGGAGCCCCGCCTTCAGGAGGCGATCGATGTGGGTCCCGCGCAACGCCATGTCGTACACAATGGCCTGGATGCCAGGGGCGAGCGCAGCCAGGGTCTCGAAAGATTCTGTCGCGACTCCAGCCTCCCCACCTGCGCCCTTCGCCGGCACGAACCTCACGTCTAGGATCACGCGACCGTCGTCAGAGCGAGTCTCCGCGAGGAAGAACTTGGTCCCGTAAGCCTCCTGGGTGCCCGCTTCGAAGTGCATCGAGGCGTCGGGCTCGAAGCGACGCTGCACCAGTTCGCCGGTGCGCTTGTCCACACGCGTATCGCCCGGCTTTGCGCGGTAGAGCGGCGTGATCACCCTCCCGTCGCCGTACACGGTACGACTGAGATCCGGGTGGGTGACCGAGCCCGGGCCATCGAGGTCCATCAGACCGATGCTGAGCGCGAGCTTCACGGACTCCTCCATGTTGATGGCCTGGCGCCTCGCCAGGTACTCCGGATGTGCGAGGTACGTGGAGATCGACCGAGTCGTTGCGTACCAACGGTCGGTTCATCTCGGCTACATCGAGCGTTTGACCGAGCAGCTGGGGTCCATTCCGTCCGACGAGGAGGTCCTGGGCCTGTGCGTCGCGCCCAAGCGCGAAATGGCCCCGATCCAGCACCTGGCGATGAGCAATGCAGCGCACACGTTCAGTTCCCCGAACTCCGATCTCAGGTTCCTTGGCGCGTATCTCAAGCGTGACCTCACGATCGATGACATCGGGTTCGCCGAAGGCGGAGGACTTCCTGCTGCAGCAGTGATCGCTTTCATCGGGTATGGGACGCCGATGGTGAACGCGTTCGCTGTCAACGGCCGGGTGATCTTGAACAACGGGTTCCACCGCGTGGTGGCCCTCCGTCGACTCGGTGTGGAGCGCGTGCCGCTCCTTCTACAGACGGTCCAGAACCCTGATCTCCGAGAGGTCGAGGAGGTCATCGCCGGCGCCGAGCCGGTGACGTTCGACCTCACACCGACCCGCAAGCGTCGATAGCGCCGAGGAAGGAGCGCCGTGCGGCGGGCCTGGCGTCGCCGCGCGCGCGGCGCTCCAGGTCCACCCGCCCCACTCGTGGCCCCGGAGGGCGGTAGCCTCCATGCTGTGCCGGAGATCGACGAGGTGTGGGAGCGGATCGAGACCAAGGCGGGCGAGATATTCCACCTAGTGAGGGGCCGGGCATTCACCTACCGGATCGTCGGAGGCCACGTCGTCCCGGACCGTACGCCGCAGCAGATCCCCAAATCGCATTTCGCGAGGGCGCTCGAACTCGTCCCGCTCGGCGGTCCTGGTGAGATCCAGAATCTACGCGGCCCGAGCTTCGTGTTCGCGATCCTCTCCGACCCGCGGATCTCGGCAGGGAATTGGTGACGGCTGGCCCGCCCGTCACTCCTCTTCGTCTTCGGTCGGATCGTCGTTAAGCAGCTGGTCGATCTTCAACGGCTCGTCGCGGACGCGGATCGGCAGAACACCGGAGGCGACCCCCATCGGCGCTCGTCGACGTGTTCGCCGCGAATGCCTCGCCGGCGCGTTCCAGCCGCGGGAACAGGTGGAAGGGGTCGAGTTCCACGACGTCGCGGGGCCGAAGGTCCATCGGGTCGAACGTCACCGTCGCCGACCCGTCACGCTCGATGTGGAGACCCGAGCGCCTGATCCTCGGCATCTGGGACGACGCGGCCTTGCTCTCCTGAAGGGATCACTGCGGGCCCTGTAATCCTTCTATACTCCCTTGCTAGGAAGACCCGTGAGCTCGGCGAGGCTTCCCGCCGGCAGGTACGAGGCGCTCGCCGCGATCCTGAGCAACCCCGCGACGTACGCGCTGGCCGAGGCCATCCCGAAGCAGGGGAGGAATGGGCGCAGGAGGCTGTACCCGGACTACATGTGGGTCTTCTACGAGGCGGCGGTCAGCGTCTGCGGCACGGCTCGCCAGGTTGCCGGCGAGCTGAACGACCCACTGGTTTGGGGATGGTTGCGCGACCTCGTGGAGGGACTCTTCCCCGATGATCCGTCGATGCACCTCCCGGCGAGACCGATGAGACGCCACCACTACGAGTACGGCCGCCGCGTACTTCACATCGATGGGTAACTGGAAAGCGCGGCCGAAGAGGCGCCGTCAACGAAGACCCCTGGCTGCTCATGGGGAGCAACCCTGCGCCGATACACACAAGACCATGCCGTACACACTGGACGACAAGCTGGTCGTCGCCATCACCTCTCGAGCGCTCTTCGACCTCCACGAGGCTGACGACGTCTACGTACAGGACGGCCTTGAGGCCTACCGTGCCCACCAGCTCGCCCGGGAAGCAGATCCGCTGGAACCCGGTACCGCGTTCCCTCTCGTCCGGGGTCTGTTGCGCATCAACGCGCTCGCCGCGGAACCCCTCGTGGAAGTCGTCATCCTCTCCCGAAATGATGGGGACTCGGGCTTGCAGATCATGAACTCCATAGAGGCTCACTCGATCGGCATCACCCGTGCGGCATTCCGCGGTGGCGAGGATCCCTGGGCTTACCTCGACGCGTTCCACTGTGATCTATTCCTAACGGCGGAGCCTGCAGCCGTGACGGAAGCGCTTCATCGCGGCGTGCCCGCTGCACTCGTCTTAGATCCCCCAGAGGCGCTCGATCAACTGCCGTACGGAACGGTGAAGCACGCGACCTGTCAGCGTGCGTCGTGGGGTTCATGATAGTGCTGCGGGCCAGACATGGGTCGAGAACAGATCCATCCACGTTGTCAGACGCCGATGGTGACGCCGATGGACTTCCCACGCTCACGTGGACACCTTGGTTTCGGTTCGTCGTAAGAGGGGACGGTCGCGTCGGACCACCGTGATGGCGATCAACAACAGCGCGAACGCATTCAGTGGATGGAGCGCCGCAAGCACCGAGGACGTATCTCGCAGGTTCACGAGCAGGATCTGGACTCGCAGGTTCACGAGCAGGATCTGGACGAAGATATCGACCATCAGAAGCACCGTCAGGAGCATCTCGTTCCTCGGCAGTCGAGCGAGCAACGCTGTGATCAGCAAGAGGGGTATACCGCCCTCGAACAAGCTGTAGCCCACCGCGGCGTGCAGATCGGCGTTGTGCACGGCGCCGAAGAGGAACAGCCCGATCAGGAACGGTTGGGCGACGATCCCGGCGAGAACCAGCGAGGCGACAACCATGTGTGCGATGCGGAAGCCCCGCTTCATCTCAACCTCCCTCTCGATGGACGACCCGATGAGAACAGTAAGGCAGGGCAAGAGGCGAGCCGGCGGTCTGGACGGTTCGCGGCGCTCAAGGGACCACCATCGTATGGCAGGCACCCGGCACCGAGTGGTGGAAACACCCGCGCGCCGTCAGCCCAGGACCGGAATACTGGTCGAGGCGAGCGCGCCGGACCGCACGGTCGCAGGAGGATGATGCCCTCATGCCAGGGGGGACCGACCGAACAGAGGTCTCACGAAAGGCTACCGCCCTCCTGATCGCGGTCGTCGTTCTCGGCATCGCCGGCATGGTCCTCGTCGTCCTCGCCTGGTCGCGCCTGAAACCAGCCGACGCTTACCCAACCGCCGGCAGCCCGGTGGCCGGGATCGTCTATGCGTCGCTCGGGATGTTGGTCGTGCGGCGCGTTCGCAACCGGATCGGGTGGCTCCTGTTGGCTGAGGGAGCGGGCATCGCGCTGCTGTGCGTGACGTCGGCGTATGCGGTGCTGGGCGCGGCGCACCCAGGCACGCTCCCCGCGCCGAAGCTCGTGGGAGCGTCGTCCGAATGGATCTTCGTGCCGATCGTGATGGGACTGGCGTACATGCTCCTGATCTTCCCAACGGGATCGTCGCCCTCACCGCGCTGGCGTCCAGTCGCCGTCGCGGCCCTCCTCGCCATGGCCATCGAGGTGGTGGCGTTCATCCTGACCCCGCGGCAGATCGCGCTGCCGGCGCCTGGGGGAGTCTCGCTGACGTATCCGAATCCACTCGCCCTCTCGTCACTCCGTCACGACGTCGTGGGGAGCCTTACCGGCCTCGGCATCTCGTCCACGCTGCTGTTCGCCGCGGCCGCCGCGGCGCTCGTCGTGCGCTACCGATCGGGCGATGCCGAGCTCCGCCAACAGATCAAGTGGGTGGCGTTCGCCGCCGCCGCTTCGTTCGTCTGCCAGATCGCCCTCACCGTCGCGGAGGTCGTTGCCGGGAACGAGTCGGCGGTGACGACGACGATCGGGCTCGTCACTGCGCTGATCGCCCTGTTCGGCATCCCCGTGGCGATCACGATCGGGATCCTCAAGCACGGCCTGTACGAGATCGACCTCATCATCAATCGGACGGTCGTGTACGGGCTCCTCGCCGCCGCATTGACCGCCGTCTACGTCGCGATCGTCGCTGGGATCGGCGCGCTGGCCGGCTACGGAGGGAGTCCCACCCTGACGGTCGCGGCGGCCGTCGCGATAGCTGTCCTCTTCCAGCCGCTGCGGCATCGCGCGCAACGTGTGGCGAACCGGCTTGTGTATGGGGAGCGCTCAACCCCATACGAGGTGCTGTCGGAGTTCGCCGACGCGATGGCCCGCACGCTGTCGCTCGAGGAACAACTCGACCGCATGGTCTCGCTCGTCGCGAGCGGCACGGGAGCGACCCGCGTCGAGGTCTGGATCCGCGTCGGCACGGCCCTGCGTGCGGTCGCGATCTGGCCGGAAGGCTCGCCCCTGCCCCCGTCTATCAACGCCTCCGATGACGACGCATCGCCGCTCTTCGAGGACGCCACGGCGAGCGCCCTCGTGCGACAGGACGACGAATCGCTCGGGACCATCGTGTTGTACAAGCCGAAAGAGGAACCGATGTCACCGGCCGACGCGGCCCTCGTCGAGCACGTCGCATCGCAGGCCGGGCTCGTCATACGCAACGTGCGTCTGACCGCAGAGCTCCGGCTGACGATCGATGAGCTCCGCGCGTCCCGCCGCAGACTGGTCGAAGCGCAGGACTCGGAACGGCGCAAGATCGAGCGGAACCTGCACGATGGGGCGCAGCAGCAGCTCGTGGCGCTCGGCGTCCAGCTCAGTCTGCTCGAGCGGATCGCGAGGGATCCGAGCCGCATCGAGTCGCTGGCCGATGCGATCTCGCCGCTCAAAGTGGCACTCCAAGACGCGCTCAACGACCTGCGCGATCTCGCGCGTGGGATCTACCCACCCCTGCTGGCCGATCGTGGTCTTGCCGTCGCTCTCGATGCCCAAGCGGGAAAGGCCGCGGTCCGAACCATCGTGGATGCCGATGGAGTCGGCCGTTACGAGCAGCAGGTCGAGGCCGCCATCTACTTCTGCGCGCTGGAGGCTCTGCAGAATGTGTCGAAGTACGCCGACGCGTCCTCGGCGGTGGTGCGGCTGACCGAGGCGGGCGGATGGCTCGCCCTCGACGTCGAGGACGACGGCCGGGGGTTCCATCCCGGCGCGGCGAAGGGGTCCGGCCTGCAGGGGATGGCCGACCGCCTCGACGCGATCGGCGGGACGTTGGAGATCGAGAGCCGCCCGGGTGGGGGGACGGTCGTGCGGGGCCGCGTTCCGGTACCCCGGGTCGGGCCCGTCGACGCGGCGCACTCCGAGGCGCCGACCGATCATGAAGACCGCAGCTAGGCACAGGTCCATCACGAGATCGCGAGATACGATCCGAGACCCGGGTGACATCACGTGTGACCTGCGACCGAGTGGTTCTGCCAAACCAAAAGGGATCGGTGTCTCAACGATGGCCAGGCACGACCCTCGCGGATAGCGTGGCCGGCTACCTGAGCGACCCTCTCCTCGATCCCCGAGCGTCAGCGCCTTCGAGGGTCGGCCACATGGTCGGCGGTGGCGAGCATGTCACGCCCGACCGGCTGCAGGTCGACCTTCGTGCAGAGCAGCCCCGTCGATACGCGCTCGACCACACCCCATTCCCAGATCGCAGTGGCCTCGAGGCTGGTGCGGGCCGCGAGCCAGCGCGCCCGCTCGAGCGGGTCTCCGTCGAGGAGCTCGACGGGGGCCTCCCGCATGACGATGCCCATGTCGTACTCGGCTTCTGCGAGCAGACCGTCGGGGTCGACGAGCTTGAAACCGTCTCCTGCTTCGAGCACGTTCCACTCGTGGACGTCGCCCTGTACGAGCACGGCGCGCCCGTCGTCGTGTGCCTCGATCCGGCGCATAGCGCATGCGAGCGAGTGGTCGATCGCTCGTTCGGAGCACGGGTGATCGAGCTCTTCCCAGGTCGTCGTGATGAACTCGACGAGCCATCGGCCCTTCTCGGCGCCGGTGGGCAGACCGCAGCCCGGAGCCGGACGCCACACGCGCGCCGCGGTCGAGCAGAGGATCTCGTAGCGCTGCCGGATCGGGAGCGCGAGGTCGTGCAGCGAACCGCCGAGACGTTCGAGCAGGAGGGCGCCCCGCGCGGCGTCGGCACCAAGCAACCGCGCACAGCCCTCGCCGTTCGCGCGACGAAGGACCGTGATCGCGTTCGCGGCGGCATCAACCGCGGGGATGAGCAGCTTCAGCACGGCGGGCGTGCCGTCGGCGAGGGTGGCCTCGGCGACGAACGCTTCCGTCGCGCCATCGAACGCCCGACCGACCGCGATGGACCACTTCTGCTCCAGGCCAGTGACGATCGCCGGAAGGTCGTCCAGCCACTGCGTTGCGCCCAGCGCGAGCGCTTTGTTGCGCACGACTGGTGGCAGATCGATCACGACCGGAACTCTCGCATGAACCCGGTGGCCATGACCGAGGGCGACGAACCCCCATGGAATGAAACCCGTACACGACCGAGGCGCGCGTGGCTCGAAAGGATCTCAGGCGAACCAGCGGGTCCGGCGACTCGCGCCGAACATCGCCTTCTCCTCGGCGGTCTGGGCGGACGGCGCCGTGAAGGTGCCGGTGGGGCCAGGGGTCGAGAAGAAGTCCACGTCCAAACGGGCCACCTGGCGATCGCCGAACTCGATGTAGCAGGATCCGGTCCCGTCGTAGCCGGCCGGCTCCGGCTCGCTGCGCAGCCGGGAGATCAGCTGGTCGGCTACCACTCGCGCCTGGCCCTCCGCGAAGACCCCCGCCTTCGGTGTCCCCACGCTCGTGACGTCGCCGACCGCGTAGACGTTCGGCAACCGGGTCGCGAGCGTTCCGGGCTCGACCGGGATCCATCCTACCATCGGTCAGTCCGGCCTCGATCACCACCATCGGCGCTCGGTACACCGGGATTCCCAGGAACAGCTCGAACGGCAATCGAGCCCCATCGTCGAGGACCGCCACTCGCACCTCCGGATCCAACGACGTCACACGATGCTCCGAGATGAACTCGATGTCCCGCTCCGCGAACCGCGCCAGGATCGCCCCCGAGGTCTCGGGCGACGGGGGCACGGGGGTTCCGAACGGGATCACGACCTGGATCTTGACGTCCTCCCGCACGCCGCGGTCGCGTAAGAACTCGTCGAGCAGGATCGCCGCCTCGCTGGGCGCGGGCGGGCACTTGAAGGAGGGACCGCAGACCCCGACGATCGCCGTCCCCGACGTGAAGTCGGGAAGCGCGTCTCGAACGGTCTCAGCCCCTGCCACGGAGTAGAAACTCGTTGCCGGACTCGGCGAGGCCCGGAGTCGCTGCCAGGTCGTAGTCGGCGCCCAGGGCGACGATCAGGACATCGGCCTCGTAGGCATCGAGGTCGGTGACCACTCGCCGGGTCCCCCGGATCGATCGACGTGATGGTCTCCAGTCGGAACCGCGCGCGCGGAATAGCAGCCGTTACGAGATCGGACAGATCCATTACGAGCTGCTCTTGGGAACCCGTTCTGCCTCGTCAAACGGGGTTTTCTGCAGCCCCTACGTCCCTACGTCCCCACGTCCCCCCGTCCCCCCGTCCCCGGGGGCATATTGAAAACGTGAGTGAAGAGTCGGTCCCACGCCGTGCACCCTCCACAGGAGTCTACCGACAGGGCATGTGGGCGCGGCGAAACGGCCTTCCTACGCCGCGGATCCTCACGGGCGTGTGTCGGATCACACCCTTGCCTGGCGTCGAACGGATGGCTTTGGTCTAGGCGACCTGCACGAGCGATGCGCGAAGACTACTGGCGATATCGCCCGCCGCGGCGAGGAGTAACCTCAGCGCGTGCGGAGAGCCACATGACGTGTTCGAGCTGCGGTGCAGAGAACCGAGCGGGGCGTAAGTTCTGCGCGAACTGTGGCTTCGCGCTGGCCGTGACCTGTCCCTCTTGCGGCGCAGCCAACGAGCCCGAGGATCGCTTCTGTGGGGAGTGCGGGACGGCTCTCGAGAGCGCGCCGGCCTCGACGCAGACGCCGGTGTCCGGCTCCGCCGACGCTCATGACCGTCCCGGCAGTGTTCACTCCTCGCCCTCCGAGCGTCGGCTGGTCTCGGTCCTCTTCACCGATCTCGTCGGATTCACGCCGCTCTCCGAGTCGCGCGATGCCGAGGAGGTCCGCGAGCTCCTTTCGCACTACTTCGAGGAGGCGCGGCGGATCGTCGGGCGCTATGGCGGCACCATCGAGAAGTTCATCGGGGACGCCGTGATGGCGGTATGGGGTTCGCCCGTCGCGAAGGAGGACGACGCGGAGCGAGCTGTGCGCGCCGGGCTGGACCTCGTCGCAGCGGTGGCGGCGATCGGGATGGACGAGGGCGTCGAAGGCCTGGCCGCGCGCGGAGGGGTCGCCACCGGTGAGGCCGTCGTGGACCGCGCCGCCGAGTCCGAGGGGATGGTGATCGGCGATCTCGTGAACACCGCCTCGAGAGTGCAGACCGCGGCGGTTGCCGGCAGCGTCTTCGTCACCGATGCCACCAAGCGCGCGAGCGACGCAGCGGTGGCGTACGACGACGCCGGCGACCACGACCTCAAGGGCAAGACCGAACCGCTTCACCTGTACCGCGCGCAGCGGATCGTCGCCGGTCGCGGCGGGTCGATGCGCTCCGCAGGTCTGGAAGCCCCGTTCGTCGGGCGGGACCGGGAGCTTCACCTACTCAAGGGGCTCTTCCACGCCAGCGCCGAGGGTGGCGCGGCTCACCTCGTCTCGGTCACGGGCATCGGCGGCATCGGGAAGTCGCGCCTGGCCTGGGAGTTCGAGAAGTACCTCGACGGTCTCGTTGACGACGTCTGGTGGCACCGTGGGCGGTGCCTCCCCTACGGCGATGGCGTCGCGTACTGGGCCCTCGCCGAGATGGTGCGCAGCCGCCTGGGCGCCGCCGAGGAGGAGGAGCCTGCCACAACCCTCGTCAAGCTCAAGACGTGGCTCGATACCCACTGTGGCGACGCCGATGATCGCCGATGGCTGGAGGGGCAGCTCGGCCAACTTCTAGCGCTCGGCGAGCGCGAGACTGTCCCACGCGAGGAACTCTTCGCCGCCTGGGGGCGGTTCTTCGAGCTGCTGGCCGACCAAGGCCCGGTGGCCATGGTCTTCGAGGATCTGCAGTGGGCCGACTCGGGCCTGCTGGACTTCATCGATGAGCTGCTCGAGCGCGAGGCCGCCCGCCCGTTGTACCTGGTGACGCTGTCCCGTCCGGAGATCGCCGAGCGCCGCCCCGGTTGGGGCGCCGGGCACACCGGTTGGACCTCGATCACCCTTCAGCCACTCGCCGACGAGGAGATCGCACAGATGCTCCGCGGCATGGTCCCCGGCATCCCTGACGACCTCGTGGCGCGGATCGGCGAGCGCGCGGAGGGCGTCCCCCTCTACGCGGTTGAGACCGTGCGGATGCTGTTGGACCGCGGCGTCGTGCTGCGCACCAAGGAGGGCGTGGAGCTGGCGCCCGGCGTGTCGGGTGCGGAGGCGGGCGACCTCGACATCCCCGAGACCCTGCAGGCGTTGATCGGTGCCCGCCTGGACGGGCTGCCCGAGGAGGAGCGCGCGCTCCTGCAACATGCCTCGGTGCTGGGCAAGACGTTCGCGCTGTCGATGCTGGCCGCGCTCACCGGTCACTCGGATGACGACCTGCGGCCCATGGTCGCCGAGCTCGTGCGCAAGGAGATGCTTGCGGTCATCGACGACGCGCCCGACCGCGGACAGTTCGGCTTCCTGCAGTCGATCGTGCAGCGCGTGATCTACGACACCCTGAGCCGGCGCGATCGCAAGGCCCGGCACCTGATCGTGGCGCGCCACTTGGAGGACACCTGGGCCGGCGACGAGGACGACATCGCCGAGGTGGTCGCGGCCCACTACGTCGAGGCCTATCAGGCGGCGCCCAATGATCCCGACGCTGGCGAGATTCGGCGCGCCGCCAGCACAGCGTTGGAACGAGCTGGGCGGCGGGCCGAGTCGCTGGCCGCCTCGGCCGAGGCAGTCGCCTACTTCGACCGCGCCGCAGCGCTAGCGGACGACGAACTTGAGCGGGTGCGTCTATCCGAGCTCGCCGGCACAGCCCTGTGGATGGCCAGCGAGCCCGACCCGGTGATCGAACGGCTCGACGACGTGATCGCCGGATACGAGCGGCTGGACCGCCCCGCCGACGCGGCGCGCGTGAGTGCCAAGGTGGCAGAGGCGTATTGGATCTCCAACCGCGTGGAGGAGGGCATCCGCCGGATGGACGCCGCCTACGTGGCGACGGCGGGCACGGGGAGTCGCGATGCGGCGTCGCTCGCCGCCCAGCTTGGACGTATGCGGTTCTTCGCCGCGGGCGACGACTCTTCCCTGCAAGGTGCGCTCGAACCCATCGAGGAGGCGCTGGGGGTGGCGGAGGCAGGGTGGATGCCGGACATCCTGTCCGATGCGATGAACACGAAGGGCCTGATCCTCAACTCACTCGGGCGCCCCGAGGAGGGGCTGGGCTTGCTGGAGCGCGCGCTCGTCGTGGCGCTCGAGAACGACGCCACGTGGGCCGCGATCCGTGCATTCACGAATCTGTCCAACGAGATGTGGCAGCGGGACCGGATCGCCGACGCGCACGAGTACGGCGAGCGCGGACGGGCGCTCTGCGAACGGACGGGGTACCGCGGAGCGTGGTGGTTCCTCACGGGTCACGAGGCCGGTGTGTTGGAATGGACCGGGAGCTGGGGCGATCTCGAGACGCTCTGGCGGGACTTCGACGATCGCCGAGAGGAGCCGGGTACCGGTGCCGGCGCTTCTATCATCGATAAGTCTTGGATCGCTGTTTTGGCGCGTGGTCGCGGCGAGACGGGTCAGGCCTCGGAGTTGGCCGACCGCTACCGTTCCTTGGAGGGATCGGACGATTTCCAGATCCGCGCGTTCGCGGAGCAGTTGTTCGGGATGACCGCGGCAGGCGAAGGACGTCACGATGAAGCGTTCCAACGCTCGATGAGCGTGGTGGAGGCGCACCGGATCCTGGGAGCCCGTGCGTGGATCTTCAAGGAAGCTATGGAGGATGCGTTCGAAGCCGCGCTGGCGCTCGGCGACATGGAGGCATCACGCAGGGTCATGGCAACGGTGGAGGCAATCCCGATCGGGGAACGCTCGCCTGTCATCGACGCCGCGGCGGCCGGGTACGGAGCGCGGATCGCGGCGGCCGGTCTAGAGGCCCCCGAAGCCATCGATCATGGTTTCCGCCAGGCCGAGCACCTCACCCGCGAGATCGGCCGGCCGTTCGCGTTGGCGCGCTTCCAGCTGAGCCATGCGGAATGGCTGGCGGATCAGGGCCGCTCCGATGAAGCGGCGGAGCACGCCGCAGCCGCGTGCGAGGTGTTCCGGTCGCTGCGAGCCAGTCCCTGGCTCGCGCGCGCCGAATCGATCGCGCCGGTGGGGGCGGACTCGGCATCCAGCTGATCCGCCAGGGCAGCAAGAGGGGAGGCCATCATCCCCCTCCCGACGTGCGGGGAGACCTCCCAGGCATTACGAAATCCACGGAATCCGTTACGAGCGGCGTGCAGGCACCATCCACCTGCTCGGACGGACTTTTCTCCAGCCCCTACGTCCCACGTCCCCATGTCCCCACGTCCCCACACCCCGGTCCTGAGGTCCCCCAGGGATGCAGGAAGATGGCAGAAATCTCTCTCCCATGCCAGCCTCGTCGGACCTCGAGTCTATCGAGCACGCGACGGCCCGAGAGAGCCGGCCGGCGCCATCACCACGATCTGCGCGTCTTTGAAGAAGAGGTGGAGCCCGCTGGTCACTACTCGATGGACATGTTCGTGGAGAATGACGTCACCTACGCAGCCGCGTTGCCGATCGGCTCTGGACGGTAGGGCCTTTCGGCCCCCACCCGGGTTCGTCACTTGTCGCAAGCTTCCGGTGAACGTTCAACGACGAAAGGTGGGCAAGATGAGGTTGCTCGGAAGATGGGCGGTTGCGATCCCGATATCGGTGCTGCTGATCGGCACGGCATGCTCCGGGTCGGATGCTTCGACGAGCTCGTCGAGCCCGGCTGCCGCCGGCGGAGACGTGGCGGTCATGCTCGCCCAATGGTCGGTGACGCCCACCGTAACGACAGTTCCGGCGGGGTCGGTCACCTTCACGGTGACGAACGACGGGACGATCCCACACGAGTTCGTGGTCCTCCAGACCGAGACCTCGGCCGCTGACTTCCCTATCAAGAGCTTCGAGGGCGAATCAGAACGGATCAATGAGGACACCGCTGGGACGAACGTCGGAGAAACCGGAGACATGGAAGCCGGTACGACCAAGACCCTAACAATCGACCTGGCGTCCGGCCATTACGCATTCGTATGCAACTTGCCCGCGCACTATGGCCAGGGGATGCACACGGACTTCACCGTCACCTAGCCGCCCGGTCGGAGGCCGAGACGGCTGAGGTCCACTTCGAGGGAAACGCGCACTCCGAGACGGCCGTGATCGCCGCTGTCGAAAGTCAGCCGGGGTCTGATCGCCAAGCGTCATACTGCTCTCGGTGGATATCGTCCGGTTCTTGGCCGAGCACTCCCCGTTCGACGCCCTCGAAGCCGATCGATTGCAGCACGTCGCCGGCAGTGCCCAGATCGAGTTCTATCCCATGGGTACCACGATCCTGCGTGGCGGCGAGTCGGATCGCACGCTCTACGTCGTCCGGGTCGGCGCCGTGGAGGAGATAGAAAAGATGGTCGCCTCCTCGATCTTCTGCTCGAAGGCGACGTGTTCGGGGCTACCGGATCAGCGAGCCTCGCGCCGGTCGAGCCCGGCAGATGGGTCGGTGTGACCCCTGTCGGGTCGCTGGTCCGGCGGGCGCCGATCACGTGCGACAGGCACACGACCGTGGCCGACGCGTCACGGCTTATGGCGAGCGAACGAGTCTCCTCGGTCCTCGTGCCCGCTCGAGGAGACTGGGGCATCCTGACGGATCGAGATCTCCGCACTCGGGTCCTCGCCGCCGGCAGAAGTGCCGAGACCCCGATAGACGAGGTGATGACGTTCCCGGTGACGGCGGTCCCGAATGAGACGGCCGCCGAAGAGGTCCTGCTCCTGATGCTGGAGCACGGCTTCCATCACGCCCCAGTTCTCGACTCGGCGGGCGAACTCCGGGGCATAGCGACGGACACGGACCTGCTCGCGCTAGAACGAGCCTCACCGTTCGCGCTCAAGAGCGCGATCGAGCGCGCCCGCGACGGCAACGAGGTCGTTCGGATCGCAGCCCAGCTTCCGCGGACGGTCGCTGCGCTGGTGGACGCACGGATGGATCCCGTGAGCGTGGGCCGGATCGTCGGAGTAACGATCGACACCGTCACGCGACGGCTGCTGGATCTGGCGATCTTGATGTTGGGAGAGCCGCCCGTCCCCTGGGCGTGGCTGGCCTTCGGCAGCCAGGCACGCCACGAACAGGCGCTCCGCACTGACCAGGATCACGGCCTGGCCTTCGACGCCGGCGATGCCGACGACTCGGAGGTTCAGCCGTACTTCGCCGATCTCGCGCATAGGGTCACGGATGGGTTGGAGTCGGCGGGTATCCCGCGGTGTGCGGGCCACGTGATGGCGGAGAACCCTGCCGTCCGCCCGTCCGTCGACGTATGGAAAGCCGCGTTCCGGACGTAGATGAGCGACCCGGCGCTTCAGGGCAGCGTCTTCACATCGATCACGTTCGACTACCGTCGGGTCGCCGGTTCCCTCGAGATCGAGGAGATCTTGGATTCCGTAGTCGCGACCGCGCCAAAGTTCCCGGGCTTCATCCGTCACGTGGCGTTCCGTGCCCTGAGTGAGCGGCCGCCCACGGGATTCTTCCGCCACTCGGTCGTCCACCCCAAGGGCGAACATGCGGGACAGCTCGACGTGAAGCACCGGGGCATCCTGCTCGTGGGCAATCTGGCCCGCCTCTACGCCGTGCAACTCGGGCGGACCGAGAAGCGCACACTCTCACGGATCGAGATCGCTTCTACCACAGGGCTGATCAGCGAGGAAGAGGGGACTGGGCTGCAGGAAGCCTTCCGGCTCCTGTGGCAGATCCGACTCGAACATCAGGCGCGATGTGCCCGGACCGGGGTGGATCCCGATGATTACGTGGATCCAAAGACGCTGGGTCCCATCGCGCGTCGCGGGCTGAGGGAGGCGTTCACGATCATCGCTCGGCAGCAGCAGACGGTCGCCCTGCAGTTCGGGATCCGGTGAGAGCCCCGACAGCACCGCGGATCGGATCGGGACGTGAGCCGTGGCGGACCGGGGAGTTCGTCGCACTGGACTTCGAGCTGACCGGACTGGATCCTGCGCGAGACGCGATCATCTCCTTCGGGACCGCTCCGATCTCCGGCGGACGGGTGCAGCTCGCGGACAGGATCTACCGGGAGATCAAGCCGAGTGTCCGCCCTTTCGCAGGATCGGTGAAAGTGCACGGCCTCCGCTCGAGGGATCTAGACGACGCGCCGGCGCTCTCCGCCGTCAGCAACGAGATGTCGCGCGCCCTCGCCGGCCGGTTCCTGCTGGCCTGGGTGGCGGAGGTGGAGATCGGTTTCCTTCGCACGGTCTTCGGTGGGCCCTGGTGGTGGTGGCGGCGTCGGACGATCGACGTGCTGGACCTCGCGCGAGTGCACGCTCGCGCCCAGAAGGCGGTCATTCCGCCTGGGGAGACCAGCCTGTCCGCGACCGCGAGGCGTTATGGCGTTCCGGTTGAGGACGCCCACCACGCGCTCAACGACGCCCTGATGACCGCCGAGCTCTTCCTGGTCCTCGCGACGAAGCTCTCCGTCCTTGGGCGTCCGCGCATCCGCGACCTCGTGCGCACCTCCCGCGAACGCTGATGAAGTACCCCACCGACATGAACACATGCTTCCGTGTGGATGCACCCTTTCGACCGGCGTTGACACAGCTTCCGTCGGACATCGAATCTATCGAGCGCGCGATCGAGGAGGAAACGGGCTCCGGCGAGTCCTCTGTGCGATGGCCCTCGTCGCGGCCATGAACAGGCACGAGGCCTGAGTTCAGTGCGTCGATCAGCATCTTGCGTCGACGGGCCCGGTGATCTCGACGCGCCGGTCGGCGACGAACGCGAGGGCCTCCGGCGTAAGGACCTCGCGACTCCGCCCCTCCATCGCGGCTAGGATCAGGATGCGTTCGGCCGTTCGGCAAGAGGTCGTTTGCCGGTCGCCGGGTTCGGAAAACGAAACCCGTTGCGTCGCGACGGGTCGTCTGGTGCGAGGACCGGGCCGCAGCACGCTCGCACCTAAGGTCCTCATCTTCGGTCGACGGCACCTCGAGCGAGTGCCCCAGACTGACGTCGCTCAGTCCTAAGCCCGAACAAATCGGGCGGAACCAAGAAGAGGCGAGAAGAGCGTCTCGTTCCCATCTGCCCACTTGACCCGGTAGCTCACGCTCAAGTCGCCGTGGATGACTTGGAGGACTTCCCCTTCACGGGGTTTGGAGCCAACCTTGGGGGAGTCGATGACGATGAGGTCTCCTCGCTTGACTGGCAGCGTCGTTGCAGATGTGCGAGTTACCGGCGTCGCCGCCTGCCGAGACAGCCTTTCGCTTGGTCGTTTGGCCTGAGATGCGACTGGAGTCGAGTGACTTGCCGTGGCCCTTCTCGCTGTCGACTTCCTGGCGGTCGTCTTCTTCGCCATCATCTTCTTCGCGCTCGTCTTCCTGGCAGTGGCCTTCCTCGCTACGGGCTTCTTGGCCATCGTCTTCTTCGCGCTCGTCGTCTTCTTCGCGCTCGTCGTCTTCTTGGCCGTCGGCTTCTTGGCCATCGTCTTCTTGGCCATCGTCTTCTTGGCAGTGCTCTTCTTGGCAGTGCTCTTCTTTGCCGTCGTCTTCTTGGCTGTGGCCTTGTTCGCTCGCACGGTTCGCCTCCCAGGCGTTGACAGACCCATCGAGAGTACTCTCCTTCATCCTCCTCGGTGCAAAGCTCGGGTGGGGGAAGCGGACTCCGCGATCGAGCGTGCGCAACGGATCGCTCGCGCTGGCCCGTCGAACATTTCATAGAACCCGTCCCCTGCCATGTCGATCTCGACCTCGCGCCACGGCTCAGGCGGTAGCGACAGGTCCGCATCGGAGGCTTCCGTAGGGCGGGCCACCGGCCCAGATAACGGAGAGCAACACAACGAACAGGGGCGCCTCGATCGCGCGCCGCATCATCAAGGAGAGCGCCTCGGCCGCCTGGGGCAACCTCGGGGAGAGCATCCGAGCGGCCTCGTGCAGCTGCGTCATCGACGAGGCAGGTCGGGTTGGGAGAAGTTCAAGCTGACCGGGGCTTGCTCAAGACCGACGCGGAGCGCTAGCCTCTTCAATGACCCGGTTCGACCGACGAAAGGAGTGGCTCATGGCACATCCCAACGAGGAGATCGCCCGGAGCGCAAGTGAGGCGCTTTCGAAGGGTGACATGGAAGGCTTCCTCAGCCTTCATACGGACGACACCGTCGTGCACTTCCCCGGTCGCGGGCCGATGGCCGGCGACCACCGAGGCAAGGACGGCGTAGCGAAGATGTTCCAGCAGCAGATGCAGTTGCTCGACGCTCCGCCCGAGATCGAGAACCACGACATCCTTGCCACTGACGATCACGTGGTCGTCCTGAACAAGACCCGGGCGACTCGCGGCGGCAAGCTCCTCGAGCAGGATCAGGTGGTCGTGATGCACATCGAGGGTGGCAAGATCGCCGAGGTCTGGCTGCAGTTTTCCGACCAGCAGGCCATGGACGAGTTCGCCTCGTCCTGAAGCCGCTCACCTACTGGACCGATCGCCCGTCAGGCATCGAGGGTCGACTGAGAGTTGTTCCACCACGCCTTCTCGTGCCGGGGCGTGGACATCAGGACTCTCGAGCAAGGCGACGCTCGACGTACCCGAACGTTCTGCGTGTTCCTGAGCGGAACTGAGCCCGAGCGACACGACGCTTGAGCCACGGAGCGGTCCCTCGCCGTGGGTCGTTAGCGATGGTGATGAAATCCCGAACGACGCTCGGTCCTCAGCCGAGTCTCCCGGGCACCTCGACGAAGGCACATCGGGCTCGTTCGTGCGCATCCACGTGAACAAGAGGCCGCTTTCAGCCGCGATCACCCGGCCCCATCCCCGTAATCATCAGTGAGGCAGTGCCGAGATGCCCTCGGCCAGGCCTCGTCGGAGCGCCCTCCAAAGGAACGCGCTCTCGACGAGCGTGCCGGATCCACCGATCGCGGCGGTCGACACGAGACCGAACGCGCGCCCGAGCCCGCGTGGCACGGCTCTCTGATCAGCGTGCTCGACACCTGCGAACCCCAAGGGCAGGCGATACTGGTTGTACCAGCGGTACCCTCCAACACGCTCGTAGCGCTGAGTAGGAGGCGTCGATCCGGATGAACTCATCTCACCCTCGTCGTTGAGAAGGCCGATACCAGGGGCACCGTCCTTCGCGTAGATAGCACCTGCTCCTTGCCCCCATCGGGCGAAGAGATCTCCGTGACCTCGCTCAGATTCACCTCCTCGCGTGACCTCCCGGAGTTCACACGCTCCCGCGGCTCCGATCGGTTCGCCCGTTGGACCTGTCGTTAACCTTTCGAGCGTTTGCGCCCTCTATCTCTTGTGGCGATTGTGACCCGAGTGCATGACTTCGATGCGATCTACCAAGAGCACGGCGCTCGGCTGTGGCGGACGATGTATGCGTTCGCCAGCGGGCGACGCGACGTAGCGGACGAGGCGACCGCCGAGGCGTTCGCACGTGCCCTTGAGCACGAAGGAACGATCCGGGATCCGGCGCGATGGCTATATCGAACCGCGTTCCGCGTTGCGACTGCGGAGTTGAAGCAGCCTCGACTCATGGCGGAGCCGCTCGACCGACCGTTGTTCGAGGACCACTACTCGGACCTTTCGCGCTCGTTAACAAGACTCTCTCCGCGCCAACGCGCAAGCATCTACCTCCACTACATCGCGGACCTCCCCGTGAGAGATGTGGCAAGCCTGATGGGTACCTCCGAGGCCGCGGTGAAAGTGCACTTGTTTCGAGGACGGGAGCGGCTCCGAGCGTTGCTCGGTGAGGAGGAGGAAGACCATGAGCGAACGGTGGTTGCAGGGGATGCGACTGATCGAAGAAGTGACTCCGACTGCCGGGTTGCTCGAACGGGCCAAGGAGGGCATTCCGCATCGTCCACTTCCGCCGCCGCTTGCGTCGTCCCGGCTGGTGGCTGCGATCGTCGGGCTCTGCATCGCTCTGGCGGGCACCGCGGTCGCTTACATCGCGATCGCTCGCTCCGGCGGGGGAAAGCCCGCCCACGGATCCACGATCCTCACCTTCACGTCGCTCGAAGCTCCGTGGATGTTCGAGTACACATCGGCGTGGAGCGTACGAACGATGAATCGTGCGAGCCCAGGGCTGATTGCGAACATCCTGCGCACGACGGTCGCTAACGTTCCGGTTCCGCGGGATGCAGAATACGGACCAAACTCCTCGGCGAACGCGACGTCGCTGTTCGGCGACAAGGGGACTGTAGTACTCGTCGAACGAGTCTGGACGCACGCGACGCCGCTCGGCGGCGAGAATCAGGGCCCCGGCCCGTTCGCTGAGGACGCGCAGAATCCGGGGTGGACGTTTCGCGAGCGAGTGCGATGCGACGGGACGCTCTGCTTCCACGTCATCGAGTGGCTCGGCCCTGCGGTGTCGCAGGAGGATCGGGAGGCGGTGTCGGCCATCGCGGAGTCGGTCCGGCTCGCGAACATCGAGCGGTGGACCGAGACGGACGGCGTTCGGACGACCCTCCACGACGAGAACGACCTGTTCACCGCCACGTACCCGAACGACTGGCGCGTGTCGGACGAGCCGATCCAGCCGAACGTAAGCTCGCCATTCGAGATCCTCGCCCTCGCGACCTACCCCCTGCGACCGGGCGGGGAGGCGGTGATCGACTTCCAGCTGCCGAGCAACGCGGTCGAGGACCTCGGGCCCAATGACATCCTGATCTGGCTGAACGATGCCGGCGAAGGCAATGGCATGCCCGCGCGGCCCTCGGCATTCGAGCCCTCGACGCCGTGCGAGAAATGGAGCCGTCTGTGCCTGGAGCCGAAAGGCGACTGGACGCGCGGGTTCGATAAGCCGATCCCCGGGGTCCATGGTTGGTGGCTGGGGTTCCACGACTCCGGAAGGCAGTTCTACGTCTTCGTCGGGATGGGGGAGCAGGTGTATGCCGATCCAGCGCGGGCGCAGCTCGCATGGGACGTGCTCGACTCGCTCCGCTTCCTGCCCCGCTGAGGCGCGCGCCGGCTCCGGGGCCCGGTCGCCGTCTTGCCTCGTCGGTTGGCCAACGTCCGCTGACGACCCGGCCCAATGCGATAAGCGTGCAAACGTTACGAGATCGGCGAAATCTGTTACGAGCAGCGCACGCACATCGCGTTCTTATGCGCCGATGTGAGCACGTAGTGATTGTAGCTGGTGGCGATCGCCTCGAGGTCGACGGCCGCGTCGCCAGTTCAATCGTCGTGCGCGTAACGCTTCTTCCGCGTCCCTGTCCACGCGCTGTACATCCCCACCTGCGGCGAAGGCATCACCACTGTTGTCAGTCAGGTAACCCACAGCGCGCTGTCACAACATGCAGGCACCGCGGCATGACGGGGTTGTGGGAATCCCTCGGACAGCAGATGGCGTCCTTCCGACCATGAGGGCGGCGCTCTTAGCGGCGATGACGATGATCATGCTCGGGGCCGCATGCACGGGAACGCGAGTCGAGAACGCATCACCGTCGTCTACCCGCGGTAGTCCATTGCCGAGCCCGCGGGCATCACCGCCGGTGGCACCTGCTTCGGACATCCGATTCGTGCTCGACGGCTCATACTCCGTTGGGGACCGGGTTCACGTCGGGATCGAGAACGTTGGCGATGTCGCCTACCGGTACCAATTCACCTATGAAGCCTGCTTCCTGTCCTACTTCGACTCAGAGGGGCGTGAGTTCATCATCCCGCCCGGCACCCATTGCGACATCCTCGGCTTGGCCGAGATCAAGCCTGGACAGACGAAGCGTGATCTCTTCGTGTGGGGTCTGGATGAATGCTTGAAGGACAACTGGGGATGCTTGAAGAGCAGGCCCCTGCCCTCCGGCACCTACACGATCCGGGGCAAGTTCAGATCGGTCGACGGGGGTGCACCCGCCATCGCCGAGGAGACCTTCCGGATCATTCCGAGCGACTGAGGTCCGGATGCCGCCTGCGCCTGGGAGTGTCAGCGTGATGCCCAAGCCGCCGCGAAGAGCGCGCTCAAGCCGATCGTCCAAAGGAGCGTCCATGCGAGATCTGCGCTGAATCGTCCGCCTCCCTGGGTCCGCGCGGCTCTCAGCTCATCTACGATCAGCCATCCGACCCCAACCGCCGCGAGGACCGTCGCGATCGCGAGGATGCCGTCGTCGAGCATGTCAAGGCGTCGAGGGTGCGTGCGCGAAGCCCTTCTCGATCATGAAATGTTCGAGGGTGGCCACGAGAAGAAGTGATCGCCGTTGTTCAGTGCGACCGAGTCGTCGTCGCGGATCCGCTCGTTCTCCCTTCGCACTCGACGATGGAGAGAGAATCCGGCAGGGATGTTGGCCTTCTCCTTGATCTGCCTTCCCGCCGTCACCTCGGTGTCGAACGTTAGCGGTTCAGGCTGACCACGGTGATGTGGATAGCCGACGGCGGCACCGACCTAGACGACGTCACGGCGGGAGATCTCGAGCGAGCCGATGAGGGCCGCGGCGACGGCGTACAAGGCGAGCAGCCCAAGGCCGACCGCGGGCGAGAGCAGTGTGCCGGGATCCTGCCCACTGATCGCCGCCGCGGCAGCTCCGGGCAGGAACCGACCGACGTCACCTAGACCGCCGGCGACGTCGCCGGCCACCAGGCCCTCGACGAACAGCAGCCACGCGCAGACGCCGATCAGCGTCGGGACCTGATTGCGAACGAGCGCGCCCACACCGACGCCGATCGCCGCCCACAGCGCGGCCGCAGCGGCGCTCCCCACGATGAGCAGCATGTAGTCGCCGCGGCCGAGCTGCACGTCGATCCCTCGTGCCTGGAGCGCCGCCGTGCCTGCAGCCACCGCAACGGCTCCGGCGACGAGCCCGAACCCCGCCCCGATCAGGATGCTCGCCGATACCTTCGCCACGACGATGCGGCCGCGCCGCGGGGTGACGAGGAAGGTCGGCCGGATCGTCCCGTGGCGGATCTCGGCCGTGATCGACATCGCACCGAGCAGGGCGGCGAAGAGCACGCCGAGGAATTCCCCTCGGCCCAACACCATCAGCTGCAGCGAGGTGCTGCCGAGGTCCTCGGCAGGGAGGCCGAAGCTATGCAGGAGCACGGCCAACAGGATGAGGCCGACCATGGCCGCGAAGAGGCCGAGCCCGGTCCGGGTGGAGCGCTGCTTGAACAGCTCGGCGCGAAGCAGGGCCCTCACGATGCCCCTCCGGTTAGCTGGAGGAAGACGTCCTCGAGCGTTCCCCCGCGCTCGGTGAACTCATCGATCGGCCCGCTCGCGACCCGGCGGCCGCGGTCGATGATCACGACTTGATCGATGGTCTGCGCGGCCTCGGCGAGCATGTGGCTCGAGACGAGCACAGTCCGGCCCTGCTCGGCGAACCGGCGCAGGAAGCGCCGCAGCCAGTTGACGCCCGCAGGATCGAGCCCGTTCGCCGGCTCATCGAGGACAAGCAGATCGGGGTCGCCGAGCAGCGCCCCGGCCAGCCCGAGCCGCTGCCGCATCCCCAGCGAGTACGTCCTCACACGCCGATCCGCGGCTGACTCCAGCTCGACGAGGTCCAGCACCTCCTCGACGCGGCTCAACGGGAGCTCCGCCGCGAGCATGAGCGCGAGCAGGTGGTCGCGCCCCGAGCGCCCGGGGTGAAAGTCATTCGACTCGAGCACGGCGCCGACCCGACGCACGGGGTCGTCGAGCTCGCGATAGCGGCGGCCGAAGACGAGCGCCTCGCCCGCGGTCGGCTCGGCGAGCCCGAGCAGCAGCCGAAGGGTGGTCGTCTTCCCGGCGCCGTTGGGGCCGAGGAAGCCGGTGACGGTGCCCGCGTGGAGCGAGAACGTGAGGCCGTCGACGGCCACGAGCTCGCCGTAGCGCTTGGTCAGCGAGCTGACCGTGACCACCGGATCGCGAGCACCGTCGTCGGCAGGGACGTGTACTTGCAGATCGTCCACGCCCTTCGCCATGTTCCGGCCCCCCCCTAGTGCGCCCCAGGGCCCAGGGTGCCGGTGAGGTGCAGAAGGATCATCAGCCCGACCAGGCCGATCGCGATGATGAGCCCGAGGACGAACACCCAGCGTCGGGGGCTGGTTGCCGGTCCGCCGTCGGGACCCCGGCCGCCGTCCTCTTCGGTTTCGGGGAAGCGGGGCGGGTCAGCCATATCAGTCTCCTCCTGTGCGCCAGCCTTCACGAGATAGCAGGTTATCGAGACATAGTGTCCGTGTCAACTCAGCTCGTCTCGAGCCTAGTCGTCACGTATACTACCGTCGTGCCGAGGCTGTGGACCGAGACGATCGAGACCCACCGTCGCGAGGTGCGCGACGCGATCCTGGACACCACTGCGGCACTGGTCGCTGAGCACGGGCTCCTTTCGGTGACTATGTCGCAGATCGCGGAAGCGACCGGCATCGGACGTGCGACGCTGTACAAGTACTTCTCGGACGTCGAAGCGATCTTGCTCGCTTGGCACGAACGTCAGATCTCCAGCCACCTCGCATATCTCGCCGACGTCCGTGACCGGGCCGGCAGCGCCGGCGAGCGACTGGAAACCGTGCTCGAGACCTACGCGGTCATCTCTCACGAGTCCCGCGGATACCACGACGCCGAATTCGCGGCGTTCCTGCATCGAGACGAGCACGTCGCCCAAGCGCAGCACCGGGTCCACCACATGATCCGGGTGCTACTGACCGAGGCCGCAGAGACCGGCGACATCCGCGATGACGTCACGCCTGAGGAACTCGCGAGCTACTGCCTCCACGCGCTCGCAGGAGCCAGCAGCCTGCGGTCAAAGGCGGCGATCCGCCGGCTGGTGACGGTCACGCTCGCCGGGTTGCGCCCTTCGCACTGACTGATTCTGATCTCGAGGGAGATGGTGCGCAGTAGCGCTCGAGAACGCGGTCTCCCTCGCGACCTCGCGGGGATTCCTAGTCGGTAGGGCAGTCGGGGCAGTACGGAGGACGCTCCGGATCCATCTCCTCACCTCCTCGTCCGCCCAGAGTCTACGCCGAGAGTCCGCGGTCCGTTGAAGTAGGGTCTGCTGGATGCAGCCGTTGGAGGACGCGGTCGACTCGATAGTGCATCGCACGGGGTTCTCCGGCGTCGTGCGCCTCGACCGCGCCGGTCACATCGAGCTCGCGAAGGCTTACGGACTGGCCGACCGCGGCCACGAGATCCCCAACACGATCGACACCCAGTTCGGGATCGCGAGCGGCACGAAGGGCCTGACGGCGCTCGCGGTGGTGAGCCTGATCGAGGAGGGCTCATTGGACCTCACGACCACGGCACGCTCGGTGCTCGGCGGGGATCTGCCGCTCATCGACGACGACGTCACGGTCGAGCATCTGCTGGCGCACCGATCGGGCATCGGGGACTACCTAGACGAGGAGGCGGTCGAGGACATCACCGACTATCTGATGCCCGTCTCTGTGCACGAGCTCGCGACGACCGAGCGGTATCTCGGGGTCCTCGGCGGCCACACCACCGTGTTCCCACCAGGGGAGCGGTTCGCCTACTGCAACGGCGGCTACGTCGTGCTCGCGTTGATCGCCGAGCGCACGAGCGGTGTGCCGTTCCACGAGCTCGTGCATCGACGCGTGTGCGAGCCGGCGGGCATAGGCGACACCGAGTTCCTGCGCTCCGACGAGCTCCCTGGCCGCGCCGCGCTCGGGTACCTCACGGTCGACGGCTCGAGGACGAACGTGTTCCACTTACCGGTGCGCGGCAACGGGGACGGTGGGATCTACTCCACCGCGGCGGACATCAGCTCCCTGTGGGATGCGCTCTTCGCCGGGCAGATCGTGTCGAAGAGTTGGTTCGCTGAGATGGTACGGCCCCACAGCGACCTGCCGGAAGAGTCGAGGCGCTACGGACTCGGCTTCTGGCTCCACGCGTCGAGCGACGTCGTGGAGCTGCATGGATACGATGCCGGCGTCTCGTTCCGCAGCACGCACGACCCTGCGTCGAAGACCACCCACACCGTGATCTCGAACACCACCGAGGGAACATGGCCAATCGAGACCCTCCTCGACGAACGATCGGCGACCGAGTCGTCAGCTCGACGTGGTGGGTGACGAGGCGGCCTCAGGCCGACTTCGGCGCAGGCGCTCTCCTCTCACCTCGGTCACCGTCGTTCAGCCGGCGTTCAGCGGAGTGGAGGAAGATGATCCTTGTACCCGAGGAGGGACGCCCCGTGCGCGTGCTGGTGGTCGAGGACGAGGAGAGCTTGGCCGAGGGCCTCCGCAAGGGCCTTGAGGCCGAGGGATTCGCGACCGATGTCGCCGTCACGGGCACCGACGGGCTGTGGATGGCTCGCGAACATCCCTACGACGCGATCGTCCTCGACATCCTGTTGCCGGGGATGAACGGCTACCTGGTGTGCCGCACGCTCCGTGACGAAGCGGTGTGGACGCCGATCCTCATGCTCACCGCGAAGAACGGCGAGTTCGACGAGGCCGAGGCGCTCGACACGGGCGCCGACGACTTCGTGACGAAACCCTTCTCCTACGTGGCCCTCGTGGCTCGCATCCGGGCCTTGATCCGCCGGGGCGCCGCCGAGCGGCCGACGATCCTCGCGGCCGGCGACCTGCACTTCGATCCCGGGAGCCGGCGGACTTTCCGCGGCGACGAAGAGCTCGCCCTGACCGCGCGCGAGGCCGCCCTGCTGGAGTTCCTGCTCAGGCACGCGGGCAGCGCCGTATCGAAGACCGACATCGTCGATCACGTCTGGGAGTGGGGATTCGACGGGTCGTTCAACATCGTCGAGGTCTACATTCGGCATCTGCGGAACAAGGTCGATCGGCCGTTCGGGCGGGCCGCGATCCAGACGGTGCGGGGCGTCGGCTACCGGCTCGCGGTCGACGGTGGCTGAGGGAGGGCGCCGGGGCGGCGTTCGCGTTCGAACGACGGTCGCGGCCGCCATCGCGGTGGGCGTCGCGATGCTCTGCGGCTCACTCGCGATGTTGGCGTTCGTAGAGCGGTCACTGACGGCTCAGGCCGCCGACGGCGCCGAGGTCCGAGCCGCCGAGCTGATCGCTCCTCCTGCATCGCCTAGAGGCGTGATCGAGGTGATCGATCCCACGGAAGAGTTCGTCCAGGTGCTCCGAGGCGGCAGGATCGTCGCGTTCAGCGGGAACGTGCAGGGCCTGATGCCTCTCGCATCGCCCTTGCCGGGTGAGCACGTCATCCTGGACGACGTGCCGTTCACGGACGCCCCGTTCGTGGTGGCCGCGGCCGCGCGCGCCAATCTCACCGCCATCGTTGGTCGCAACATCGACGACGAGGTCGACGCCCGCGATACCGTTCGGAAAGCACTGTTGCTCGGTGGGCCGCTACTCCTCGCGGTCGTGGGCGTGGTGACTTGGTTGATCGTGGGGCGAGCGTTGCGGCCGGTCGAGAACATCCGCGCGGAGGTCGAGCGGATCTCCGCGCGAGAGCTCGATCGGCGGGTACCGGATGCTCCCGGCAACGACGAGATCGCCCGGCTTGCTGCCACGATGAACCACATGCTCGGACGCCTGCAGGCGTCGCAGGACCGGCAGCGTCGCCTCGTCTCGGATGCATCGCACGAGCTCAGATCCCCTGTTGCCGCGATCCGGCAGCACGCCGAGGTCGCCGGCCGGCACCCTGAAGCGATGCGCGTCGACGAACTCGCGACCGCCGTACTTGACGAGACGGATCGGTTGCAAGGGCTCGTGGAGGATCTGCTCGTGCTCGCCCGGCTGGACGAGGGCGGCGGGTCCGCCGCCGCCGAGGTAGATCTGGATGACATCGTATTCCGCGAGGTCGCCCGCCTGCGGCAGATGAGCACGATCGAGGTCGATGCCAGCGATGTGGCGGCCGCCCGTGTGTACGGAAACGCGGCAACCCTGGAGCGCGTGGTGCGCAACCTGACGGAGAACGCGGCCCGCTACACGCACGGACGCATCGCAGTCGGGCTCGCGCAGGCCGACGAGTGCGTGATCCTCACGGTTGAGGACGACGGGCCGGGCATCGCTCCGGCGGATCGCGAGCGGGTGTTCGAGCGGTTCGTGCGTCTTGACGAATCGCGCGGACGCGGGACGGGAGGGGCCGGCCTCGGGCTCGCGATCGTGCGCGAGGTCGCGGCGAGCCATGGGGGCGAGACAACACTCGGCGCGAGCCGCCTGGGTGGCCTCCGCGTCGAGGTCCGTCTACGAGTCGCCTGACGACCGGCCTCGCTCCGATCCGTTCAGCGTGGGTTCAGCCACGCCGCGACAGCATGGGTCCCATCGTTCGATCCGTTCGTTCCGAAGGAGGGACAATGCTCACAGCGCGTGCATCGCGGAGATCGACAAGGATCGCGGCCCTCGCGTCCTTGTTCATGCTGCTCGTCCTCGCCACTGGGTGGGCCGCCGTGGGCGCGCCCACAGCTTCCGGCGCGTCGGCTACGGGCCTGGGCTGTCAGGGCAGCCTGACGACGGATGTCCCACAGCCCACCCAAGCGGAGCTTGACGCGGGGGGGCTCGGCGATCTCGTGCTGGCACCGGATGCCGCCCGCCGCGACCTCGTGGCCGCGCCGTTCTCCGACCCCGCCCCGGTGACAAACCCCTTGTTTCCGATCAGCGAGCTGCATTCGGCGATCCTCAACGGACACGTCGACGGCAAGGTATTCCACACCGAGACCACGCTGCTGCCCTTCACGAAGATCGTCGAGTGGGCGCCCGGTCAGTGCGTGCGCGTGCTGGTCTCGCAATACATGGCGTTCCTCGACGGGCGCCTGCAGGAGACGGCGATCGACCTCTACGCGCAGGCCGACGACGGGTCTGTGTGGTACCTGGGAGAGACCGTGTCCGACTACGCCACCGATGGACTCATCATCACCACCGAGGGAACGTGGCAGGCAGGCATCGACGGTCCCATGGCGATGATCATGCCTTCGGACCCGCAGGTCGGCGACGTGAACCGAGCCGAGAACATCCCCGGAAACTCCTTCGAAGAGGTCCAGGTGACGAAGGTCGGCCAGACCTTCGACGGTCCGTCGGGAGCGGTCTCGGGCGGGATCGTGGCGAACGAGATCCATCAGGATGCCGCGCCGAGCGACAAGCTGTTCGCGCCGGGCTATGGCGAGTTCCGCTCTACCGACGGCCCCGACGTCGAAGCCATGGCGCTCGCGTCGCCGACGGACTCGCTTCCGGGCGGTGTGCCTGGCGACCTGGTGACGATCTCACGGGGCGCCGATCGGATCTTCGCCCAGCGACTGACGACGCCGAAGCAGTGGTCGCGGGCGAAGACCACCGCACTGGGCATGCGCGCGGCCTGGCTGGCGTTCCGCGCCGACGACGTTCCGCCCAGGTTGGTGAGGCCGACCGACATCGCGTTGCACAACCTGGTCGCAGCGGTCACGACACACAACCGTTCGAGGACCCACCGGGCATCGATCGATGCGGCGTACGCGAGCAACGACCTGCAGCTGCGCTACCGGCCGGTCACCGAGGTGGACACGATGCGATTCGACCTGTGGGTCAGGCGGGCATCGGTGGACGCGACCACCGGGTCGCTCGGTGGCACGCGGAGCGACGTGGTCACATTGGAGTGGATCCGAGACCGCATCGCGCACACGCTCGAGCCCATCACGCGGATCCGGATCGACACATTAGTGGGCGATCTGGGAGCGGCTGTGGCCGACGCGGACCTCAAGGCGGCCGCACGAACCGCGCGTGACCTGCGGGCGGTGATGAGCGGGCTGATCTGAGCCCGCTCATCCCGCGGCCGCGCGCATTGCGACCTTCACAACCCGAGCGTTGCAGGGCAAACTGTGCCCGTGCCGAAGACGAGCAAGGCCGCGCTGCGAGCGATCTTGTTCACCGACGTGGTCGGCTCGACGGAGCTCGCGCACGAGCTCGGAGACGAGCGCTGGGCCCGCCTCCTGGAGGCGCAGCGCCGCATCATCCGTGAACAACTGCGAGCGAACCGGGGCCGAGAGGTCGACACCGCCGGGGATGGGTTCTTCGCCGTGTTCGAGGGACCCGCGGATGCGGTGCGATGCGCCTTCTTCGCAGCGCGCGAGGTGCAGGAGCTCGGGTTGGACATCCGCGCGGGCGTTCATTTCGGCGAGATCGAGATGTCGGGCAACGACGCGCACGGGATCGTGGTCCACACGGGAGCTCGCGTGATGGGGCAGGCTGGCGCGGCCGAGGTGCTGATCACGCAGACGGTCAAGGACCTCGTCGCGGGGGCGAGGTTCGGACTCACGGAGCGCGGTGCCGTCGATCTGAAGGGAGTGCCCGGGACCTGGACCCTCTTCGACGTGTCCAAGGTCGACGACCAGCTTCGGCCGGATCCGATCGCGGAGGCGACGGTGGCGTCCGAGCGCCGCGAGCGCGCCTCGGCGGGGCGCCCGCCCCTAAGACGTCCGCGTTGGCTCATCCCAGCGGCGATCGTCGGCGTGCTCGCGTTGGCCCTGGCCGGTTTCGTGGCGTTACGGCCCGACGCGACTCGCGTCCCGACGGCGGGTACGGTCACGCGGATCGATGGCGATCGCTTCGAACGTCCGATCGCGGTCGGATCGTTCCCGATCAGCCTCACCGAGGGCGAGGGACGCGTGTGGGTGATGGACCGACAGTCACAGGTCTACTGGGTCCAGGAGCGGGATAACACGACAGGGTCTCGGGGAACGGACGGCGTGCCCACCGGTGCCGTCGCCGGCGGGGGCGCGGTGTGGATCACCGCGGGCTTCGGAACCGGGAGGGGCCCCGACGCGACCGTGAGCCGGCTCGATCCGGCCAGCGGGCAGCTTGGGGCCGCCTTCGACACTCCGATCGGCTCGCAGGCCATCGCGTACGGCGCAGGCGCGGTCTGGGTGGCCGATCGGAACACCGCCGACGTCACCCGCTACGACCCGGTCGCCCGGACCTCGGCCACGATCGCCCTCCCCTCCTCGGACCCCGGTGCACGACCCGACTCGATCGCGTTCGGAACCCTCGGCGGGGAGGCGGCATGGGTCGGGGATGCCCTCGCGCCGAACGTCTACCGGGTGGACGCCTCCGGATCGAACACCGTCCGCACCTACACGGTGGGCGGCGCACCATCGTCGATCGCGATCGGGTTCGACGCGATCTGGGTGGCGTCGGAGCACGCCGACGCCGTGTTCGCCCTGGATCCGGATACGGGGGCGATCCGAACGACGATCGACCTCGGGGCGCAGGGCTGCAACGCTCCGGTGTCGATCGCGGTGGGTGCCGACGGAGTGTGGGTCGCGTGCTCCCTGTCCCAGCGCGTGGTCAGGATCGACCCCGGAGAAACAGAAGCGACGCTGAGCCTGCCGGTCGACGGCATCCCGGCCGCGCTGACGACCGCGGGCGACGGATCCGTATGGGTGGCGGTCGAACCCCGGTAGCCCATCCCTCGCCGCTCACGCCCCCGCGACCGAAAGCCGGTCCAGCGCGGGCTGTTGGAACGCCTGATCCCAGGAGAAGGCCCCGATCGTCGCCGAGGAGACGCGCACCACCTGCGCGAACGCGAGCGGCACCGCGGGCATCAACCGGGTGACCAGGTATTGATCCAGGCGCGTCCAACAGGCGATACCGCTCGCGCCGGTCTCCTTGAGGCACGCATCGATCTCGATGTCGACGCTCGGCACCGAGAGCAACGGGGAACCCAACTCCGCTAGCAAAGCAGGCGTGGCGCCGAGATGGCTCAGGTTGTCGGCGTTGCTGATGGAGGGGCCGGCGAAAAGCGCGATCAGGCCGTTGCCCGCGGTGGGGACGTCAGGGAACCATCCATCTCCGACGCACATACCCACGGGTGCGGCGCGATCCTGACAGACGTTGTAGAAGTCCTCCGGCACCCGAACCTTGGCGTCGATCCCGAGCGCCGAGAGGCTGCGCGCGATCTCACCCGGCACGGGCCCGAGGTCCTGATGCACGATGACGGTGACGTGACGGCACACGGGATCGGCGCACCGTCCCGCCTTCACGTATCGCGACTCCGAGAGCGCTTGCCGCGCGGCCTGAAGGTCCGGAGCACCACCCGCACCGGGGAACGGGTCCCAGCCGGACGCTAGAGATGCCTCCGAGGCATCGGTCACGTAGTGGTTCGCGACCACGGCGCCACCGAAACCGTACCCCGACTGGATCTGGTCGATCATCGCTCGTCGATTCAGGACATAGGCGACCGCTCGACGGACCGAGACGTCGTCGAACGGTGGCAGTGCCACGTTGAAGTCCGCCACGATGATGTTGCCGCCGTCCACGGTCTGTACGAACGGCCGCAGCGATGTGTCGGTCAGGTAGCGGTGGAGCATCGCCGACGGTGGCGTGTCGTCGAACACCATCGCGAGCTTTCCTGCGCCGAACTGACGGAAGAGGTCGTCGGCCGAGCCGCCCCTGATCACGATCTGATCGGCAAGAGCCGCCCGCAGCTGATCGGTCGCCGGATCCCACGAGGGGTTGCGCACCAGCGTCAGGGAGCCGAAGGCCACGGTGTTGTAATCCCCATCGTACGTCCACGTCTCGAAGCCGGACGCGGGCGTCTGCTGCGCCGCGGGTTCCGAGAAATCAACGGCCTCTTCACCTTGGATCATGTACGGACCCGAAGAGACGAGGAACATGCCGTATCCATCCGTTTGGCTAGGATCGCTGCTGCGGTCGTGGCCGGTGGCGACGCCATAACGCGCGGAGGGGTCCGAGGGCGACGGCGGGATCGGGGCGGTCGTCGCGAGGGTCATGTCGTACGGCAACGATGCGTCGGGGCGGACTTCGCGGATCCGGAGCGTGAGCGGGTCCGGCGTCTCCAACCCCGAGATGGAGTCGGACTTGCCGGCCGCGTACTCCATGTATCCCTGGATGTCGGAGAGGTAGTTCGCGCCGATGCCCACGTTCGACGTGTCGGGATCGCCGGCCCGAAGGAGCGCACGCACGATATCGGGCGAGGTGATCTGGACGTCCTGCAGCGGTGGTCCATAGCGAAGGTCGGGGCGCAGGTGGAACGTCCACGTCAGGCCGTCCGCGGAGACGTCGGGGGGTGCAACGGCGAGGTCCGGCTTGGGCTCCGTGCCACTGACCCCGGAGGTACCGTCGTAGGACATCAGCGTGCGGAGCAAGCAGCAGCGGAACAGCTCCCACGACGAGAAGGCCCACTCCCCCTGAGGATCGAGGGCGGCGAATGTCGTGCCTGTCATCCCGACCGTGAGCGTGCCGCCCGCCTCCGGGTTCGGGGACACCGTCGTGTCGTCGCTCCCCCGGCCGGTGCAGGCGACCAGGACGAACACGGTGAGCAGAACCAGAGGCCGGGGGCCACGCAGACGCATCACCGAAGGCTACGCCGGTGGCCGGTGGCAGTCCATGCAAGGCGGGCGACGTCTCGCTCAGGGCGCCAGGCTCGCGCTCACCGAGCCGGTTGGCGAGGGCGTGGGCGACATCCCCGGCCGCCATTGCTCGACCGACCCATCACCCGGAATCCGGTCGATGCACGTGGCTCGGCAGTGCGGGCCCGCGAACAAGGTCGTGACGTACCACCGGTAGGACGTGCGCTTGGCGCCGAAGTCGAGGAGGTAGACCGGGACGCGCACCGACACGCCGTCGCCCGACTTACGCGTGACCCCGACGTGGGCGATCCGGCGATCCGCACCGGCTGCCCGTCGGTACAGCGCGCCGCGCATCGCGGTTCCTGTGGAGCGCACGAGCACGTAGTACTCGGGGGCCTCGCCGTGCTTGGTGTCGAGGAACACCACCACGTTCCCGATGTCCCACATCGAACGCACGGTCCATCGCGAGAACGTGAGCACCGTGAACGCCGTCTCGCCGACGTGTTGCAGCTTCACCATCCGCACGTCCAGCGCGCCTCGGGTGTCGTTGGGGTCCGCCAGATCCGAGTGATGCGCAGAGGCGGCCGCCGCGATCAGCGCGATCGTGAGCGCCGTCGCCGCGATCGGACCAAGAAATCGGACTGGGGATCGACCAAGGGATCGACCAAGGGATCGAAAGGTCATGCGCGTCGCCCTCGCCCAAGCCACACCGTCGTCCGCCACGCGGTGAAGCCTCCCACGAGCACGCCCACGGCAGCCAGCATGATCGGGATCACGGCCTCGGGGCCCGGCGCGCCCGGCCAGATCAACGTGGGCGTATCAACACCGGCGACCAGGCCGAGGAGCGCGAGCGCCGACAGCCCGGCGTTACGCGCAAGCGCGGAACGCAAATCGATCGCGTCCCGGCCTCCGAAGCACCCGCATGGCACGTTGGAGCCCAGGCGGATCCGCACCCGCACCACGGCAACCGTGAATAAGGCCACCAGGATCAGCGCCCACCCGGAGGCCGCACGGGGATACCCGAGCACCACCAGCAGCGGAACAACGGCCTCCGCACTCGGCACCACCCATCCTGCCGCGCGCGCCACGCTCGGGGACAGCGCATGGGCGGCCAACGTCCGGCGCCAGCGGGACGCCTCGGCCACCTTGGAACCGGCCGCCCATGCGAAGACCACCGCGATCGCGGCCGAGGCCAGCCCCGCCCAACCGCCCCGAAACCGCAGAGCTTCCTCGAGCGCCAGCACCGAAACCAGCGCGAGCGCGCCTCCGTTCACGACCGCGCGGCAGCGCCCCGATGACCCCACCAACCGATCCACAAGGGTCCTGCCTGCCTCCGGGCCGTCCACGCGCGCCGCCATGAGCGGCGATAGACCGCGCGCCAGCCCGAACGGGGCCATCACGAGCGCGCCGAGTCCCGGCCGGCCGCTGGCCGCCGCCCCCACCGCCACGGCCACCAGCGTTCCGTTCGTAAGGTAGGTGAAGAAGCCGATCCCGAGTCCGGCTCCGTAGAGCGCGGCCGCCACCGGCCAGGCGAAGAAGGTGCGCCACCAATCCGGCACCTGCTGGCGTAGCTGAGGCACGCGCACCTCCACACGCGGCATCTCGGCCACCGCATAGAGCAGAGCCGCTGCGGCCAACCCGAGCGCTCCTGCCCGCCCCCATGGCGCACCTAGAGCTCCGCCGAGCCAGCCCAACGCCGCTCCGAACAGCGCGGCGGTGACGGTGGCGCCCAGAGCGTGCAGGGCCACCGCGACGGACCACCGGGCGCGTCCCCCGTACACGACGGGAGCGATGGTCTCCACCATCGACAACCCTCAGGGGCCGTAGAGCGCCGACCACCCTGCCACCGCGGACGCGGCGATCAACGCCGCGAGCAGGCTCGGACTCAACACGTGCGGTTGAGCTCCCGGTAGGTGATGCAGAAGACCTTGAGGCCGATCTGGCAGTACCCGCGAACGGCGTAGTCGCCGTTGATGCGGATCCTCGAGCGAGAGCAGCAGTCCTGGATGTGCCGCAGACGCCCGGAACAACATCGGGTCCACCCCCCACCGTACCGGGGCTGCCCGGTGAAGGGATACTTCTTGGGGACGAGCTGCTCGCAGATCTTGGAGCGCTTCTGCTTCGGATCGGTGTAGATCTCTCCATCGTCGGCAACGGGATAGCCGAACCTAGGGTGCAGGGCGTAGCCGTAGCGATCCGTGCGCGAGAGCGGCGTGAACGGATGAGGGCAGGAGCCCGTGGTGTAGGTATGCCCACAGATATGATGCGCCGTAGCGCGTTCGGGAGCGAGCGCGGTGGCCACGAGCCCTCCGCCCGCGAGGGCCACCACCCCCCGGCCGACCTTGCCCAGGAACCCTCGCCGGCTCGTGCGTTGGGCCAGGGACATCCCGGCGCGGTCCACGGTGCTCAGCTCACCCACGCGCTGCGCTCCTGCTCGATCGGCGGTTCGCGGTGTCTACCAAGCCCTCCAACTGTTCCAGGTTGTTCACCGTGCCCTTGGCTCGCACCACGCCGGTCTCGTCCATCACCAGCGCGAACGGCGTGCCCGGCACGTCGTAGACGCGCTCTGCTTCGGGGTCGTGCAGGATCATCGGCACGAGCCCGGCGGCGGCCGCGGCTGCGGGCACCGCAGGCGCCACCTCGCGGCACACGATGCATGTGGGCGAGGAGAACACGACCAACCGGGGGTCGCCCGGATCGCCCAGCTTGACCCGCGCCCCCTGGTGGTCCGTGGCGGGTATCGCGGGCGGAGCCTCGCCGAGCGGCGGGCCCTCGGTGTCGATCTCCAGCGCACCGCGCGGGCCCAGGCGCAGGTGCAGGGTTCCCACCTGCCGGGCGAGCGCGACGACCACCACGCACAGCATGAGGACGAGAACCCATTGCACCACGAACGCCGCGATCCACCAGCCCGTCATCGCATGGTCCACGTCGGCTGCTTGTCCGGGTCCAGGAACTGGATGAACGGGGAGCCGTCGGAGGCCATACCTACCACGGCGCGGAGCTCCCCCGAGGGATCAAGCAGGCGCAGCACCGGAGACCCCTGGGCAGCCAGCCCGAGCCGGACCCGCACCTTGCCGTCCTTGTCGTAGAGGCCGAGCGTGGGCGAGCCCTGCTCGGCCAGGCTGAACACCTGCTTCAACTCGCCGTCGGCCACTTGCATCCCCATCGTGGGTGATGCCTCAGGCGCGAGCCCAAACTTGGCGCGGATCCTGCCGTTCTTGTCTCCGAAGGCCAGCGAAGCGCTGCCGTCCGAGGAAAGCCCCAGCGTGGCACGCACCTTGCCGTTCTCATCGCCGATCGCGAGCCCGGCCGAACCGTCGCCTCCTAGGCCGAATCGCGCACGCACGTGTCCATCGGGGTCGAGCATCGACATGAAGGGTGTGTCGTCGTTCGACATGCCGATGCGCAACCGGACGTGCCCGCCCTCATCGACGATCTCGAACTCCTCGGCTCTGACGACGCGCTTCTTCACCGGGCTCCCACGGCCCGCGACGCGGGCGTGGCCGTATCCTCGCGCCTGGAAGGCTCCGGCTCAAGTCCGCTCGTCAAACGCAATGACTACGCATGGAGTCGTTCGATGCGAAGCGTGCAGGCTTCCAACCGGTCGGGGTGCGGCGTGACGCCGATGCCTGGTCCCCGCGGCACCGCCATGGTGCCGTCGGGGTCCATCACGAAGGGATCGGTGATGTCCTCGGGGAAATGGCGCGCGGATGCGCTCGTGTCCCCCGGCAGGGTGAACCCGGGCAACGAGGCGAGCGCGAGGTTGAGCGCGCGCCCCACTCCCGTCTCGAGCATGCCGCCGCACCACACCGGAACCCCTGCGGCGCGGGCGATATCGTGCACTCGCACGGCCTCGATCACGCCGCCCACCCGGCCCTGCTTGATGTTCACGATGCGACATGCCCCCAACTCGATCGCCGCCGCGGCGTGCGCTGCCGAGCGGATCGACTCATCCAGGCACAGGTCCGTGCGGATGCGGGCCTGGAGCTCGGCGTGGTTCACGAGATCGTCGTGGCGCAGGGGCTGTTCCACCATCAGCAGGTCGTAGGCGTCCAGTGCCTGGAAGACCGCGACGTCGTCGAGGGTGTACGCCGCGTTGGCATCCACGCTGAGCAGGATGTCCGGATGGGCGCCCCGGACCGCCGCCACGCGCTCCACATCGATGCCCGGCTCGATCTTGAGCTTGATGCGGCGATAGCCCTCGGCGAGATAGCCCTCGACCTGGTCGAGCAAGTCCTGCGTGGTGGAGGTGATGCCCACCGAAACTCCGCAGGCGACGCGGTCCACCTCGCCTCCCAGATACGAAGCCAGGGATTCACCTCGCGACCTCAGCTCAGCGTCCAGCAGCGCATCGATGAGCGTGGCCTTGGCCATGGGGTGCCCGCGCACGAACGCGAAGGCCCCGTCAAGACCCTCGGCGGTGACCTCGCCGGCGCGGAACAGGGCCGGGGCCAGGAAGCCCCGCAACACGAGCCACACGCCCTCGTTGAACTCCTCGCTGAATCCCGGATCGATGTCGGCCACGCATTCGCCCCAGCCTTCCGCCTCGTCCGTCTCGACACGGGCCATCACGCAGACCTTCTCCGTCGACGTGCCGAAGCTGGTGCGGAACGGCCGCACGAGCGGGAGGCCCACCAGGCGTAGCTCGATCGCGCGGACCCGGGTCACGCCGAGCCCCCGGCGGGAAGGAGCACGTAGGAAGACCCGTTCGGGTCGAAGCCGGCGACGATCCATCCGTTCCCGATACGAGCCTCCAGCCAGTCGGCCACGCGGTCGCGCTCGGCGGCAGCCGCGGACGGGTCGGCCTCCCGCAGGTCCGCGTATTCGCGCGGGATCTCAAGTCTCTCGGCGCCCTCCGGGGCGTGCCGAGGGATGGGTTCCCGGTCCAGATCCCAGCACACCACCAACCGGTCGCTGCGCTCACCGGCGTTGAGCTCGTCGCTCATCTGGCCGTAGAAGTTGCGACGGAAGCGGTCTGCCACCGCTCCCAACTTGCCGAGGTTGAACCACGCGTTGCGCGCCACCATCGGGTCGAAGGTCCAGCGCACCAGATGGATGTCCTGATCCAGACACTGGGCGCGCTGTGCGAGCTTGAGCGCATAGCCCACCCCCTTGTGACGACGATCGGGCAGCGCCGCGAGCATGTGCGAATGCATGTGGAGCCCGTCCTGGGGGTCGATCCCCGCCCACCCCAGCACGTAGCCGATCATCTCGTCGCCCTCGAATGCGCCGTAGGGAACGTTGCCGGCCTCCGCGAACGCCACGACCATCTCGGGCGGTAACAGTTCGTGGTTGCCCCACGTCGCGGCCATGATCGCGATGATGGCTGCGGCGTCGTGCAGCTTCTCGGCGGGGCGGAGCGTCACGCCCGCGGCCTCGGCGGCGGCGCCCGCGGTGTCCCAAGCCGAGGTCCCCATGGGGGCGGAGTCTAGCTCCGGCCGGGAACGACGAAGGCCCGCGGGCACCCGCGGGCCTTCTGAACGTGGGGAAGGAAGGGGACTAGCCGCCGGCCGGCGGCGGAAGCTCCTGCCATTCGACGTCGTCGAGATCGTCGCCCTTGCGCCGCTTCACGATGATCTTCATGAGCTTCCTGAAGAAGCCGCCCTTCTTGGTGTCCTCAGCGGTGGTGTCATCTGCCATGGAGATGCCCTCCTTCCGGGAGTGGGCCTGAACTACTCCCCCCATCTTGGCAGGTCGCGTCGAACTCGGTGAACGATGGGCGACCTTGCCGGTTGCATCCGCGCAGGTGAGCCAGGTTGAGCACCCATGAGTCCCGTCGGCTCGGCGACTTCAAGGTCATCGTGCAGCGATCGGCAGCGCCCAGAGCCCCCTGTTGAACGGGGAGAAGAAGAGGGTGTCCCCGACGACGGTCAGGTCGCTCGGTGCCGACGAGTTGTCCCCCCGCTGAATGTCCTGCACCTGGTAGGTCCCCAACGCTGTGCCGTCACTCTTCCAGAGCTGGAAGTTGCCGTCCGCCCCGTCAGCGGTGAAGAACAGCGTCACCCCGACACCGATCAATGACCCTAGGTGGGAGTCGGACACGCCCGGGTTGATCACCTGCACGAGGACCATGCCCGAACGAGTCCCGTCGCTCCTCCAGAGTTCATCCCCCTCGGTCCCCCGCTGCATAGCGAAGAAGACGGTGCCGTTGACCTAGGTCAGCGGCGAAACATCGAAGAAGTCAACTCGTAATCCCTCGCCATCAAGGCGTCGGGCTTCGAGCGCAGAATCTGCGACTGCAGGATCGTTGGCGCGTGCGCTGACCAGGCGTGCGAGAGGAGGCCCCGGAGCGAGACCCTTCCGGTCGTGCTGGCGATCTCGGTTCGAACGCATCACCGGTGTCGGTTCGCGCTTCGGAATCCGGCACGGACGGGCCGCCCTGCTGGCCACCTCCACGGGCTCCCGGGGTCGCCCCTAAACCTCTCTATCTCTGCTGGGCCACCCCCTTCTTCTTGGCGTTCAGGGAGTGGTCCTTCTTAGACGAGGTTGTGTCGGGCCGATCGCGTGCCCGGCGTCCCGGGACCGTGGTTCCTGCCCGGACTGGCCTTGTGGTGCGCTCCGCTGACTTGGAACTCGGTGAGTCCGGAGCGTTCACGGTCTCGCTTGCGCGTCTGGCTGAGCTGGGGCGACGAGCCTAGGAGCTGAGGGCGATGGCCTTCGCGAGGAGGGCGTCGGCCTCTTCCAGAGCG
>CAJDTY010000009.1_pt2 | contig 92707 bp, 93 predicted proteins | sample 7390291 | NCBI WGS metagenome assembly CAJDTY01 (sample SAMEA7055671, study PRJEB34461) | soil metagenome | biome: terrestrial ecosystem; feature: Peninsula; material: soil | place: Antarctica | collected 2016 | reverse complement strand
ACCAGCTGTGCCAGTGACATCGCCCACCCCTTCGTCCTTGGGTAGGCACGATGTCGCGAGACAGGGTGGAACTATGTCGTGAAACCAGACACTGCCGGGCCCACCGACCGCGGCCGTTCGTCCAGCCCACGGAGAGCTGGGTCTCGCAACGATCATGGAGACCGTCCATCGCCATGCGGATGTGCTCAGTTCCCGATTATGACGCCGGCCACCGTCGAGTTGCTCGCCTCAGGGAAGGCGTTCGTCGATGTCTCCTCCCGGCGCGCGGTCACGGTGTCGGGCACGCAAGTGGTCGACTGGCTCAACGACCTCGTCTCGGCACGGGTCGACGACCTGGCCCCGAGCCGGGCCCGACGCTCGTTGTTGCTCTCGCCCACCGGATCCGTGCTGGCGGAGTTCACCGTCACGGTCATCGGCGGCACGCTCGTCCTGATCCAGGACCCGCGGCAGCCCGATTCGGTCGCGGATCTGCTCGCTCCTTACGTGTTGTCGGCGGACGTGCAGTTGGAGGATCGGACTGGTGAGCATGCGATCTTCGCGTTCCCCGGCCGGACGGCAGCCCCCGACTCCCCCGGAACGGCCTGGTCGACACCCTCTTGCATCGGCGCGGACGGCGGCGTCGACGTCGTATCGCTCGCCGAGGATCACGACCGGCTCGCCGTATCGCTCGGCAAGGGGTACGTCCACGCCTCGGAGGACGACGCCGAAGCGTGGCGGATCTTCGCGAAGATCGCAGCGGTCGGCGTCGACACCGCCGACGGCGACCTGCCGGCGGAGTGTCTCCTCGACGACGCGGTGTCGTTCGACAAGGGCTGCTTCCTCGGGCAGGAAGCCGTGGCCCGCGCGAGGAACCTCGGGCACCCACGCAGATGGCTCGTCCCGATCGAGGCGATCGGGGAGATGGCTCCCGGCGAGAGCGTGCTGGCCGGCGACGCCGAGGTCGGCGTCGTCACCAGCGCGGCCTGGATCGACGGCCGAACGCTCGCGCTGGCCCGCATCCGCTGGGAGCAGCGCGACGAGCCGCTGCACACCACATCGGGCGTCGAGCTCCGCCGGCGGATGCCCGGCTGACAGGCGTCCGGCCCCCGAGGTGCTCGCCTGGGCTCGACCTCGGTGGAACCCATCAACCGAGGATGAGGGGCCGCGGTGCCCGTGTCACGGGGAGCGAGTAGCGTCCCGGCATGCGAACCATCGAGTCCGTCGATCCTCGCGGCCGCGTCTGGTGGATCGAGGTGCCCACCACCCGGCGTGAGCGATTGCAAGGCCTTCGCGGGCGCCGGTGGCTCCCGCCCGGCCACGGCATGCTGTTGCGGCGGTGTCGCTCGGTCCACACGTTCGGCATGGCCTTCCCGATCGCGGCGGTCCTGCTGGACTGCAACCTGCGTGTGGTGGCGGTGAAGCACCTCGGACCGTGCCGTCTCCTCTTGCCGCGTCCTCGGGTTCGCCACGTGCTCGAATGCCCGGCCGACACCGACCTGCGGACGGGCGATCGGCTCCGTGCACCCGCCGGATCGTGGCCTGGCTATACTCTGTCGGCTGCCCCCTAGGGCCGGTACGCTTCGGGGATCCACGCCCCCATCGTCTAGCGGCCTAGGACGCCGCCCTTTCAAGGCGGAAGCACGGGTTCGAATCCCGTTGGGGGCACGGCAACACGGACACGACAATCGAATACCTGCGCCCGTAGAGGAGTCAGGCCGTCCTCACCTCCCTGTCAAGGAGGAAATCGCGGGATCGAAGCCCGTCGGGCGCGCGCGCTCCAGCCGGATCAACCGGCCAGGTCCGCCAACCCAGGCCGCTGCATCGATGGTCGCGCCGGCGCTGCCCATGTCGTGGATGGTCGTCTGCACGATGTCCTCCACCTGGAAACCGGTCACGAACTGACCGTCGTTGCTTCATCGGCTCAGGCTGAGGCTCTTCGTGGCCAGGTCATCCTCGTTGAGACCGGCACGCTTGAACGCAGCCACCACCTGATCCATTTCGCGGCATTCTGATCCATCGCGTCTTACCCCTCTTGCGCGTGGGTATGCACGCCGAGCGCCACGAGCGCCGAGACTTCGGTCGCGAGTACTTCGTCTTGCGCTGCTCCACCAGGAACCACGATTCGGAATCAGATCTGTTCCGGGAAGAGACGGGCGCGTTCTGCTGTTCACTGGCCGGCCGCGAAGGCAACTGTCCAGTTTCCGCCGGGCCATTGCGCCGTTAAGGGAGAAGCATCCGCCCCTTGGATAAAGAAGCAAGACGGGTACAGCTTCCAACCTGGCGACGGTGGAATCGGCGGGGTTGCAGCACAGTTGAGGGCATCGGTTGGCCGCCAGCCAAGCGTATCCACACCGGGCTGCCACTCTGGCCCCAGGCGGCGATCATGACAGGAGAGCGCTGCGTGTCGGCCACTATCATCAGAACCTTGACCCTGTGGGGTACGTAAACCCTGATCGATCCGTACTCCGACCAGGGCTGATGTAGCATCCGTCGATCGTGCTCTTCTCGCTCTTTTACCTGATCATCCGACTGCTTGTCCGGGCGGCGCCCGCCCGCGATGATCACGACCTGGAGGTTGAGGTACTCGTCCTGCGCAGGGAGATCGAGATCCTCCGTAGGAAGGCTGGCCGGCCCAAGCTCCGCAGGATCGACAAGGTGCTCCTCGCCGCTCTCTCCCGCGCGCTGCCGCGTGATCGCTGGTCGTGCTTCATCGTCACGCCGCAGACCCTGCTGCGATGGCACCGTGAGCTGGTCCGCAGGAAGTGGACCTACAAGTCGGCAGGCTCGGTCGTCCGCCGGTCGATCCCAGGCTCGCCGGCCTGATCGTGAGGATAGGGAAAGAGAACCCCTCCTGGGGCTACATGCGCATCAAGGGAGAACTGCAGAAGCTGGGGTGCCGCGTGTCTGCAACCACCGTTAAGAAGGTGATGAGGGCAGCCGGTCTCGAGCCGGCACCTCGCCGCGACGGGCCGACCTGGTCCGAGTTCATCCGCTCCCAGGCCGACGCGATCTTGGCCTGCGACTTCTTCTGCGGCGAGACCGTGTTCCTTCGCACGCTCTACGTCTTGTTCTTCATCGAGGTCGGCTCCAGGCGCGTTCACATCATGTCCTCAACCCGAAACCCCGAGGCCGCCTTCGTCACCCAACAGGCGAGGAACCTCGTCATGGCCGGCGATCCTTCGAACGTGCGGTTCCTGATCCGCGACCGCGACTCCAAGTTCACGGCCTCCTTCGATGAGGTGTTCCGCTCGGAGGGCGCAAGGGTCATCAAGACCCCGGTGCGCGCCCCCAAGGCCAACTCCTACTCCGAACGCTTCGTTCTCACCGCACGCCACGAGGTAACCGACCGGATCCTCGTGCTTGGGAGAAGACACCTGGACCAGATCCTCAGGGGGTTCGCCGAGCACTACAACGAGGGCAGACCCCACCGGGGACTCGAGCTTCGCACCCCGAGCCGCAAACCTCGCGTCCGATCACGACCGCCGTTCCAGATGTCAGGCGCCGCGAGGTTCTCGGAGGCCTGATCCACGAGTACGAACCCGTCGCCGCGTGATGGATCAGAGAAAACGTACCCCACAGGCAGATCACGGTGCGCCTCCACCAGAACGACGACGACCGTAAGCGCAAGTTCAACCGGACCGAGAACGTCCGTCCGATCCCGCCCGCGGATCCCGACTTCCCGCGCCTCTATGGTCGTCGGAACGATTCCGAGTCGCTCAACCGCGCCCACGAGGACACCCTGTTCATCGGACGCGCTCACAGCCTCGGATGGCGCCGTCAGCAAGTCGAGATGCTCGGCTGGGCGCTGATGGTGAACGCCATCACGATGGCCCTCCACAGAGCCGCTGAGGATCTCGAAGCCGCCGCCTGACTCGCTCCACCCTCGGCACAACCCCCGGCAAGCAGTAGGGCTGTCCCGAAAGCACCCTTCGGGCCAAGTTGGCGTTACCACGCCCAGACCCGCCTCCAGTCGCTACACTCGAACGCGCTGGTGATGACCACGGCGGCGATTTCTGCCAGATTTTCAACCGGCCCGGGCCAGGTAGCTCAGTTGGTAGAGCACGCGGCTGAAAACCGCGGTGTCGGCAGTTCGATTCTGCCCCTGGCCACGTTCACCGCTCAGGCCTCCAGACGCGCGCGGCCGCCTCCGTCCGGCCCTTCACGCCCAGCTTGCGGTAGATGTGATCCAGGTGCTTCTTCACGGTGCCTGGCGCCACGAACAGCTGCGCCGCAACCTCGGCGTTGGTGAGACCGCGAGCCACGCGCTCCAACACCTCCGCCTCGCGTCTCGTGAGCGGCAGGTCCGCCTCCACCAAGCGAGCGTGCTCCCACACGATGTGCATCACGCACGGACGCACCAGATCGAGGAGCAGGCGATCGGCTTCATCGAACGGATGCCAAACCCGGGCGCAGCCGAAGGAAACGGCCGTCCCGTCGGCAGCCTGCACATCGCCGGCGATCCGATACACACCCAGATCCCATGCGAGCGCGTCGTTCTATGAACGGGTGGTGGCCGACCATCCGCCGGGCCGCCGCGTCCGGCTCATCATCCGGCGAGACCCATCGCCTGGATCCTCGGTGTACGTCACGATGTCGCAGGCGATCAGCTCGATCAATCCGTCGAGCACGACTTCATCGGGGGCGCGACCGGTGGCGAGCGCCCCGAACATCGCATAGAGCGCGTGCGCGATGCGATCTTCCTCCGCGAGGGGAGCCGAGGGCACGTCCAGGTGGACCAGCGCCGGCGCGCGCATCAGTTGCCGCCCTCGGAGCTCACGACGGGACTCGGGCGTCGCTCCCTCGATCCTCACCCGACCCACGTCCGCACTCGTCATCGGTCACCCGCAGCTACAACGCGTAGCTCGTCGAATCGGTTGCCATTCGGGCGGTGCTGAACGTCGTTGTGGGAGATACGCCGTTCGGGGAATCCACATCGGCGCTCGGTGATGCTTGGGTTACACGATACCGAAATGGCGGCGCGGCCGCCGAAGACCGGACCGCTGCGCGACCGCGGCGTCCCGCGGGTGCCGGCGTGGTCTCGGCCACGACCGGTACGAGCACCAGCGTCCTGATCGGCCAGGGACAGGCCGGACGCAGCGCCGACCTGCACTCGGTCCGGGGCACCGACATCGTCGTTGCGCAGAACACGTTCACGCCGGGCGCCTATTCGGGCTGGCATTCCCACACGGGACCGGCGATCGTGGTCGTGCAGTCCGGCGAGATCACGATCTTCAGGGAGCGGACCACAGGCGGGCGGTGCCGGCACCACACCTACACGGCTGGCCAGTCCTTCATCGAGTGGCCGGCGAACTCGCACAACGGCGTGAACCAAGGCACGGTGGACGCGGTGGTCGCCGTCACCTTCTTGAAGGTTCCCCACCTGGGGTCGGCCCGGATCGACCGTCCAGACCCCGGCAACTGCTGAGACCACGCACCGGGCAGCCCCGCCCTCCCGTCCAGGCGGGAGGGCGACCCGTCAGTTCAGGATCTCGCGGGTGCGGATCTCGGCCCAGCGGGTGAGGACCCCCTGGTACACGTCGGCGGCCTTGGGGAACTCTTCGCGGTCCAGGGCATCGAGCGCCTCGTGGATATCGCGCGCGCTGTGATCGTCGTCCATCTCGTCCCAGGTCATGAGGTCGCACAACTCGGCGTAGTCCAACTCGAGGATCGAGCCCGGCGGGAAGCTCACCATCCACTGATGCAGGTCCACGATCAGCTCGCTGATAGGCCCGAGCTCTGAGCGACGCAATGCCGGCACCGCGTTCTCGGCGCGACGCATCGCCCGGCGTGTCGACGTGCGATAGCTCATCCGAAGGCGCCCCTCGCCGTCCTCGGCGAGTCGCCGCTCCTCGTCACGAAAGAGCACGAACCAGCGGATAGGCACGTGCCAGGGGCTCTGATGGCTGAAGGCCACCGCTCCGGGATCTCGGCGCCGCAGCCGGTTCAGGTCCCGGGCCGCGCGCTTCGCATCCTGCCTGGGCACGAACTGGTCCCACAGCTCCACGGGCTGCGCGTCGCGGAAGGACAGCATGGCCGCCAGCACGCGCATGCGCATGCGCCACGGGCTGAGATAGGTCCGGCCGTCGATCACGCGTACGTCCGCGTGCTCGCCCCCCGCCGGAGCGAGCATGCCCAGCTTGCCAACGGTCGGACGGTCCGCGTATCGAAGGGGAAGGCCCCGCACACGGGATCGCTCCACCAGGTAGCGCTCCCAATGCGCCTGTTCCTCCCGCTCGAAGGCGTCGAGCGGCTGGAACACGCGGAGGTAGGCGCTGGGGACCATTCGTCAGCCGAGTCTATCGCGGTCGTGATTGCCTATGCTCTCGGCGTTCGCACAGGAGGGGTTGAGCGCCGTGGCATCACCCGCGCACTGGGCCGGGACCGAGCCGTTCCGCATCCTTGCCGCCGACGGCACCGCCGTGGGCGACCCCGATGTCGGCCTGGATCCCGACGCGCTCCGGGACTTGCTCCGACACATGATGGTGGCACGCCGGCTGGATCGCGAATGCATCGCGCTGCAACGTCAAGGTGAGCTCACGGTATATCCGGGATTCGAGGGTCAGGAGGCGGCACAGATCGGCAGCGCGGTGGCGGTGGGTCCCCGGGACTTCGTGTTCCCCACCTTCCGCGAGCTGGCGGTGGCCCTGGTGCGCGGGGTGGATCCCGTCCAGTACCTGCAGTATCACCGCGGCACCTGGCACGGCGGACCCTACGATCCGCGTGCGACCGGATTCGGACCGATCTGCATCCCCATCGCCACGCAGATCTGCCACGCCGCGGGCTACGCGTTGGGTCAGAAGCTCGATAACACCGACGCCGTCACCGTGGCCTACTTCGGCGACGGCAGCACGAGCGAGGGCGACTTCCATGAGGCTGCGAACCTCGCCGGCGTCTGGAAGTTGCCCCTCGTGCTCTTCTGCCAGAACAACGGCTGGGCGATCAGCGTGCCCACCGCGGAGCAGACGGCCGGTGAGATCTGGCGGCGCGGCGAGGGCTACGGGTTCCCGGGCGTGCGCGTCGACGGCAACGATGTCCTGGCGGTGTACGTGGTGATGCGAGAGGCGCTGGCGCGGGCGCGCGCCGGACAGGGCCCCACCCTGATCGAGGCGCTCACCTACCGGATCGGCGCGCACTCGACCGCGGACGATCCCGGGCGCTACCGCACGGGCGAAGAGGTCGACGGGGCGCGCTCGCTCGATCCGATCGCGCGGTTCGAGGCATGGCTGCGGGCGTCGGGAGACGCCGACGATGCGTTCGTGGCGGCCAGCACCGAGGAGGCTGAGGCATTCGCGCTCTCCGTGCGTGCGGGCGTGATCGCCACGGAGCCTCCACCCGCCGAGTGGATGTTCGACTGGACGTACGCCGCGCCTCCCGGCGGCACCTGGGCGCGCCAGCGCGTGGAGGCGCTCGGTGGGTGATCCACAGGGGTGGACCTTGTCCGGGGCGCTCAACCGGGCCCTTCACGATGCATTGTCCGAGGACCCGCGCCTGCTCGTGTTCGGCCAGGACGTGGGACGCAGCGGGGGTGTCTTCCGTGTGACAGACGGGCTGCAGGCGGCCTTCGGCGATGCGCGCGTCTTCGATACCCCGGTCAGCGAGGCCGGGATCGCCGGGACTGCGGTGGGGCTCGCCTTCGCGGGCTGGCGCAGCGTGATCGAGATGCAGTTCGATGCGTTCAGCTACCCGGCGCTCGAGCAGATCATCGATCACGTGGCGAAGATGCGTGAGCGCACGCGCGGGCGCGTGGACATGCCGATCACGATCCGGATCCCCGCCTTCGGGGGCATCAAGGGCAAGGAGCATCACGGCGAGAGCCCCGAGACCTACTACGTGCACACGGCGGGACTCAAGGTCGTGACGCCCTCCTCCCCCCTCGACGGCTACCGGCTCCTGCGCGCGGCGATCGACGATCCGGACCCGGTGGTGGTGCTGGAGCCCAAGGCCCGGTACTGGGGCAAGGAGGAGGGCGAGCTCACGTCCGCGGGACCGGGCATCGGCGAGGGACGGATCCTGCGTGAGGGCGACGCCTGCACGCTGGTGGGCTACGGCGCGATGGTTGGCCGGGTACTGCAGGCCGCCGACACCCTGGCTTCTGAGGGCATCGGCGCCCGCGTGGTGGACCTGCGCTGGCTGTCCCCGCTCGATGAGGACCTGCTGGCGCGATGCGCGCGCGAGACAGGGCGCGTGGTGGTCGTGCACGAGGCGCCCCGCACGCTGGGCATGGGCGCCGAGGTGGCCGCAAGGATCATGGAGCTCGCCTTCGACTTCCTGGAAGCGCCCGTGGGACGCGTGACCGGCTGGGACGTGCCGTATCCACCGGCCTCGTTGGAGGATCGCTACCTGCCGAGCATCGAGCGGATCGTCGATGCTGCGCGCACGGCGGTGGCGTACTGATGACCGAGCGCGTCTTCACGATGCCAGACCTGGGGGAAGGACTCGAGGAGGGCGAGGTCGTGACCTGGCTCGTCGCCGAAGGCCAGACCGTGGACCTCAACCAACCGCTGGTCGAGGTCGAGACCGCCAAGGCCACCGTGGAGATCCCTTCGCCCTTCGCGGGTCGCGTCGTCGCGCTGCACGCGGCTGGCGGGGACCTGGTGCCGGTCGGCAACCCGTTGATCACGTTCGAGGTGGCAGGGGTGGGGGTGGGAGATGCCCCACAACCCGAGGATCGCACCGTGACCGGATACGCCGCAGATATCGCGCAGCCTCTCGTCGACACCGGTGCCGCTGGTGCCGCTGGTGCCGTGCGAGCCACGCCGGCCGTGCGTAGGCTGGCGAAGGACCTGAACGTAGATCTGACTGCCGTCGCGGGGACCGGCGCGGGCGGTCGCATCACCCTCCACGACGTGCGTGCCTCCGCGGGCACCGGGACCGCGACGGTGTCCGAGGATCTGCGGAGCACCGAGGTGCTGGTGAACGCCACACGTCGCGCGATCGCCGACAACCTCACCAGGCAGGCCGCCATCCCCCAGGTCACCACCTTCCGCACGGTCGACGCCACCGCATGGGACGCGTTCCGCAGCGAGCTTGGCGTCTCGCCGCTGCCTGTGCTCGTGGCCGCGCTGGCCAGGGTCGTCGCCGCACACCCCTACCTCAACGCCTCGTGGGGCGACGACCGGCTGCTGCACCATGGCAAGGTGAACGTAGGTCTGGCCGCCGACACCGAACGGGGGCTCATGGTCCCCGTGCTGCGCGACACGACACGCCGGGGCATCGGCCAGCTCGCCGAGGAGATCCGCCGGCTCGCCGCCGCCGCACGCGCTGGTCACCTGGGCGCCGCCGACGTGTCCGGCGCCACCATCGCCGTCAGCAACACCGGGAGCTACGGCAGTGAGGCCGGCACACCCATCCTTGCACCCGGTACCACCGTCACGCTCGCGGTGGGGGTGATCGCGCCACGAGCGTTGGTGGTGGACGGCGTGGTCACACCACGCCTCGCCTGCACGCTGAGCCTCACGTTCGACCACAGGGTGCTGGACGGGGCCGCCGCTGGCCGCGCCCTTACCGACCTCGTGGATCTCCTGCAGGACCCCGTTCGCCTGCGAGACTTGCCCGCATGAAGATCGTCTCCCTGCTGCCGTCGGCCACCGAGATCGTGTTCGCGCTCGGGCTCGGTGAGTCCCTGGTCGGGGTAACCGATGAATGCGACTTCCCGGCCGAGGCCGTCACGAAGCCGGTGGTCTCGCGCAGCGCGCTGCCGCAGGGTCGGGGACGCTCCTCGTTCGAGACGGACCGCGTGGTGCGGGACATGCTCGCCGCCGAGAGGCCCCTGTACGTGCTGGATACCGACCTGCTCCGCCGCGAGCAGCCCGACGTGATCCTCACCCAGGATCTTTGCCGCGTGTGCGCGGTGCCGAGCGGGCAGGTGCGGGCCGCGCTGGACAAGCTCGGCGTGGCCACGGACACGAAGGTGATATCGCTCGACCCGCGCTCGTTCGACGAGGTGATCGCTCAGCTCGAGATCGTGGGGAAGCAGCTGGACCGCGCGGATCGAGGTGCGGAGCTCGCCGAGGAGTTGCGTGCCCGGGTGGCCGGCGTGAAGGACACCGCCCGCCGTCTTCCCTCCGTCGCGATGTTCTGCATGGAGTGGTGGGAGCCGCCCATGGTGGCGGGGCACTGGGTGCCCGAGATGGTCGAAGCCGTGGCCGCCACCAACCTGCTGAACGACGGCGGCGAGCGCTCACGAGAAGTCACCCACCGAGAGATCCGCGACGCCAACCCGGAGGTCATCGTCTTCATGCCCTGCGGCTACTACCTGGAGGAAGCCGAGGAAGAGGCGCAGTCGATGCTGGCGCACCCGGAGATCGCGGACACGCCGGCCGCGCGGAACGGCAACGTGTTCGCGGTGGACGCGACGTCGTTCTTCTCTCGGCCGGGTCCACGGATCGTCGACGGGCTCCAGATCCTGGCGTGGGCCGCGCACCCCGACGCCTACTCCGAGCCCCCGCGCGGGTCCGTGACACGACTCCGGTGATCGTCGCCCTGATCGACGTCTCCCCACCCGGTACCATGGAGGTCTCGTGGGAGCCGAATCGCCGAAAGAGGAATGCGGACTCTTCGGGGTCTGGGCGCCTGGCGACGACGTGGCGCGCCTGACCTACTTCGGGCTCTTCGCTCAACAGCACCGTGGGCAGGAGTCGGCCGGCATCGCGGTGAGCGACGGCCACAACATCTTGGTCTACAAAGACATGGGGCTCGTGAGCCAGGTGTTCAGCGAGGCCACGCTCACCACCTTGCACGGTGACCTCAGCATCGGGCACACTCGATACTCGACCACCGGCTCGAGCAACTGGGACAACGCGCAGCCCGTGTTCAAGACCGAAGGACCCCACACGATCGCGCTCGGGCACAACGGGAACCTCGTGAATACCACCGAGCTAGCGGCCGCGGTGGGCAAGGACGGTGGCGCCACTACCGACTCCGATCTCGTCACCACGATGATCGTGAACGAGATGGCGGTGACGGGCGGGCTCGAGGAGGCCGCGATGCGCGTCCTGCCAACGCTCCGGGGCGCCTTCTGCTTCGTGATGATGGACGAGCGCAGCCTATACGCCGCGCGCGGACCGATGGGGATCCGCCCCCTGTCGATCGGACGCCTGCCGAATGGGTTCGTGGTGGCCTCGGAGACGTGCGCGCTCGACATCGTGGGCGCCGCGTTCGTCCGCGACGTGGAGCCCGCCGAGCTGATCCGCATCGACGACCGCGGGTTGCACAGCGCTCGGTACACGGAGTCACCGCGCAAGGCGTTGTGCGTCTTCGAGTTCGTCTACCTCGCACGACCGGATTCGCGGCTGGCGGGCGTTTCGGTGCACGAGGCCCGGCGCGAGATGGGACGGATCATGGCGCGAGAGACCCCGATCGAGGCCGACATGGTGATCGCGGTGCCCACCACCGGGCACAGCGCAGCCCAGGGCTATAGCGAGGTTTCCGGCATCCCCTACGGCGACGGCCTCTACAAGAATCAGTACGTCGGCAGAACGTTCATCCAGCCCTCCCAGACGCTCCGGGACCGGGGCGTGAAGCTGAAGCTGAATCCGCTGCCGGACTCGATCCGCGGCAAGCGGCTGGTAGTGGTGGACGACTCGATCGTGCGGGGCACCACCACCAAGCAGATCGTGACGGCGCTGCGCGAGGCCGGCGCCACCGAGGTGCACATCCGCATCACGTGTCCGCCCGTGAAGTGGCCGTGCTTCTACGGGATCGACATGCCCACCCGGCAAGAGCTGATCGGCGCCGACCTCTCGGTGGAGGAGATCCGGGCGTACGTGGGCGCGGACTCGCTGGGCTACCTTTCGCAGGCGGGCATGATCGAGGCCACTGGCCGTCCACCGGACGAGTTCTGCGCCGCATGCTTTGACGGCGATTACCCGATCCCCGTCCCCGAGCAGTCCGGAAAGTTCGTGCTCGAGGATCAGCTCCGGCTCCCGACGGCGTGAGTGAGGCTTACCGCAGGGCCGGGGTCGACATCGAAGCCGGCGCCAAAGCCATGGCGCTGATCACCGATCTGGCGGCGCACGCACGACGCCCGGAGATGGCGGACGTCGTCGGCGGGTTTGCGGGGCTCTTCCGGATCGGCGACGGGAAGTTGCTCGCCGCCGCCACCGACGGCGTGGGTACCAAGCTCGAGATCGCACGAGCGACAGGCCGGCTGACTACGGTCGGCATCGACCTGGTGGCGATGTGTGCGGACGACGTGGTGTGCACCGGGGCCGAGCCGCTCTTCTTCCTGGATTACGTGGCAGTGGGCAAGGTCGTGCCCGAGCAGGTGGCGGCCCTCGTGGAGGGGGTGGCCGAGGGCTGCCGGCGGGCGGGGTGCGCGCTCTTGGGCGGCGAGACCGCCGAGCACCCCGGCGTGATGCCCGACGATCAGTTCGACCTCGCGGGTTTCTGTGTCGGCGTCGTGGATGCGGCGCACATGCTGGGGCCCCAGGAGGTGCGCGAGGGCGACGTCCTGGTCGGGCTCGCCTCCAGTGGGCTGCACGCCAACGGATATTCCCTGGCTCGCCTCGCGCTGCTGGATCGCTACCAGCTCGATGGATCCGCGCCCGGGCTGACCGGCTCGCTCGCCGACGAGCTGCTGGAACCCTGCACGATCTACGCCAGAGACGTCCTCGACCTCGCGCGCGCCGGACGCATCCGCGCGGCGGCCCACATCACCGGCGGTGGATTCCACGAGAACGTTCCGCGCGCCCTGCCCGAGGGCTTCGGGGCGCGTATCCACCGCGGCTCCTGGCCCGAGCACGCCGTGTTCGGTCTGATCGCAGAGGCGAGCGGAGCCTCGGATGCGGACCTCTTCTCGACCTTCAACATGGGCATCGGGATGGTGCTCGTCGTGGACCCTGCGCACGTGTCGTTCATCGCCGGCTCCGGGCACGCCGCCTTCCGGATCGGCGAAGTGGTGCGAGGATCCGGCGTCTCGATCGTGTGATATCCGGGATGCGTATGCGCAACGAGCTGCGCTGGCATGACTATGGCCGCATCCCCCGGGCCCCGAGACCTTCGGACCCCGACTAGTGCTACGGGTCCTCCGGTAAACCGCCGCACGGCCGATTCAGTTGGGCGACGATCGCGCCGTAACTTCAACAGATGGACGGATCCTTCCAACTCGGAACCAGCGTGCTCGTCGTGGACGACGAGCCGCAGGTCGTGTGGGTGCTGCAGTTCAGTCTGGAGGCCGAGGGGTACCAGACCTTCGCGGCCAACAACGGACTCGAGGCGCTCGCGGAGATCGCCGAACACCACCCTCAGCTCATGGTGCTGGACATCATGATGCCCACGATGGACGGCTGGTCGGTGCTGGAGGAGCTCATGAAGCTCCCCCGCGAGGAGCGTCCGCGCGTGGTGATCGTCTCGGCGCTCGCCTCGTTGCGGGACCGGGCGAAGGCCTCCGAGCTCGGTGCCGACGCCTACGTTCCCAAGCCGTTCAACGTGGATGAACTCCTCGAGGTGCTCCGCGGCCTCGAGCAAGCCAGCTGAGCAGCCTCGGGCGCGACAACTCGCACCCTGCTACCGTCGACGTGTGACGCCGATCCAGGATGTGACGCCCATGCCGGACACGTCCTCGGCAGCCGTCGTGCGTCCCCTCATCGCCGCTGCGTTGCCCCAGCTCTCGCCCGGGCGGCCCAAGCTGTTGCTCGCTGGCGAGGAGTTCGACACGTGGGCGCTCGGAGACGCGGTGGTGAAGTTCCCCAAGGACGCCGAGCACGCCGCGAAACTCGAGACCGAACGCGCGATCTATCCGCTGCTGACGGAACGTCTGGGCGGCATCGTTCCCGCGATCCGCGCCTCCTCGGGTCCCACGGGCGACTTCCCGTTCCCGTTGATGGCCTTCGAGCGCGCCGCCGGGCGACAGGGTCAAACGAGCGACGGTCCCATCCTTCAGCCCAAGCCCTGGGGACGAACCGCCCTCGCGCGTGAGTTGGCGGCGGCTCTCTCCGCCTTGCACGCCACGCCACTCACCAAGGCGAAAGCGGCCGGCGCCCGTCCACGGCCGCTCACGATCGATGCCGGTGTCGAGGCGGGCGACGGCGCGATCCAATGGGCGAGCCGCGTGGCGGGGGAAGCGGTCGACACGTTCCTCGTCGACCCGATCCCGGCCGAGGCGCGCTCGCTCGGCAAGGCGGTGCTGTGTCACGGCGACCTGAAGGGCGAGCACCTGTTCGTGAGCGAAGACGGTACCCGCGTCACCGCGATGATCGACTGGGCGGATGTGGCGATCGCGGACCCGGCGGTGGACCTCGCGGGACTGGGGATATGGCTGGGTCCCGGGTTCGTGCGGGAGGTCCTGACGTCCTACACGGGTCCGGCGGACGAAGGCACGTACCACCGAGCGATCTTCCTCGCGCGGGAGGGCCTGCTCGCGTGTCTCGAGGATCGGCTCGAGGGGCGCACCACCGCGCCGGTGCCCGTGCTCGAGGCGCAGCTGCGGGCGGTCTTCGGCGCCTGAGCGTCGGCCGGGGCCGGTCAGTGCGCGATGCGCTGGTGATCGTGGGGAACGACCGTGGTGCCGGTGGCCTTGAGCGTGAGGATCGGTTCCTCGAGGAACTCGGCGGCGCTCTCGCTGATCTCCGGGAGCGCGACGCCGATCTTGTGGACCTCGAACTCGCACCTCCTGCTGGTGGTACCCGCGCCCACGATCTTGCCGCGCGCTTCGATCCAGTCGCCCGCGTAGAGCGGCGCAAGGAACTCCACGGACTCGTACGCGCGGAACAGACCCTCGTCTCCGTCGTAACGCATCGCGAGCTCGGTGATCAGGTCGCCGACGATCCTCAACTGCGTGGCGCCGGCCACAAGGTTGCCCCCGTAGTGCGCGTCTTCCTGACCGAGTCGCAGACGTATGAGTGAGGTGGGAAGTTCGGACATCGGGCGCCTCCTAGTTCGGTGCGGGCGAGAGGGTGGCGTTAGGAACCGGGTGCGGGCAGCGGCGGGATGACCTTGCCGAAACGCACGCCTCGGGCGGGCACGCGTATCTCCGTGCCGTCCTTCTTTCGCACGAAGTACGTCTCGGCTGTCTGGTCCCAACGTTCGAAGACGCCGACGGCCTCCGTGGTGAAGCCGTTGGGCAGCTCGAACTGGAAGGAGACACGGCTTCCGAGGTCATCGGGCAGCACCTGGTTGTCGCGGCGCGGCCGGCTGGGGGTGCTCATGGGCAGCATGCTACCTCTGGCGGCGGTGGCTGCGGCCGCAGCCCAGACGCCGTTCAGATGCGACTGCAGCAGGGCGGCGCCCAAGGGGAACGGCACTAGGAGCACCGCGTCCCTGATGACCGAACCCCGGGCCCCGGCACTCGCCCGCTCCCGCATGCGCCGCACCCGACCGGCGCTGCGCACATAGCTCACGAACAGCAATAACAGGAGCGCCGACCCCAGCCCGAGGCCGACCATCGTCCAGGTACGCGCGTGGAAGAACACCGGGAGCGCCACGAGGGGGAGCCACAGAAGTCCCACCGCCACCGCGAGGAACGAGACGATTGGGCGGATGTCGTAGTCTCGCAGGTATCGCCGCGCGTCCGCGTTCACGCGCCAGTACCACCATAGGAAGTAGATCCCGCCCGTGACCATGCTGAGCAGGAGCACCGCCAGAGGGTTGAGCACGCGGTAGCGCTCCTGCTCGATGACCACCTCCCCCGCCATGGGCGGAGGATACCGAACGGCCTCCCAGCTCAGCGGGGCGGCAGGCGCAGCACGGACTCGGCCGCAAGGCGGAACATCAGCGCGCGACCCTCGGCATGCTCGTCCCAGCCCCGCTGGTCCCAGGCGTCCGCCGAAAGGTCGTCGCCCGCGTAAAGGATCTGGCCGAACGTCACGCCGCGGAAGGCCGCCACCGCGAAGAACGCCGCCGCCTCCATCTCCACGGTCAGGCACCCCTGCGCCACGCGGCGCGCGACCTTGTCGCGGGTCTCGCGGTAGATCGCGTCCGTGGTCCAGGTCTTGCCGGTCACGTGCGGAACGTGGTGGTGCTCGAGCGTGGTGATGATCGCCTCGACGGCCTGCGGAGTGGGGTACGCCTCGGGACCCGGAGGAAGGTAGTGGTAGGAGGTGCCTTCATCGCGCACGGCCGCGGTGGGCACGATCGCGTGGCCGAGGGCGACGTCGGGCACCAGCACGCCCGCCCCGCCGCACGCCACGAACGCCCGGCACCCGCGCGCGATCAGCTCCTCGAGGAACCCAGCGGCGAGCGGCGCGCCGACCCCTGGATGAACCACGGCGAGGCGCCGTCCGCCGTAGTCGAGCTCGTAGACAGGGTTGCGGCCGACCTCAGAGAGCAAGTGATCGATCACCTTGCCATCGTGGCGCTCGACGACCTCGGCGATCGTGCCCTGGAAGAAGCACAGCACCGCGTGGGCGGGGATGTCCGTGGGCTCAACCACTTCGCTCGGCTCGATCACCGCGGTGGGCGCGGGGTCGAACTCCAGGATCGGTGCGTCGCCGGTGGGGTTCATCCGCCGGCCTCTCTGCGTGAGGCAAGGAGCGCACCCACGATCACGAGCACGATTCCCACCACGGATAGGAGGTAGACCCTCTCACTCAGGAACACCGCGCCCAACACCAAGGCCACCACGGGCGTCACGTAGATCGCGAAGGATGCCCGCGTGGAGCCCACGCGCGCCACCAGCCGGCCCATGAACGCGAACGCCACCCCGGTGCCCGCAACACCGAGCACGGTCACCGCCGTGGCCGGCCCCCAGGCGAACGCCGAGCGAGGAAGCGACCAGAGGCCGAGCGGCGCCGTCCACAGGGCCCCGAGCGCGAGCATCCTGGCCATCACCGGCAGCGAGCCGTACCGCTGTGTGATCGGGGTCGCGATGTTCACCGCGAAGCCGTAGACCGCGAGGAGCACCATCAGCAGACCCGCGGCCTCGCTCCCGCCGGCGCCGAGCGCGGGAAGCGCGATCGCCACCACGCCTAGGAACCCCACCGCGAGACCCGCGAGCTGCGTGCGCCCCGGCATACGTCGAAGCATCGCTGCCCCGACCGCGGCGACGAAGATCGGCAGCGCGCCGTTCACGAGGCCGGCAAGCCCGGAGCTGATGCGTGCTCGGCGAAGGGAACAGCGTCATCGGGATCGCGATCCACAGCAGGGAGAGCGCGAGCAGCCGGGGACGATCCGCGCGGTCGACCGCGCGCCGCGCGCCGGGCACGAGCCACAATGCGGCGGCGCCAAGCATCACGCGCAGCCACGTGACCAACCCCGGTTCGAACGCACGGAGCCCGATCGCGATGAACAGGAACGAGGACCCCCAGATGGCTCCGATCGCGATGAACAGCATCCAGTCGAGCGGGGAGAACGCACCGAGGTGAGTGCCCGCCGACGTGCTGAGAACCCGGCGCCTCTCGGCCATGGCGTCCGGCTCAGACGCGCTCACGAAGTGGCTCCCTCCAGCGTCAGCAGGATCGTCTTGCGCTCCAGCCCTCCCCCGTAGCCCCCCAGGCGCCCCCCCGCCCGCAAGACGCGATGACAGGGCAGCACCACAGGGATGGGATTGGAACCCAGCGCGGTCCCCACCGCGCGCGCCGCACGTGGATGCCCGATCCGCTGCGCCAGCTCGCCGTAGGTGGTGGTCCGCCCGAAGGGGACACGCGCCGCGCCGGCGAGCACCTCCCTGGCGAACGGGCCCAGCAGCCGGCGGTCCACCCGCAGATCGAACCTCGTGCGCCCGCGCTCGAAATACTCGTCCAGCTCCCGGCGCCACGCCTGGGTGGCAACGGACGACTCCAGGATCCGCGGAGAGACCCTGGCCGCGATCTCCTCCAGCACCTCGTCGCGCGGTTCGATGTCGAAGGCCACGCGCGCCAGCCCCTTCGGCGTGACCGCGATCAACAGGTCCCCGATCGGTGACCCCACGATGCCAACGGCGACGTCGAGCAGGCCGCGGCTCGCCGCGAGGTCGCCCACGCTCACGACCGCCCCCCTCGAGCGTGCCGTCGCGCCGGCGGCCGGTGCCAGCCGTTTGAGATCGAGTGGATTCACGTCGTTTGGCAAGTCGTTTGGCAAGTCGTTTGCCATGTCATCAACTCCCTGAGTCGTTTGGTGCCCTGATACACGTTCGCGCGAGCGGCCTCCTGCGAGATCCCCATCAGCTCGGCGATCTCGGCGTAGGGGCGATCGAGCACATGCCGGTGCACGACCGCCACCCGTTGCCGCGGAGGCAAGCTGCGGACGGCCGCCCACAGCGGATCGTCCTCGCCGGTGAACGGCTCGTCGTGCACGCCTCGATCCGCAAGCTCGGGCGTGGGCACCGGACGCCTGCCGCGCGCCCGGTGATGATCGATCGCCTTGCGTGAGGCGATCCGCAGGATCCATCGGTCTAGGTGGTCGGCCTCGGTGAGGCGCGGGTAGGCCCTCAGGGCCGCCAGGAAGGTCTCCTGGAAGCAGTCGTCGGCGTCATGCGGCCCGACGGCCACGGTCAGGAACCGGTGGACGGTGGCTCCGTGCGCTTCCAGGAATCCCTGGAACGGTGGGATCGGAGCCCTCCGCGTCATCGGTCGTCTCACATCTGTCTCCTCCTCACGCGCCCGTGCGAACAACGCGCCGGGCTCGCGCCGCGTGAAAACGGTTACGCGATCCCCAGGACGGCTGGGAGCTCCCGATGATCGTCCACGACGTGCGTGGCCTCAGGGCCGGGCGCCGGCGCGACGCGATGCTCCTGAGGCAGGAGCCCGGTGTAGCGGACCGCTACCATGCCCAGCCCCAGCGCCCCGGCCACGTCGGTGCGCGCGTTGTCGCCCACGTGAGCGGCGAGGGCGGGGTCGCGTACTCCCAAGCCTTCCAGCGCCGGGGCGAAGGCTTCCGCGGCCGGCTTGAACCATCCGGTCTCGTCGCTGAAGGCCCCCGCATCGAAGTGGTGCAGGAGCCCGAGTCGCTCCAGACGCAGGCGCAGCGTGGGCGCCGAAGTGAGGCCCACGTCGCACACGATGCCCACCCGCACGCCCGCAGCGGTCAGGGTCTCCAGGCAGGCCCCGATACCGGGGGCTACGCTCAGATGCACGCTCTCCCCCACCTCACGGAAGCCCTCGACCAATCGCTCCCTGAGCCCGTCGCCGTGATCGATCCCCAGCCCGTCGCATATCAGGTCCACCGAGTCGGCGGGCGTGTGCTGACCGAGGTTCTCGTGCCAGTTCCGCTCGAAGCGCACCCAGTTCGCTTTGAACGCGGCCTCGAGCACCTCGGGATCCACGGGGATGCCGGATCCTTCGAGGATCCCGGCGAACCGCGCGGTCTGCGCCTCGCGTATCAGACTCGGCGACACGGACACGAGTGTCTGCCAGTAGTCGAACGTGACCGCTTCGATCGCAGCGTCGATGACTACTCCACCTCACCGAGCAGGCGTGGGATCGCCGTCTCGTAAACCTCGCACAGCTCCTCCAGCGTGGCTTCGAAGAGCCCGTCGAACATCACGCGGGGACCCCCTGTCTCGCCGAGCCGCTCGCACGGCACGCCGTGCGAATCCGCGAGCGCGCGGAAGGCCCCCTCGCGCGCGGACGCCACGCTCACGACCGCCCGCGACGCCGATTCCCCGAAGAGCGCCACATGGGCCGGTAGGTCCCCACCCACGGTCACCGCGAACCCGTGGCCGCCCTCGATCGCGCTCTCGGCCAAGGCCACGGCGAGGCCGCCGTCGCTGCAATCGTGACCGCTCGCCAGCAGATCCTCGGCCGCCGCCGCCTGCAGGAGCAATAGGAGCGCCGCTTCCTTCTCCAGATCGAGCGCCGGGGGCTGACCGCCCGTCACGCCCAGCACCGCCTCGGCGAACTCCGAGCCCCCCAGCTCCGCGAACGACTCCCCCAATAGGTACACCGCCAGCCCGGCGCGCGGGAACCCGCAGGGCACGCGCAGCCGATGATCCTCAAGCAGCCCCAGCATCCCGATCACGGGCGTGGGCCAGATCGCTGAGTCAGCCGACTCGTTGTAGAAGCTCACGTTGCCGCCCGTTACCGGGGTCCCGAGCGCGCGGCACGCGTCTGCCATGCCGCGGATCGACTCTACGAACTGCCACATCACCTCCGGGCGCTCGGGGTTGCCGAAGTTCATGCAATCCGTGATCGCGAGCGGCGTGGCGCCCGTAACAGCCACGTTGCGGGCTGCCTCGGCCACCGCATGTGCGGCGCCCAGATATGGGTCGAGCGCCCCGAAGCGCCCCTTGCCGTCGGCGCTGAGCGCGAGCCCCTTCAATGTGCCCGGCACCCGCACCACGGCGGCGTCGCTCCCCGCCCCCGCCACCGTCTGCCCCTGCACCTTCGAGTCGTACTGCTCGAAGACCCATCGCCTCGAGGCCACGTTGGGCGAGGAGAGCACGGTGAAGAGGGCCTCGCGAAGGTCCTTCTCGAACGGCGCGAACGTGGGGTCCTCGCGGTCGCGCTGGACCGGCGCCAACTGCGGGCGGTCGTACGCGGGGCCCTCGTCGGTGAGCGAGCGAGCGGGCACCTCTGCGACGACCTCCCCGCCGTGGGTCACGGAGAGGGTGTCGCCGGTGGTGAGCGAGGCGATCACCGCCGTCCTTAGTCCCCACTTCGCGCAGACCGAGGTCACCGCCTCGAGCTGCGCGGGATGCACGATCGCGAGCATGCGCTCCTGCGACTCGGAGGTGAGGATCTCGAAGGCTTCCATACCGGGCTCCCGCAGCGGCACCGCATCGAGGCTCAGGCGCGCGCCCATGCCCGCCCGCGCCGCCGACTCGCTTACGGCGCACGTGATGCCGGCGCCACCGAGATCCTGAAGTCCCTCGAGCAGCCCCTCGCGGATCAGCTCGAGCGAGGCCTCGATCAGGAGCTTGCCCGCGAACGGATCGCCGATCTGCACGCTCGGCCGCGATGAGGGCGATGACTCCTGGAGGGTGGCGGAGGCCAGCACGCTCACGCCGCCGATCCCGTCGCGGCCCGTGCTGGCGCCGTACAGGACCAAGTACGAGCCCACGTGCGCCGTCAGGGAGGACGACGTCACGAGCGCATCGGCTTTCGCGAGGCCCACGCACATCACGTTCACACTTGGGTTGGCGCTGTGTGGCTCCGCGATGTGGACCTCGCCGCCCACGGTGGGCACACCTATGCAGTTGCCGTAGCCGCCTATGCCCGCGACCACTCCCTGGAACAGCCACCGGTTCCTCGCATCCGTGAGGGGACCGAACATCAGCGGGTCGAGCAGCGCCACGGGCCTTGCGCCCATAGAGATGATGTCGCGCACGATGCCGCCCACGCCTGTAGCCGCTCCCTGATACGGCTCGATCGCGCTGGGGTGGGAGTGTGACTCCATCTTGAACACGGCCGCCCAGCCCTCTCCCACGTCCACAGCCCCGGCGTCCTGGCCCGGGCCTACCAGCACGGCGGGCCCCTCTGTGGGCAGCGTCCTCAGGTGGATCTTGGAAGACTTGTACGAGCAGTGCTCCGACCACATCGCGCCGTACATCGCCAGCTCGGCCGGTCGCGGAGCGCGACCGAGCGTAAGAACGATCCGCTCGTGCTCGTCGTCCTTCAGGCCGAGGGCGCGGTGCGGCGGGTCCTGCTGCTCGCTCAAGCCGAAGTCCCCGCCATGGCGGCCGCCAGCAAGGAGGTGAACAGGGTCTGGCCACCCGTCGGTCCCACGTCGGGATCCACGGCGTGCTCGGGATGGGGCATCAGGCCCACCACGTTGCCGCGCGTGTTGCGGATGCCCGCGATGTTGTCCGAGGCCCCGTTCGGGTTGTGCGCTTCATCGGCAACGCCCTCGCGGCTCGTGTAGCGGAACACGACGAGCCCCTCGTCCCGGATCCTCGCCATCTCCTCGGGCCGGGCCAAGAACGCTCCCTCGCCGTGCTTGATCGGCATCTCGACCGTTTCCCCGGCCATGAGGTCACGGCTCGCCACGCTCTGCGAGGTCTCCACCCGCAGGAACACGTCCCTGCAGATGAAGCGCAGGGAACGGTTGCGGATCAACGCGCCGTGCAGCAGTCCGCTCTCGCACAGGATCTGGAACCCGTTGCAGATCCCCAACACCGGGCCGCCGCGCTCCGCGAAGGCTCGCACCTCGTCCATGATCGGCGCGTGTCCCGCGATCGCGCCACAACGCAGGTAGTCGCCATAGCTGAATCCGCCCGGCAGCACCACGGCGTCGACCCTGTGCAGGTCGTGCTCCGCGTGCCACAGCGGCACGCCCTCACCACCCATCGTGGCCACGGCGTTCAGCGCGTCACGATCGTCCAGGGACCCCGGGAACGTGATCACGCCGACGCGCGGGGTGACGGCGGTCATCGAGCTAGCCTTCCTCGGCCGTCTCGAGGATCCGGAAGTCCTCGATAACGGGATTGGACAGCAGCTGCCCGGCCATCGCCTTGACCTGGGCGCGCGCGGCAGCCTCGTCGGTGGCATCGACGGTGACCTCGATGTGCTTGCCGACGTGCACCTGGCTCACGTTCGTCCACCCGAGCGCCGGCAGCGCGGACATCACCGCGCTCGCGGCCGGGTCGGCGAGCCCGGGCTTGAGCGACACCAGCACTTCGAACGTGAAGGTCATACGTACTCCTCGTGATCCTTCTCGGTGACGCCCATGCGCTGGAGATACCCTCCCCAAGGCTCGCCGGTGACGCGCTCGTAGGCCTCGCGGTACTTTGCTGCCGTCCGGGCGATCACCTCGGGCGGCAGCGAGGGCGGGGGCGGCTCGTGGTCCCACCCGCTCGCGTCCAGCCAGTCACGCATGAACTGCTTGTCGAAGCTCGGCTGCGGACCTCCGGGGGCGTAGGCGTCCGCGGGCCAGAATCGCGAGGAGTCGGGCGTGCCAACCTCGTCGATCAAGATGAGCTCCCCTGCGCAGAACCCGAACTCGAACTTGGTGTCGGCCACGATGACGCCGCGCTCGAGCGCCAGGGCGGCGATGCGCTCATACAACGTGAGCGTGAGCTCCTCGAGCCTGTGGGCGAGCCCGCGGCCGATGAGCTGGGCTGTCTCATCGAGCGTGATCGGCAGGTCGTGCCCCTCCGCGGCCTTGGTGGTCGGCGTGAAGATAGGCTCCGGGAGCCGGTCGGATTCGCCGAGGCCCGCGGGAAGCCTCACGCCGCACACGGTGCCGCTGCGGCCGTACTCCTTCCATCCTGAGCCGCTGAGGTAGCCTCGGGCGACACACTCGACCGCGATCACCTCGGCGCGCTCGACGAGCGTTGCGCGCGCCGCCAGCGTCGGATCGCTCGCGAACGGCTCGGGGAAGGACCCGCGCTCGGCCGAGATCAGGTGGTTGGCCACCAGATCCCGCGTGCGTTCGAACCAGAACAGCGAGAACGCCGTGAGCACGCGCCCCTTGTCGGGGACGAGATCGGGCAGGATCACGTCGAAGGCACTGATGCGATCGGTGGCCACCAACAGGAGGGCGCCCGGTCCGGCGTCGAAGACGTCGCGCACCTTCCCGCGCGCGTGCAGCCCGGGTGCGCTCACGCCGACTCCACGGGGAGCTTCTCGAGCCGCTCGAACACCCCATCAAGGTTCCGCAGGGATCGGCGCGGATCGAACAGCTCGGCGAGCGCATCGCCTTCGAGCGTGGCGCGCACCTCGGGATCCGCGGTGAGGGTCTCGCGGAACGATGCGCCCTCGTCCCAAGCCGCGGCGGCCGCTCGTTGCACGATCCGATACGCGTCGTCGCGCTCGAGCCCGGCGTCCACCAGCGCGAGCAGCACCGACTGGCTGAACGCGATGCCGCCGAGCGCCATCACGTGCTCGGCCATCCGTTCGGGGAAGACCATCAAACCGTCCATCACCCACGTCATGCCCTCGAGCATGAAGTCCAGCAGTCCCGTGGCGTCGGGGAAGATCATCCGTTCCGCGCTCGAATGTGAGATGTCGCGCTCGTGCCAGAGCGCCACGTTCTCCAGTGCCGCCTGGGCGTGGCCCCGGATCACCCGGGCAAGTCCGCTCACGCGCTCGCACACCACGGGGTTCCGCTTGTGCGGCATGGCGCTGGAGCCCTTCTGTCCCGCCGCGAACGGCTCCTGCACCTCACGCACCTCGGTGCGCGCCAGGTGGCGGATCTCGGTGGCCATCTTGTCCAGGCTCGAGGCCACCACCGCCAACGTGGCCATGTACTCGGCGTGCCGGTCGCGCTGGATGACCTGGGTGCTGGCCTCCGCCGCGCGGAGATCTAGTCTGGCACAGACTAGCGCCTCCACGCGAGGCTCCACGGCGGCGTAGGACCCCACCACGCCGCTGACGACGCCCACACCGATGGTCTCGCGCGCGCGTCGCAGGCGATCCCGGTCCCGATCCAGCTCGAACGCCCATACGGCCAACTTGTGCCCGAACGACGTGGGCTCTGCGTGGATCCCGTGGGTCCGACCGATGATCGGCGTGTCGCGACACGCGATCGCCTGGCGTTTCACCACGGCGAGCAGCGCCTCCAGACGCGCCAGCAGCAGGTCCGCGGCCCTGCGCAGCTGCAATGCGAAGGCGGTGTCCAGCACGTCGGACGAGGTCATGCCGAAGTGGATCCAGCGGCCCTGCGACCCGATCGAGCCTGCTACCACGTCCACGAACGCCGCGATGTCGTGCCGCGTGACCTGCTCGCGTTGAAGCACCGCCTCCACGGTGAACGAGGCACGCGCTCTGCACGCGGCGGCGTCTGCTTCAGAGATCCTGCCGAGCTCGGCCCAAGCTTCCACCGCAAGCAACTCGATCTCGAGCCAGTCCGCCATCCTCGCCTCGTCCGACCAGACGGCGGCCATCTCGGGCAGGCTGTATCGGGGGATCAAAGCTTGAGACCCTCCGCGAGGTCGTCCTTGAATCGCCACAGCTCCTTCTGCACCTCGGGGTCGGCGACCGCCACGATCTGGGCGGCAAGAACGGCGGCGTTCACCGCCGCGTCGACGCCCACCGTTGCGACCGGCACACCCGTCGGCATCTGGGCGGTGATCGCGAGCGCTTCGTTACCCACCATCTGCGGAGCGCTAGCGATAGGCACCCCGATCACCGGGACGATCGTGCGGGCGGCCACCGCGGCGGCAAGGTGCCCCGAGATGCCCGTGGAGCAGATGATCGCCTTCAGGCCCCGCTCGAACGCGGTGCGGGCGTACTCGTCCACCAGGTCGGGGTTCCGCGAGGAGGACATGATCCGGATCTCGTGGCCGATCCCGAACTTCTCCAGGATCAACCCGGCCTGGCGCATCGTGCCGAGCTCCGACGGCGAGGCCGCCAACACGCCGACTCGGGGCGTCTCCTCGATCATCGCTCTCCCTCCGCGGCGTTGGCCGCCCCTTCCATCTGCGCGGCGTTGGCCGCGACATCCATCTGCGCGGCGTTGGCCGCCCCTTCCATCTGCGCGGCGTTGGCCGCGACATCCCTGCGGTAGGTCATCCCCTCGAAGGAGATGCGGGCGCATGCCGCGTAGGCGCGACGGCGAGCGTCGTCGAGGGTGGCACCCGTCGCGCTCACGGTGAGCACACGGCCGCCCGCCGTCACCACTCTAGCGCCCTGCTTCGCGGTGCCCGCGTGGAACACCACCGCATCCTCGGCTTGCTCGAGTCCCTCGATCGGGATTCCGGTTCGATACGAGCCCGGGTACCCGTCCGAGGCAAGCACGACGGCCACCGAAGCTTCCGGCAGCCATCTGGCCTCGACGTGTTCGAGAGCCCCCGTGGCGCACGCGTACAGCAATTCCGGCAGGTCGCCCGCCAACCGCGGGATCACGGCCTGTGTTTCGGGGTCGCCGAATCGACAGTTGTACTCGAGAACCCTGGGCCCGTCCGCGGTGAGCATGAACCCTGCGTACAGGACCCCGCGATAGGTCACGCCCTGGGCGGCCATCACGGCCACGGTGCGCCGGCACAGGTCCCAGATCACCGCCTCGGTGGCGTCATCGACCCAGGGCACCGGCGAGTACGCGCCCATCCCCCCGGTGTTCGGACCCGTGTCGCCGTCACCGATCCGCTTGAAGTCCTGGCTCAACGCCAGCGGGAGCACCGTCCGCCCGTCACACAGGGCGAACGCGGACACCTCGGGACCCTCGAGCACTTCCTCCACCACCACCGTCGCCCCCGCCTCGCCGAACCTGCGAGCATCCAGGCATTCGCGTAGCGCAGCCTCGGCGACATCACGGTCCAGGGTCACCGTCACCCCCTTGCCCGCCGCGAGCCCGTCGGCTTTGATCGCGGCGCGCCCGCCCAGCCCATCCACGAACGCGAGCGCGGAACCCACATCGGTGAACGTGCCGCCGGCCGCGGTCGGGATCCCGCCCTGTGCCATCAGCTCCTTGGCCCAGGCCTTGGACCCTTCGATGCGTGCGGCGTCGGCGTCCGGACCGAACACGGCGATGCCACGGCCGCGGAGCGCGTCACCGAGGCCCGCCACGAGCGGTGCCTCCGGTCCCACCACCACGAGGTCGACGGCCTCGCGCCCGGCCAAGGACACCAGCTCGTCGATGTCGTCGGCCGGGACGGGCACGCATCGAGCTACCTGGGCGATGCCTGCGTTCCCGGGCGCCACGATCAGGTCCTCTACCAGCGGGCTGCGGTGCAGGGCCCACGCGAGCGCGTGCTCGCGTCCGCCGCCGCCGACGATCAGGACCTTCATCCGGCGGGCAAGCTCTGTTCCCGGGCGGGGCCGACGCCCACCACGGAGACCGGCACGCCGACGAGCTCCTCCATGCGCTGCACATACGCCTTGGCCGGCTTGGGCAGGTCCTCGAAGGACTGACACTCGTCGATCTCCTCATGCCAGCCCTCGTGCTCCTCATAGATCGGGCTGGCGTCGTGGAAGACCGACTGGTGGGGCGGCATGTCGTCGAATGACTGCCCGTACGCGCGGTAGCCCGTGCAGATCTTCACGGTCTCCAACCCCGAGAGCACGTCGAGCTTGGTGACGATCAGCTCGGTGAGTCCGTTCAAGCGGGCCGCGTAGCGTCCCAGGCAGGCATCGAACCATCCGCAGCGGCGCTGGCGCCCGGTCACGGTCCCGAATTCCTTCCCGCGCACACCGAGGCGCTCGCCCACGTCATCGAGCAGCTCGGTCGGGAACGGCCCCGACCCCACGCGCGTGAGGTAGGCCTTCATGATCCCCACCACCCGGTCGACCCAATGAGGGCCGATGCCTGCGCTCGCGAGCGCGCTCCCCGCAACCGGGTTCGAGGACGTGACGAAGGGGTAGGTGCCGTGATCGAGATCGAGCAGCACCCCCTGCGCTCCCTCGAACATCACGTGCTTTCCCTGCGTCAACGCGTCGTAGAGGAGCGAGCCGGTATCGGCCACCAGCGGCTGCAGCCGCTCGGCGAGCGCCATGTATTCATCCACGATGCGCTCGCCGTCGAGCGGGAGCCGGTTGTAGATCTTGGTGAGGATCAGGTTCTTCTCGCGCAGCACGACCTCGAGCTTCTCGCGGAAGATCTTCTCGTCGAACAGGTCCTGGATGCGCAGGCCGATCCGCGCCGCCTTGTCGCCGTAGGCAGGCCCGATGCCGCGCTTCGTCGTGCCCAGCGCGTTCTTGCCGAGGAACCGCTCCGTCACCTTCTCCAGCTCGAGGTGATACGGCATGATCATGTGCGCGTTGCCGCTCACCACCAGCCGGGAGACATCGACCCCCGTCTCACGGACCTGGTCCATCTCCTTCATCAGATGGCGGGGATCAACCACGACGCCGTCGGCGATCACCGACGTGATGTGGGGATAGAGGATGCCCGAGGGGATCAACTGGAGCTTCAGGAGCCGCCCCTCGGCGATCACCGTGTGGCCCGCGTTGTTGCCGCCCTGGTAGCGCACCACAAAGTCCATCCGGTCCGCGAGATAGTCGACCGCCTTGCCCTTGCCCTCGTCTCCCCACTGGGTCCCAAGCACGATGGAGGCAGGCATAGGCCCAGTCTACCGGCCGCCATGGGCCCGGGCGTTCCCGCGGCCCACGTCACCGTTTCGAAAGGAGTTCGTGTCACCATGTCCGGGTGATCCCTTCCCGAGCAGCGCACGAACGATCGTCATGAAGACCGACATCGCCGTCCCCACCGCAGAAGAAGAGGCCACCACCCATCACCGCCTAACAGGGGCGTCCCTCGGGTTGCTCTCCGGCGCGGTCGCCCTTGGCGTGGCCCAGCTCGCGGCCGGGCTGGTGGGCGGCACGTCCTCGCCCGTCATCGCGGTGGGCTCCAGCGCGATCGACCTGGCGCCGCCGGGCGTGAAGGAGTTCGCGATCAGCACGTTCGGCTCCTCGGACAAGACGGCACTTCTGATCGGGATCGGGGTGATCCTCGTGATCGCCTCGGTGATCATGGGGATGGCCTCCGTGCGGCATCCGCGCGTGGGCATGCTCGGCATCACCGTCCTGGGCGTGGTGGGGCTCGTCGCGTCGCTCACCCGTCCGACCGCCACGCTGGCCTATGCACTGCCCTCCCTCGCGGGCACTGTGGCCGGACTCTTCGCGTTCAGGACCCTGCGCCGAGCGGCCGGGCTCCCCGATCTCACGACCGCCCACAACGAGGTGGCGGCCGCTCAGCCGATCGGGATCGACCGGCGCACCTTCATCTTCGGCGGGGTGGTGGCCGGTTTCGTGGCCGGGGCATCGGGGATCGCGGGGCAGTACCTGGTGCGGCGCTCGGCGGCAAGCGCGTCCCGCGATGCGCTCGGCGTCCCCGTCCCCACGAGCGCCGCGGGGACGGTGCCGGCGAGCGCGGACCTCAACGTCGCCGGCGTGGTCCCCTTCATCACGCCCAACGATCGCTTCTACCGTGTGGACACCGCGCTGCTCATCCCATCGGTGAGCGCCGAGTCCTGGCAGCTGCGCATCCACGGCATGGTGGACCGCGAGATCAACGTGAACTACGACCAGTTGCTCACACGTCCCCTGATCGAGCGGGACGTCACGCTCGCATGCGTCTCGAACGAGGTCGGAGGGACGTATGTCGGCAACGCCCGTTGGATCGGGACCCCCTTGAAGGACCTGCTGGAGGAAGCGGGCGTGCGGTCCGGTGCCGACCAGTTGGTCTCGCGATCGGCCGACGGCTTCACGGCCGGAACCCCCACAGCCATCTTGATGGATGGGCGCGACGCAATGCTCGCCGTGGCCATGAACGGTGAACCGCTGCCGCTCGCGCACGGCTTCCCGGTGCGCATGGTGGTGCCTGGGCTCTACGGCTACGTGTCGGCGACGAAGTGGGTCGTGGACCTCGAGCTCACCACGTTCGCCGCCTACGACGCGTACTGGATCAAGCGAGGCTGGGCGCAGCAGGCACCGATCAAGACCCAATCGCGGATCGATACGCCCCGACCGAGTCAACCGCTGTCCTCGGGAGCGGTGGCGGTAGGCGGGGTGGCGTGGGCGCAGCACCGCGGGATCCAGGCCGTCGAGGTCCGCGTGGACGACGGCCCATGGACCCCGGCGGATTTGGGTGCCCAAGACACCGCCGACACGTGGCGCCAGTGGGTCTACCGGTGGAACGCGACCCCGGGCCAACACACGATCCAGGCGAGGGCCACCGACGGGACAGGAGTTACGCAGACCGCCCAGCCGGCGCCACCGGCTCCCGACGGCGCCACCGGCTACCACACGATCCAGGTCACCGTCGCCTGACACGACATCTCCACAGCCGACCTTCGCCCCTGGGCCTTCGACCCATTGACTGTCCCTGGCCTGGTTGCTACCGTCCTAGACGCAGCTGACCGGACGACCGGAGGCCGCAGCGATCTCTATCTCGCTGCGGCCTTTCTTCGTTTCCAGGAAAAGGGAGAACCGACATGCACATCGATTGGGCGATCGTGCTCGCCTCCGTGATCGTGGGCTTCACTGTGGGGCTCACGGGTATGGGGGGCGGCGCGCTGATGACGCCGATCCTGGTGATCTTCTTCGGGATCAACCCCTCCACGGCGGTCTCTTCGGACCTCGTAGCGGCCATGATCATGAAGCCGGTCGGGGGCGGCGTGCACATCCGGCGCGGCACGGTGCGGTGGGAGTTGGTGAAATGGCTCTGCGTCGGCTCGATCCCCCTGGCCTTCACCGGTGTGTTCATCCTGCATGCCAGCGGCAACAGCGAGGCAGTGGAGAGCACCACCAAGACCCTTCTGGGACTGACGCTGCTGCTGGCCGCATCGGCGATGGTGTTCAAAGCATGGCTCCAAGGCAAGCGCAGCGCCCAGCGTCGCGCCGACGGCGAGGCCACCCACGCGGAGCTGGGGGCACCGATCCGAGTGAAGATCGCCGCTACGATCCTGGTCGGGGCGGTGGGCGGTCTGCTTGTCGGGCTGACGTCAGTGGGGTCGGGCTCGATCATCATCATCTGCCTGATGCTGCTGTACCCCGACCTGCGGGGCGCAGAGCTGGTGGGCACGGATCTCGTACAGGCGGTGCCGCTGGTGACCTCGGCCGCGATCGCGCACATCATGGTGAAGGACTTCGAGTTGGCCCTGACGTTCTCCATCATCTTGGGGGCGGTGCCCGCGGTCTGGGCCGGGGCTAGGCTCTCGTCCAAGGCGCCCGACGGGCTCATCCGGCCGGCCCTGGTGTTCGTGCTTCTTGCTTCGGCACTCAAGCTGCTGAACATGCCCACCACCACGCTTGGATTCGTACTCGTGGTGTTCGCGGCCGTCGCGCTGCCGGTATGGGGAGCGCTCGACGCCGCCGCGCACCCCGAGCCGCAGTGGGCGGCCTCAGGCCTCAGCCGCTCGAGCTGGATCAAGTGGCAGGCGTACATGGCGCCCATCGGCATCGGGTTCGGCGTCGCGGTGGCCTACTTCGCCAAGACGCGGCCACAGCTCGTCGCGGCCGAGCCGGTCCTCGCCGCGGAGGCGGTTCACGCCTAGTATCGCGCCGTGGCTGACGAGCCGAACGCCCCGCCCTCTACCGTCGAGCAGCTCGCGGCACTCAGCGACGACGAGCGTGAGGTCCTGGTCAGGGTGGCCGAGATCGTGCGCAAGATCCAGTTCGGCACAGTGGTGCTCGTGATCCAGGACGGCAAGGTGGTCCAGATCGAGATGGCCGAGAAGTTCAGGTTGCGATGAGCGCATGAGTGAGACAGCCAACGCCCTGCACTTGGCGCCCCCACCGATGGTCGCCGTACCCAAGCTCGCCGTCCGCGACCTGGTCAGAACCAGGCGGTCGACCTCGGGCGAGACGCTCACCGCCCTCGACGGTGTCACGTTCGATGTTGCGCCCGGCGAGTTCGTCTGCCTGCTCGGGCCTTCGGGCAGCGGCAAGACCTCCATCCTCAACATCCTCGCCGGCCTCGACGAGCCCACCTCGGGCGCCGCCCTACTCGACGGGGCCCCGATCACAGGCCCCGGTCCGGATCGCGCGGTGTTGTTCCAGGAGCCGGCACTGTTCCCGTGGCTGTCGGTGGAAGCCAACGTGGAGCTGGCGCTGCGGCTCGTGGGCGTGCCGGCTCCGGACCGACGCGCGCGCGCCCGGCATTGGCTCGACAGCGTCGGCCTGGCGCGGTTCGCAGGTGTGCAGCCGCACGAGCTCTCCGCAGGCATGCGCCAGCGCGCCCAGCTGGCGCGCGCGCTGGCATGCGACCCCGACGTGGTTCTGGGCGACGAGCCGTTCGGCGCGCTGGACGCACAGGCCCGCGAGCTGCTCCAGAACGAGATCCAGCGCGTGTGGGTCGAGCGGGAGGGCCGGTCCAAGACGTTCTTGTTCGTGACGCACAACGTGCGCGAGGCGGCGTTGCTCGCAGATCGCGTCCTGGTGATGTCGGCCGCCCCCGGGCACCTGCTCGAGGAGGTACGGATCAGTTCGCCGCACCCACGCCAGCTGGACGATGTCTTGGTGGCTCGCGTGGTTACCGACATCCACGAGCTGCTCATGCGCGAGGTCGACAAGGGGCTGGCGCGTGAAACGGGTCGTTAAGGAAGTGGGGACCCCCCTCGCCGGCATCGCCGTGCTCATCGTGATCTGGGGGGTGGCCTCGGCGCTCACCGATTCACCGGCGCTGCCCTCTCCCGCCACGGTCTGGAGCGCGTTCGTGCACGGCATGTCCGACGGCACCATCCCCGAGGCCGCCTTCAAGACCATGATCCGGCTCGCGTTCTCCTTCGCGCTCGCGATCGCGATCGGCACGCTGATCGGCGTGGTGTCGGCGCTCTACGACGTCGCGCGGCGTGCGGTGCGCCCGCTCGTCGTGGCGCTGCAGATCACACCGTTCATCGCCTGGCTCCCGCTCGCGGTGGTGTGGTTCGGCGCGACCGAACGCGCGGTGGTGTTCGTCACGATCATGGGCGCGTTCCCCTCGGTGAGCCTCGCCACGATGTCGTCGATGCGGCAGGTGCCGCCGTTGCTCAAGCGCGCGGGCCGCACGCTCGGCGCCGAGGGTTGGACCTTGTACCGCCACGTGATCTTCCCGGCCGCCCTGCCCGGGTACATCGCGGGCCTGCAACAGGCATGGGGGTTCGCGTGGAAAGCCCTGACGGCCGCCGAGCTGATCGTGACCGCCGCCGGCGCGGTGGGGCTCGGCCAGCTCCTCGCGCGGAGCCAGGACGATGTGCCCACACTGCTTGCGGCGCTTGCGGTGATCGTCGCGATCGGTGTGCTGGTGGAATACCTGGTCTTCAACCGGCTGGACCGGCGGGTCAGGCGGCGCCGGGGTCTGCTCATCGAAGGCTAGCCTCGGCGCGTCCTCAGCGCTGCTCGTACACCGACACGAACCGCTGGTAGTTCTGCCCGATGTGCTCCGCGGCCTGCGCGCGTGGCAGCGAGCCGTCCACGTACGCTTTCAACGCATCCCACCAGATCGACCTTCCGATCGCGAAGCCGCGGTAGCCGGGGACATCGCGCGCGGCGCGCAACCAGGTATCCACCGCGGCGTCATCGGCGCCGCGCCCCAGCACCACGCACGCCACGTGATCGCGGCCCGCGACCCTGCACTGCTCGGCGATGGCGGCGCAGTCCTCGGTGGAATCCAGACCTTCGATCTTCCAGACGTCCGGCTCGATGCCCGTCTCTTGCAGTTCGGCGATCGCAATGCGCATCAGCGCGGCACGCAGCTCGCGGTCGTAGCGAGCGGAGTCACCCTCTACCCGTTCGAGCTGCCTCGGTTCGGCCGGAACCAGCAGCTCGAAGAGGAACCGCTTCTCGTTCGCGTGCAACCAATCCGAGAGCTCCTTCAAGCGGGCGGCCTGCCGGGCGTTGATGGCGCCGTCACCCTGGGGGTTGTAGCGCACCAGCACCTTGGTGAAGGTGGGATCGAAAGATCGGATGTGCGCCGCGAACTCAGCGCCGTACTCGAAATCGAACTCGTCCTGGCCGGACTTCTCGCACGGCATCGAGAGCGCGAGGCCCTTGGCCTTCGCCTCGTTGGCCGGACCCGTACCGAACTGCTCATCCACGAGGATCCCCGCTGCGCTCTGGTCGACGCCGTTGGCCAAGGCGTACAGCATCCCTTCGAAGATGACCTGCTTGGCGTCGACGATGCGCCGGGCCTCCTCGGGCGTCGGGGCGCCCTGCACACCGAAGAACTTCCTCTGGAACGAGCCGCGATGGTCGAACGCCAGGATGAAGAGCTTGCCGTCGTACCCGAGCGTCATAGGTCTCTCCGTGTCGGTCGAGGTCTTCCGCTGATGCTACCGAGTGCGACGGGCATCGCCCGCGAACGGGCGCTCGGTAGGCTGGTCGGCGTGAACGTTCCCGACGGCTTCCCAGTTCCCCCCGAGGGGGCCGGCCCGCCCGAAGGTGGGTTCCGCGCGAGCCTCGCGCTCCTGCGGCGCAACCGCGACTTCCGCAACCTCTTCGTAGCGTCCTTGATCTCGCTCGGTGGGGACTGGTTCCTGTTCGTCGCGATCAACGGGCTGATCCTGGAGACCACCGGGCGGGCGATCGACGTGGGACTCTCGATCCTCGCGCAGGAGAGCGCGTTCTTCCTGGCGTCCCCGTGGGCGGGCGTGCTCGCCGACCGGATGGACCGGCGCAAGCTGATGATGGCCTGCGATCTGGCGCGCGCGGTGATCTGCGTGGCGTTCCTGTTGGTGGGCCCGGGCACCGTCTGGCTCGCGTTCCCGCTCCTGGCGGTCCTGTCGGTGTTCGCGGCGCCGTTCGACCCGGCCTCCTCGGCGGCGATCCCGAACCTCGTGAGCGCGCAGGAGTTGCCCACGGCGAACGCCCTCGGCGGGTCGCTATGGGGGACGATGCTGGCGGTAGGGGCGGCCCTCGGAGGCGTGGTGGCCACGGTCTTCGGCCGCGACACCGCCTTCCTGGTGGACTCGGTCTCGTTCCTGGCCTCGGCGGCGCTCCTGTCCCGCATCCACCGGCCGTTCTCGGAAGCGCGCGAGGAGCACCACGAACACCCGGGCACCCTCGATGCCACGATCGAGACGCTCGAGTACGCGCGACAGGATCGGCGCGTGCTGGCGCTCGTCACGGTGAAGGCAGGGTTCGGGCTGGCGGCCGGAGCGCTCGCCCTGATCCCCGTGTTCGCGCGTCAGGTCTTCCATGCCGGCGATATCGGATTCGGCATCCTGATGGCCGCCCGCGGGCTGGGCGCGCTGGTTGGTCCGTTCTTCGGCCATCGCATCTCCGGGCCCGGGCACCGGCGGCTGTTCCCCGTGATCGGGCTCGCGCTCGCGGTCTTCGGCCTGTCCTACATGGCGCTCGGGCTGGCGCCCGCCCTGTGGGTGGCGGTCGTGGTGATCTTCACGGCGCATCTCGGCGGGGGCACCCAATGGGTACTGTCCACATACGGGTTGCAGCGGCTCGTGCCGGACTACATCCGTGGGCGCATCTTCGCGGTTGACTTCGCGCTCATCACGCTCTCGTTGGGTGTCTCGAGTTTGATCGCGGCGGCCATCGCCGACTCCGTGGGCGCACGCACAGCCGCCTTCATCATGGGTGGAGTCGCCGTGAGCTGGTCTGCCGTGTGGTGGGTCCTGATCCGCAACGTGCGCCGGGGTCCCGCCTTCAGCGATGCCGCACGACCCGAGAAGCCAGAACCCTAGACCGGGGTCTCGTCGGGGCGTTCGGGCGCGGGTTCGGGAGCCTGGGGAGGAGCGGACGCGGAGGGGCTCGGTGTGCTCACCGCGGGAGTCTCGAAGCTCACCTTTGGCGCTCCGGCCTCGCGCACGGCGTCCTCGACCTCGAAGAACTCCTCTTCCTTGAAGTTGAACATGTTCGCGAGGATCACCGACGGGAACTGCTTGACGCGCTTGTTGTACTCGCGCACGTTCGCGTTGTAGAACCGGCGCGCCGTCTGGAGCCGATCCTCGGTGTTGGTGAGCTCGGACTGGAGTTGCAGGAAGTTCTGGTTGGCCTTCAGGTCGGGGTAGTTCTCGGCCACGGCGAAGAGCCTGCCGAGGGCGGCGACCAACGGCCCTTCCGCCGCCGCTTGTTGGCCCGGAGAACCGGTGGCGCCGGCGGCCGAGGCCCGCGCCCGCGTGACCTCCTCGAAGACCTCCTTCTCGTGTGCGGCGTACCCCTTCACCGTTTCCACGAGGTTGGGGATCAGGTCGTAGCGGCGCTTCAGCTCGGTGTCGATGTTCGCCCAGGCGTCCTTGATCAGGTTCTTCTGGGAGATGAAGCGGTTGTAGGAGACGACGGCACCGATGCCGGCCAGCACCACGATGGCCAGCACGATCCAGAACACGATCACGATGAACCCCTTTGCATCCGGTCGATGCGGCAGCCTACCCTGCCGGGTTCACGGGGTACAGCGAGGCCACGACGCGCGGCACCTGATCGCGGAACCCCTTGGCGGTGCCCAGAAGCGTCACGAATCCAGCCGGATCGATCTTGCCGGAGATGCACAGGAAACGATCGCCCGCGATCTCGAACGAGAACCCGTCCCCGTGGCGCAGCAGCCAGGCCTGCATCCGCGCGTCGATGAGGTCGTTCGCGAACTTGCGATCCGGCGACCTCACGTTGAACTCGCTATTGAACGCGCCCGACTCGAACTCGATGTCGTGCATCGCGAGATGCCCGGCGAGGCGCGTGAGCAGGTTCTCCGGATCGATCGTGAGCGGTGAACACGCCGCCTCGATCCGCATCAGTACGCAGTCGAAGCGAGAGTAGCTCCGGGAGGTATGCCCCTTCGTATCCGCGCTCTCCTCGTAGTACCAGTAGTCGAACGCGCGCACCTCCTGGCCCTGCCACGTGCCGTGAAGCACGTTCTCGACGCCGCGGCCGTCACCTTTGCCGAACAGCTTGAACGGTTCGCTCAGCGTGCCGAAGGGATCTTCGGCCGTGAAGCTGAGCCCCAGCTGTGTCGCGATGCATGCGAACGCCTGCATGCGCTTCTGCTTCGAGCGGTAGCTCAGGAACGCGACGAGCGGGATCGTGACGAGGGCAAGGACGGCGACCGGGGCGAAGGCGCGCATAGGCTGAGTATCGACATCCGGCCCGTCCGGTTGAACCGCCTCCGGTGCCTACACCCCGAGCGAGGAGCCCCCAACCCCGATGACGAGGTCGTCCTCGCCCGCGTCGACCCGGACGGCGTCGCCGCCATGGATCTCACCGGCGAGGAGCTTGAGGGCGAGCGGATCCTGGATACGGCGCTGGATCAGCCGCTTGAGCGGCCGCGCGCCGAACGCCGGGTCGTACCCCTCGTCCGCGAGCCAATCGCGGGCGGCATCGGTGAGCTCCAAGGTGAGCTTGCGCTCGGCGAGCCGTGCCTGAAGTCCACGCAGCTGGATGCCCACGATTTCCGCGATCTGCTCGCGACCCAGCGCGTCGAAGACCACGATCTCATCGATCCGGTTCACGAACTCGGGACGGAAGTGCGCTCGAACGTCCGCAAGCACCGTCTCCCGGCGGTCATCCGGATCGGCCGCGAGGTCGCCGAACACCGCAGATCCCAGGTTGGACGTCATGATCACGATCGTGTTGCGGAAGTCCACCGTGCGGCCCTGCCCGTCGGTGAGCCGGCCGTCGTCGAGTAGCTGGAGCAGGATGTTGAACACGTCCCCGTGCGCCTTTTCCAACTCATCGAGGAGCACCACGCTGTAGGGACGGCGGCGCACGGCCTCGGTGAGCTGACCGCCCTCCTCGTACCCGACGTAGCCGGGCGGCGCGCCCACCAGCCGCGAGACCGCGTGCCGTTCCTGGTACTCGCTCATGTCGATGCGCACCATCGCGCGCTCATCGTCGAACAGGAATTCCGCGAGTGCGCGTGCCAGCTCGGTCTTGCCCACGCCCGTGGGCCCGAGGAACAGGAACGAGCCGATGGGACGGTTCGGGTCGGACAATCCCGCCCGCGACCGCCGGATCGCGTTCGCCACGGCTTCCACCGCCATCACCTGATCGATGACACGCTCGTGGAGCGCGTCTTCGAGGTGCACGAGCTTCTGCATCTCGCCTTCGAGGAGGCGGCTCACCGGCACGCCGGTCCACTTGCTGATGACCTGCGCTACGTCCTCCTCGGTGACCTCCTCGTTCAACATCTTGCGATCCGACTGGAGCTCGGTGAACGCGGCGTTCTCCTGCTCCAGGCGCTTGTCCAGGTCGACGAGCGTGCCGTAACGCAACTCGGCCGCGCGCTCGAGGTCGCCGTCGCGCTCGGCGCGCTCGAACTGACCACGGGCCTCCTCGATCTCGGCCTTCAGGGTCCGCAGGGCGTCGATGCGCTCCTTCTCCTCCTGCCAGTGCGCCATCATGCCGGCGCTGGAGTCCCGCAGGTCGGCGAGCTCGCGCTCGAGCCGCTCCAGACGTTCCCGCGAGGCGGCGTCGGACTCCTTCTGCAACGCCGCGCGCTCGATCTCCAGCTGACGGATCCTCCGCTCCACCTCATCGATCTCTACCGGCATCGAGTCGATCTCGATCCTCAGCCTCGACGCGCTCTCATCGATCAGGTCGATCGCCTTGTCGGGCAGGAACCGCCCGCTCACGTAGCGATCGCTCAGCACCGCGGCCGCGACGAGCGCCGGATCCTGGATCCGCACACCGTGGTGCACCTCATAGCGCTCCTTCAGCCCGCGCAAGATCCCGATCGTGTCCTCCACCGAGGGCTCCTCCACGAGCACGGGTTGGAACCGGCGTTCCAGGGCCGGATCCTTCTCGATGTGCTGACGGTACTCATCGAGCGTGGTGGCCCCGATCGCGCGCAGCTCGCCGCGCGCGAGCATGGGCTTCAGCATGTTCCCGGCGTCCATCGATCCCTCGGCCGCCCCCGCGCCCACGATAGTGTGCAGCTCGTCGATGAAGGTGACGATCTCGCCCTCGCTGTCGGCGATCTCCTTCAGCACCGCCTTCAGGCGCTCCTCGAACTCACCGCGATACTTCGCGCCCGCCACCATCGCGCCGAGGTCGAGCGCGATGAGCCTCTTGTGCTTGAGCGACTCCGGCACGTCTCCGGCCACGATCCGCTGCGCGAGCCCTTCCACGATGGCCGTCTTGCCTACGCCGGGCTCCCCGATCAGCACGGGGTTGTTCTTGGTGCGCCTGCTCAGGACCTGGATCGTGCGACGCACCTCCTCGTCGCGGCCGATCACGGGATCGAGCTTGCCGCGGCGCGCCTGTTCCGTGAGGTCGCGCCCGTACTTCTCGAGCACCTGGAACTTGTCCTCGGGGTTCTGGTCGGTCACGCGCTGGCGCCCACGCACCTCGGCGAGCGCCGCCAGCACCTTCTCCCGCGTGATCCCGGCATCGAGCAGCACGCGCGCCGCGGAGGAGTCGCCCGCCGAAAGGAGCGCCATCAAGAGATGTTCGATGGAGATGTATTCGTCGGTGAGTGCCTCAGCCTCGACGCCCGCGGTCTCCAGCACGCGCCCGGTGTCAGGGGAGATGCGCACCTCAGCCCCACCCTCGCCCGTGAACACCTTGGGGACACGGTCGAGGTCCTCGTTCACGCGTCGCCGCAACTGTCCCGGATCCGCGCCCATATGATGCAGCAAGGGGTAGACGACGCCTTCGGGATCCGAGAGCAACGCGAACAACACGTGTGCGGGCTCGATGCGCTGATGGTTGCGAGCCACCGCTTGCTGCTGGGCTTCTTGCAGCGCGGCCTGGGACTTGATCGTCAGTCTGTTCAGGTCCATCGGATCTTCGCGTCCTCGTAGTCGGTCTGTGTCATGCCGTACAGCGCGTAGTCGCGAGGCGGGCCGGCGGGCATCGGCATGAAGCCGCGCATCACGCCCTCGAACCCGAACCCCAGCCGATCGAGCACTCCTCGCATGGCGCCGTTGTCCAGATCGGTGCCCGCCTGCACGCGGTGCGCGCCGTGTCGCTCGAAGAGCCTCGCGGTCATGAGCGCCACGGCCCTCCGGCCGATCCCCTTGCCGCGGTCCTTGGCCTCGAACAACCCGAGCCCGATCTCGAACACGCCGGGCGGCATCCCGTTCTCCGGGCACCTCGCCTGGATCTCGCCCACGAGGCGGCCGTCTGCATCGATCCCGAGCAGGACCTCCCCGCCGAACAAGGACCCCGAATGCGCGACCCGATCGCGCAGGGAGGCACGGATCTCCTCTGGGGGTCGCGCGGCCATGGGGCTTCCCATCGTGCCCGCCTCCGCGACGCGCGTGTCGACCAAGGCGGTGAGGTCGTCCTCCCGAAGGGTCCGCAGGTCGACCTCGGTCATCGGTGCCTTCCCTCCCAGGGCAGGCGCGCGACGGTACGCACCGGCACGAGATCGGCGCCGATCGTGCGCCCGGACATCGCGATCGCCCGGCGCTGCTCGAGCTGGAGACGGAGGTCATCGATGTGGCGGCGCATCGTTTCCACCTCGGCTCGCAGCTCCAAGATCCGTTTCACCCCCGCGAGGTTGACGCCCTCCTCGGTGAGGGTCTGGATGGCCTGCAGCCGTTCGATGTCGTGCTCGGAGTAGCGACGGGTGTTTCCCGACGTGCGCTGCGGTTGCACGAGGCCCTTGCGCTCGTAGATACGGAGGGTCTGCGGGTGCACACCGGCGAGCTCCGCAGCCACGCTGATGATGTATACCGCGCGCTCGTCGTCGCCGCGGTTGCGATCACGCTCGGTCATCCGATCATCACCTCACGCCACGCCGAGCCTGCTGCGCGGCGACTCCTTCTGCGCTTCCTGCAGCTGCTTGAGCAGCTGTTTCTCCTCACGCGAGAGCCTCCCCGGGACATCCACTCGCACGGTCACGAGCAGATCGCCGTGGGCACTCTTCTTCGGGGCCCCCTTGCCCTTGAGCCTGAAGGTCTTGCCCGTCGGCGTGCCCGCCGGCACTTTCAGGGTGACGGCACCGTTCAGCGTGGGCACCTGGACGTGGGCCCCGAGCGCCGCCTCCGGGTAGGAGACCGGCAGTTCCACCGTGAGGTCGTCGCCCTTGCGGCCGAAGACGTCGTCGGCGGCCACGGCGACCCGCACATACAGGTCGCCGGGCTGCCCACCGGCGGGACCGGGTTCACCGCGCCCGGCGAGTTTGATCCTCGCACCCTCCTTGACCCCGGCAGGGATCTTCACCTGCAGCTTGCGCGTGCGCCGCTCGGCGCCGCTGCCACCGCAAGTCGGGCACGGCTTCTCGACGATGCGCCCGTTGCCCCGGCATCGCGGGCATGGCTGTGCCATCGAGAAGAAGCCCTGGTTGACGGCGATCTCGCCGGCGCCGCCGCACTCGGGGCAGGTGATCGGCGACGACCCGGGCGCCGCGCCCGAGCCGTGACAGGTCCGGCATGATGCCGGCCCGGTGATCGTGACCGGCACGGTGGTGCCGTGCATCGCGTCGTCGAAGGAGATGCGCGCCTGGGTCTCAAGGTCGGCGCCGCGTTGTGGCCGCGCCTGACGGCCACCTGGACGGCCGGCACGACGCCCTGCGGCCCCGCCGAACATCCCGCCGAGCAGATCACCGAGGTCGACGTCGACCTGTTGATATCCACCGGCGCCGGGCCAGCCTGCCGTGCCTCCCGGCCAGCCCGCGCCGCCGGGCTGGGCGCTGTAGGCGCCTGGTCCGAAGCCCGAAGCTCCCGCCTCGCGGACACGGTCGTAGCTCGCGCGCTTGTCCTCGTCACCCACGACGTCGTAAGCGGCCGAGACCTCCTTGAATCGCTCTTCGGCGTCCTTGTTGCCCGGATTCGCGTCGGGGTGGAACTTCTGCGCGAGCTTGCGATAGGCCTTCTTGATCTCGGCGGCCGAGGCGTTCTTAGGCACGCCGAGCACCTGGTAGTAGTCCTTGTCGAACCACTCCCGGCGTACCTCGTCAGCCATCTCGCTCCTTCACTCTCTCTGGCACTCTCTCTGGCACTCGCTCCCGCGGCCGGGGATCGTCCCGGCCCGGCTTCATGAACGCTCGACCCGCACGCCCGCCGCGCGAATCACGCGGCCCTTCAACGTGTATCCGGGCCTCAACACGTCGACCACGACCGGCTCGCCCTCGCCCTCGCCCGTCTGCATCATCGCCTCGTGCAATTCGGGGTCGAACAGCGTTCCTTCCGCCTGCATGCGCTCGAGCCCCTCGGCCTTCAACGAATCGAGCAACTTGGCGTACACGAGTTCCACGCCGTGCAAGAAACGGTCGAAATCGGGCTTCTCGGTGGCGTGCATGAGGGCCAGCTCGAAATCGTCGAGGACCTCGAGCAGACGGCGCACCACCGGGGCGGCACCGAGTTCCTGGGCCTGCACCAGCTCGCGTTGCACGCGCTTGCGGTAGTTGTCGAACTCCGCCTGCAGGCGCCGGAGGTGGTCTAGGTATTGCGTTGCTTCCTCCCGGGCGTCCTCGAGGTCGCCCGCGACCTCGGTGGCCTCGCCTTCGGACGTCGCCGGGTCCGGGTCGGCCCCGGCCTCGCTGATGGAGACCGGGGCCTCACCGGCATCGCCGATGTCCGCGAACCGCCGGCGATCCGTGATGCGGATCTTCGGCTCTTCCGTCACGACGCATCTCCTTCTTCGATGATCTCGCCCTCGACGACGTCGTCCTCGACCTCGGAGGCCGTCGCTTCCTCGCCCACGTCACCGGCAGGTGCCGGCTGCTCGGGCGTTTGCGCCTGCACGTTCTCGTACATCGCCTGACCGATCCGCTGGAACACGTTCATCGTGGCGTCGGTGGCCGCGGTCAGCTTCTCCGCGTCGGCGGCCTCGTCCTTCAGGACATCCTTCAGCTCGTCGTTGGCCTTGGTGAGCTCGGTCCTGTCGGCCTCGGAGATCTTCTCCCCGTTGTCCGTGATGAACTTCTCCACCTGGTAGGCAAGCTGATCCGCGCCGTTGCGGGCTTCGGCGGCCTCACGGCGCTGGTGATCCTCGGCGGCGAACTTTTCCGCGTCCTGGACCATGCGTTCGACCTCGTCCTTGGACAGGGCCGTACCTCCGGTGATCGTCATGGCCTGCTCCTTGCCGGTGGCAATGTCCTTGGCGCTCACGTTCACGATGCCGTTCGCGTCGATGTCGAAGGCCACCTCGACCTGCGGCAGGCCGCGCGGCGCCGGCGCGATCCCCATCAGGTGGAACCGCCCGAGGGACTTCACGCCCGGAGACATCACGGTCTCGGCCTCGCCCTGCAACACATGGATCTCCACGGTGGTCTGGTTGTCGTCGGCCGTGGTGAAGATCTCGGACTTGCGCGAAGGGATGGTGGTGTTGCGCTCGATGAGCTTGGTGAAGATGCCGCCCTTGGTCTCCACACCCAACGAGAGCGGGGTCACGTCGAGCAGCAGGATGTCCTTCACGTCGCCCTTGAGGACGCCCGCCTGGATGCTGGCGCCGATCGCCACGACCTCGTCGGGGTTCACGCCCTTGTGCGGATCCTTGCCGCCCGTGAGCGACTTCACGAGCTCCTGGATCATCGGCATCCGGGTGGATCCACCCACGAGGATCACGTGGTCGATCCCGCTCGCGTCCTTGCCCCAGTCTTTGATGGCCTGCTCGAATGGCGTCTTGCACCGCTGGACCAGGTCCTCGGTCATGCGCTCGAACTCGGCGCGCGTGAGCTTCTGATCCATGTGCAGCGGGCCGTCGGCGCCCGCAGAGATGAACGGCAGGTTGATCGTGGCCTCGGTGACCTGCGAGAGTTCGATCTTGGCCTTCTCCGCGGCCTCCTTGAGGCGCTGCATGGCCATGCGATCGGCCGACAGATCGATGCCGTGGCCGTTCTTGAACTCCTTGACGAGCCAATCCATCACGCGCTGGTCCCAGTCGTCCCCACCGAGCTGTGTGTCCCCGTGCGTGGCCTTGACCTCGAAGACGCCGTCGCCGATCTCCAGGAGCGAGACGTCGAACGTGCCGCCGCCCAGGTCGAAGACCAGGATGGTCTGTTCTGTGTCCTGCTTGTCGAGGCCGTAGGCGAGGGCGGCGGCCGTTGGCTCGTTGATGATGCGAAGCACCTCGAGGCCCGCGATCTGGCCTGCCTCCTTGGTGGCTTGACGCTGCGCATCGTCGAAGTAGGCCGGTACGGTGATGACCGCCTGGCTCACGGAATCGCCCAAGTAGGCCTCCGCGTCGCGCTTGAGCTTGAGCAGGATCTGCGCGCTGATCTCCTGCGCGGTCCATGCCTTGCCGTCGACTTCGAGCGACCAGTCCTTAGCGCCCATGTGGCGCTTCACGGATCGGATCGTGCGGTCCGGGTTGGTGATGGCCTGGCGCTTGGCGACTTCGCCCACCAGGATCTCCCCGTTCTTAGAGAACCCGATCACCGACGGCGTGGTGCGGGCTCCCTCGGCGTTCGGCACGACGGCCGGCTCCCCGGCCTCCAGCACGGCAACCACCGAGTTGGTGGTGCCGAGGTCGATCCCTACTGCTCTTGTCATGGTGAGGTCCCCCTTCGTCCGATGTGCCTTCTGATCGAGCCCTCATTCGGGTTCTACACCCTAAGAGCATAGAAGTTGAGTGTATGATTGGCAACTTTCCTATACCTGTCTTTCGCCCGGTCCCGCAACGTGCCAGTAGGCAGGAGGATAGCTCGGGAGTCGTGACCGGAAGACAATCTGTTCTGGCGAACGGGTCAAGGCGGGAGCCCTTTCGTCCGAAAAGGGACTTAGAGCGAACGGCCAGCGGGGAACGGCTCTCGACCGAAGGGACAGGGGCGACAAGGTGAACATGCATCGCGAGGACGTGCGCAGGACGAGCGTCCATCCTGCCGTTGCCGCCACGGTTGAGTCCCGGATGCTCGAGGAGCGCACGAAGTGGGCGATGCACATCCACGACGGCCTGACCCAAGCCGTCACCAGCGCAGTCCTTGAGCTGCAGATCCTGCGCCATCGCATCGAGATCGACCCCGCCGGGGCGATCACGGAGTTGGAAGAGGTCGAGGAGGCGATGCGCCAGGACCTCAAGGAGATCCGCACGATCCTGTTCGAGTTGGAAGAGGGGGCCATCGCCGACGATCGCACGTTCGCCGCCTTCGTGGCCGAACTCGTGGAGCGCTGGAAGCTGCCGGCCCGGGTCTCCGTAGAAGGGGACCTCGACGCGGTTCCGGCCGAGGTGTTGGAAACGGCCCACAGCATCATCTCGGAGGCCCTGGCCAATGCGGCCAAGCACTCCGGGTCCAAGGACGTCGCCGTCCGCGTGCGGGCGAGCGAGCACGAGGTACGGATCGTGGTGGAAGACAGGGGCCGCGGGATCGCGGCCGTGACGGATGACGACCCGCACTTCGGGCTGCGCCTGCTTCGGGCGCGGGCGGAGCAGCTTGGCGGTTCGGTCGATATCGGTTCGACGCCCGGGAGCGGCGTCCGTGTGGTCGCCTCGCTCCCCGTCGGAGGGCGAGGAGAGATGCGATGAAGTTCATGGTGGTTGACGATCACGCGCTCGTGCGCCGTGGGATGAGTTACGTGGTGAAGGAAGGGTTCCCCGATGCCGACGTGACCGAGGCCGAGTCCTCGGCCGCGGCGCTGGCGCATCTGCACACGGGCGCCGAGGTCGACCTGGCCCTGGTGGATGTCCGCATGCCCGATCTGGACGGACTTGAGCTGCTGAAGGCGATCAAGACAGAGTGGCCCTCCATCCCTGTGATCATGCTGTCCACCTACGAGAACGCGCCGTACGTGAAGCGCGCGCTCGCCGACGGCGCCGCAGGATATCTGCTGAAGGACGCGACCCCCGAGGACCTGGCACAGGCGATCAACGTCGCGATGTCCGGCAGCGGGAACGTGCTCTCACCCCGGGTGATCCAGAACCTCTTCGAGGATCAGGAGTCGGGCGGCAACGGCAACAATGGCCGCCGGACCGAGTACTCACTCACCTCCCGCGAGAACGACATCCTAGAGCTGCTGGTGCTGGGTCATTCGAACCGCGAGATCGCCCAGGCCCTGTTCCTGAGCGAGAAGACCGTGAAGGCGCACCTGGCAGCGATCTTCCGCAAGCTCGGGGTCACGAATCGGACGCAGGCGGCGATGATGGCCGTGCAGATGGGTGTGGGCCCGACGCCTGGTGCCCTGGTCAACGAGTAGCCGCCAAGGAAGGCGACTTGCACGAAGGGCCGGTGGTTGGACGTCGGTCCGGCCGCCGGTCCTTTCCCATCGCCGGCCAGTGGCCGGCCAATGGCCGATGGATCAGCCGCCGGCGAAGTCCTTGAAGAACCGACTCGCCGTGGGGCCCCGCTGGCCCTGGTACTTGTTCCCTGCCGAGCCGTAGGGCACGTCGGCCTCGGTGGTGAGCCTGAAGAAGCTGATCTGGCCGATCTTCATTCCTGGGTACAGGGTGATAGGGAGGTTGGCGACGTTGGACAGCTCCAGTGTGAGGTAGCCGTCCCAGCCTGGGTCCACGTAGCCCGCCGTGGAGTGGATCAGCAGCCCCAGACGCCCCAGCGACGACTTGCCCTCCAGCCGCGCCACGAGATCGTTGGGGATGCCCACGCGCTCCAGGGTGGAACCCAGCACGAACTCCCCAGGATGCAGGATGAACGCCTCGTCGGGCTTGACCTCCACCAGCTCCGTGAGGTCGGGCATCTCTTGCTTCACGTCGATGTAGGGGTAGCGCGAGTTCGCGAACACGCGGAACTGCGAGTCGACATGCAGATCGATCGACGAGGGCTGGATGCACTCCGCATCGAAGGGATCGATCACGATGTGCCCCGCGTCGATCTCCTCGCGGATGGTTCGATCGGACAAGATCATGGGGCGGTAAGGCTACCCGTTCCGGCTTGCTGCGACCCAGCGATCCAACGTGTTCGCGGCGGCCCCGGAGTCGATCGCGGCGGCGGCTGCCTGCATCCCGTCGGTGAGACTCGGCGCCGAACCCGCAGCCTCCAGGGCGGCGCCCGCGTTCAACAGGACCACGTCGCGCTTGCGACCCGGCTCGCCCGCCAGGATCGTGCGCGCCATCGAGGCCGAGGTCTCGGCATCGCCCCCCGCGAGGTCCTGGACGCCGGCGCGCTCGAGGCCGAGCTGGGCTGGATCGAGGCGGGTCTTGTGGGCACGGCCGTCCCGCACTTCGTAGACGACCGAGGGGCACGTGGTGGTGAGCTCGTCCAAGCCGTCCTCACCGCGGAAAAGCGTGGCGCGCACCCCGCGGCGCGCGAGCACCTCGGCCATCAGCGGCAGCATGCGCGCGTCCGAGCACCCCACGGCCTGCGCGAACGGTTTCGCGGGGTTCGTGAGCGGCCCCAGGAAGTTGAAGATCGTGGGCACGCGGAGCTCGCGGCGGACCGGGGCCGCGTGTCCCATCGCCGGGTGATAGAGCGGCGCGAACAGGAATCCGATATCGGCCTCGGCGATGCAGCGCTCCACCCCGGCGGCGTCCAGGTCGATCCGCACGCCCAGGGCCTCGAGCACATCGGCCGAGCCGCAGTGGCTGGATGCCGCGCGATTGCCGTGCTTGGCCACCGGCACGCCGGCCCCCGCCACCACGATGGCCGAGACGGTGGAGATGTTGAACGTGCCGCTGCGATCCCCGCCCGTGCCCACCACATCCACCACGGGCACGGGCGCCTGCACCGGGTTCGCGAACGCGAGCATGGTGCGCGCGAGCCCCTCGACCTCATCGACCGTTTCCCCCTTGGTGCGAAGGGCCATCAGGAACCCACCGATCTGTCCGGCGGTGGCGTCGCCCGCCATGATCGTGCGCATCGCCTCGGCGGATTCCTCGGCGCTGAGGTTCTCGTGCGCGCTGAGGCGCAGCAGCATCTGGGGCCAGAAGTTGGGGTCGGGCTCCATGGTGCGGGAACGCTAGCAGGTCGTACGTGGGCCGGGCTGCTCGCTACACTGAGTACCCGAACGGCTCATCCGGGCGGGATCCGCGGGTGTGGTTCAATGGCAGAACGTGAGCTTCCCAAGCTCGAGACGGGGGTTCGATTCCCCTCACCCGCTCTGGATCCGTGGACCCGCGTTCGCCCTTAGGTATCGCGGCGCGGTCGGGCATAAGTCCTTCAGCGGGCACTCGCGGCAACGTGGCGTCGGCGCCTTGCAGATCTCGCGGCCCAGGCGGATCAGGGCGACGTGCATCGGCGTGCGCAGGCCGTCGGGAACGAGGTCGTGCAGGATCCAGTCGGCGCGCTCCGCGCTCGCCTTCGGCGGGATCAGGCCGAGGCGTCCGGATGTCCGGTGCACGTGGGTGTCCACGGGCAACGTGTCACGACCGAGCGCGAACGACAGCACCACGGCCGCCGTCTTGGGCCCGATGCCGGGGAGGGTCACGAGGTAATCGCGCGCCTCGGCGTCGGACATCGCGCGCAGCCGCTCGAGATCGAAGGCGCCCTCACGCTCCCGGATCTCGTGCAGGATCGCCTGGATGCGCGGCGCCTTCGAGTTGGCGAGCCCCCCACTGCGGATCGCGTCGGCCACCGTCCCCGTGGGCTTCGCAACGACCTCGGGCCAACCCCCCGGGAACGCCCCCCGCAGGTCGGCGAAGGCGCGTTCGGCGTTCAGATCGCTGGTGTGCTGGGAGAGCACGGTGAGGATCAGCTCGTCGAGCGGGTCGACCGCGCGGGGCGGCGTGAGCTCGCCGAAGCGCTTGCGGAGGCGGTTGAGGATGGTGCGGACCCTGCGGCGGTCCGCCGCCGTGGCGGTCACTGCGAGGGCGGGCCATCGCCACGCGCGGCGTTGCGGAACTGCGTCAGCGAGGGCTCGAAATGCAGCTTGACGTTGCCCGTGGGTCCGTTGCGGTGCTTGGCGATGATGAGCTCGGACTCGCGCTTGTGCTCGGGGTCGTTGTCGTCGCGGTGGATGAACATGACGACGTCGCTGTCCTGCTCGATGGCTCCACTGTTATGGGAAATGACATTCCCTGCTCCCGCTAACCAGCTCTCCAGCTTGGGAACTGTCATATCGAATACACTTTCCTCGCCAGCCGGAACCACGTCAACCACTCGATCCCAGAACAGGTCGTTCTCGGCGAGACGCAGGAGATCCGGATCATGCAAGAGGTGCCCATACTGGGCGACAAGGTTCCGGGACAGACCCGACCTGGTCGGCAATGCGAGGGCCGTTCCGCGCATACTGGCAAGCGCCTGATAGCTGACACCTCGGTCGCGCATCGCCTCTCGGATCTGACCAACGACCGGGGCAGGCAGCGTATCGACGTTGGTGTCGGAGACGAGGTCAGCCGATCTCAAGGAGAGCTCCCGGGCCTTCCGCAAACGAGGTCCGAACGCACCAATGGTGCGCAGGAACCATCGCTGATCTTCTGAACCTGAAACGTGTACGTTCCACCACGGGCGGTGACTCCCAGTTTGCGCTCCCCGGATCCTCACAACGATTCCGAACCTTAGCAACAGGGTGGATACGTCGTCTGCCAGTGTCCGGCTGTTGGTTGAGAAGAAGACGCTGTGACTTCCTTGCGACCCCTCCTTGCGGACGTGGATGCAGCCGTCGGTCGCCCACAGGTGGCGCAAGAGCAACGCCACCTGGTCGTTCGGGAGTTGGAAGGCGGCCTGCGGAAGTCGCTTCTGGTGCGAGCGCTGGCCGAAGATCCCCAACTCGCGGAGCCAGGCGTTCACGCCTGCCGGATGCCAACGGTTGCCGTTGCCCGTGATGAGGAGTTGATGCCAATTGCCCCGGCCCAGATAGCGCTTCACGGTGGCGCCGAACTGCTCCCGCGCGGCTCGAGCAACCATCTCGCTGTTCTCCTCGGAGGCGGTGGTGTGGCGCATCGGAGCGTTGGACAGGTAGCTGCCGTCGCCGATGAGCTGGCCCAGGAGCGCGACGCGGTCGTCGGGCCAGGACACCGGCTCCCGCGGTTGCGGCAAGGTGCGTGCGATGGCGAGGCGGTCCTCTCGCTGCACGTCCGCAGCCCCCACCCAGCCCTTGGCTCCGTACAGGCGGTGTTTGGCCGTGCAGCGGAGCTCGCGCCCGCTGGCGAGGCGCACGCGCACGAGCGGCATGACACCCACCTTCCACACCTTGTCGCTGACCGCCGACACGATCTGGCCTTCGCGGGACATCGAGAGGACCTCGGGCGTGGTCCCGACCAGTTCCCTGATCGGCAAGCGCCGGCCGTCGGCGAGGGAGACGAGCGTGTCGCCGGGCACGCACTCGCGAAGGTCCGAGAGCTGCGGACGCTTGTCCGCGCGAGACTCCGGGTTGCGGTTCAGCTGGCTGAGCGCCACCACCGGGATCGACAGCTCCTTGGCGAGCAGCTTGAGGGACCGGCTGATCTCGGCGACCTCCTGCTGGCGGTTGTCGGGGCGGCGCGCGTTGGGTGAGGTCATGAGCTGCAGGTAGTCGACGATGATGACATCGAGCCCGGCGCGGCCGGTGCGCATGCGCCGGGCCTTGGCGCGGATGTCCACGATGTTCACGTTGCCCGAGTCCACGATGTTCAGCGGCGCCTCGTGCAGGGTCTCGGCCGCGTGCACCACGCGCGACCAGTCGTCGGGGCCCACGCGTTTGTTGCGGATGCGATCCCAGGGGACGCGCGCCTCCGCGCACAGCACGCGCATGCCGATCTCGAAACGCGACATCTCGAGCGAGAACACCGCGACGGACTTGCCGTCGACGGCGATGTTGCGCGCCATGTTCATGGCGAGCGAGGACTTCCCCACCCCGGGGCGGGCGGCGATGATGATGAGGTTGCCCGGCTGCAGGCCCGACATGAGGTCGTCGAGGTCGCGGAAGCCCGTGGGCAGGCCAGTGTAGGCGGAGTCGCGGTTCTGGATCGACTCGAGGTCGATCATGGCTTGGTCCACGAGATCCTTCAGGAGGGCAACCTCGTCCTTGTCCTCACGCCGAGCCACGTCGTAGATGCGCTGTTCGGCATCGTCCGCGACACCCTCGGGATCCTCGGGCGCGGCGTAAGCCATCTCCATGATGTCGGCCGCCGCGGTGATGAGCCGGCGCAGCAATGCCGTCTGCGCCACGATGCGCGCGTAATGGCCTGCCGAAGCTGGCGTGGGGACCTGCTCCACGAGGTCCCGCAGGTACAGCGGACCCCCGACCTCGTCGAGGGCACCCTGGCGCTTGAGGATCTCCACGGCGGTGATGAGGTCGACCGGCTCGCCCTTGGCATAGATGCCGCGAAGGGCTTCGTAGATGCGCGCGTTGGCCCCGCGATAGAAGTCCTCGGGTTGCAGGAGCTCGACGACGTCGGCGATTGCCTCCGAGGAGAGCATCATGGCCCCAAGGACCGATTCCTCAGCCTCGACGTTCTGCGGAGGCACACGACCATCCCCACGAGGGATCCGCCGGACATCCTCAGCAACGCGCGCCAACACTCACCCCCTCCCCGCCGAAACGACTAACCCGGCGACCCTACGCGCCCTGCCGTAGCGGCGGCAGTGCATAACCCTTGTGGATTGTTGCCCCGCAGGTCGCCGCCCGAGATTCCTTGTCACTCCGGCCCTGACCTGGGCTTTCCACATGTGGATATCCATGTGGACAATTGTGAATCACACGTCTGACATTCACCCCGACGGGACCGCGCGCCAACGTCCCTCAGGCGAGGAGGCGGTCCATCAGGTGGGTCACCTCACCCACCTTCTCGAAGCCGGCGTCGGCAAAGATCGTTCGCGACATCGCCCCACCGTAGGCCACGATCGCAGGGGTGCCGCGCCGCTCGGCCTCGGCCCACGCGGCCACCAACAGCGACGTCATGGCGCCGCGCCCTCGGTCGGATGGGAGGGTTGCGCAGCCGCCCACGTACAGACCCATTGGCGCGATCCAGGTACGCCCGGTGGCCACCGGGCGCCCGCTGTCGAGGGCGAGGAGCCGCGAGGTGTGACCCCCCTCCCGTTCGGCGCGGAACGAGGCCCCCGCCCGCGCGAGCGCGTCGTTCCGATCCTCGGACGGCCACCCGAACCCTCCCGCGGCGACCTCGATCGACGCGACGTGATCCTCGAGCGTGCGCACGATGCGCACCTCCAGCTCGTTCGCGGCGGACCGCTTCGGCGTGTGGGTGAGTAGCAGCGCGTCCGAGACCCCCGTGTACACGAGCCCTCGATCCGAGAGCTGCGTGACGACGTCCCCCGGTGTGGCGGGGGCAGCCACGGCCCAGGCGGCCGCCCCCAACCCGCGAGCTCGCAGCAACGACCGGATGGCCGCGAGCGGCGCGTCGACGTCCCCGGCGAAACGGACACGGCCGACCATCGCGGACCAGAAGTGGCGCCCGGGCGCGCACATGAGCACGAACCGGGGATCGTCGATGCGCGTCTCGTCGGGGCCGGTCGCCACGTATGCGAGGTGCTCCCGCGCGAAGCGCACGAGTTCGTCCCGAGACGCCGCCATGTCTCGGCGAGTCTAGTGGCGCGTCCGTGCCGAACTCGTTGAGCGGTCGACGAGCCCGACGACTCACGCATCGAGCAGCCAGCCCACGACCTCCACCAGGCGTGCGTCCGGCGGCGACGGCTCGCCGAACTCGTCTTCCTCCAGGGCCCAGGCGACGGTCTGGGCAAGCGTCCAACGCCGGGCTCGATCCCGGTCGAGACCCAGCTCACCGGCGAGCCGGTCCAAGCGATGGAGCATCGCCGCCTCCGAGTGACCGAGCTCGCTGCCACGAACGAGCGCGACGACGCCGAACTCGCGCTCGCCCACAAGCGGCTTGGGATCGATGACGAGCCAGGGCTCGCGCGCCGCGCTGAGCAGGTTGCCCGCGTGCTGATCCTGGCTCACGAGCACCTGCTCGCCCTGGGAACCGGGCAGGGATCCGAGTGTCTCGAGTGCCTCATCAAACGCGGCCCGCGAGAACGGCCGGCCCGCCCGCTCCCACCGCGCCTGCAGATCGCGCGTCCAATCTGCCGCCTCGTCCATGAGCGGGCGGAACTGCGCTCCCGCGGGGATCCAGAGCCGGGGCAGCAGCCCGACCATGACATCGAGGGCATCGTCCACCGCGAGCTCGGAAAGCGGCCGGCCCGGCTCGCAACGCTCGAGCAGGAGCGCGTGACGCTCGAGATCGTGCGCGAGCAGCCGCACGGCGCCGTTCCCATCCCAACGCTCGAGCGCTGGCGCCTCCCGGGCGGACTCCCGGTCCGGGAACTGCACCTTCAGGACCGCGTCCATGCCGTCCGCGCATCTCACGGGCATCGCGAGCGACGCGAACGCATACGCGTAAGGTTCCCCCAGTTGGAGGGACCACAACGACGCACACTCGCGAAGGATGCCGGGCAAGCGCCCCAACCATGCCCGCCCCTCGGGTGAGTCTTGCATCCATGCGAGACCTGGGTGGATCGCCACGACTACGACCCTATCCGCGGCGAGCCCGCAAGACGCTAGAGGCCGGGAACGTTCGTTCCCGGCCTCCGATGCGCGTGGTCGGACAGGATCAACCCTCGGGCGTCACCTCGATGGTCAGCACCGGCTCCACATCCTGGAACAGGTGAACCTTGACCTCGTGCGTGCCGACCGAGCGGATGGGCTCGTCCAGATGCACTTCTTTCTTGTCGACCGTGACCTGGGCCTGCGCGCCGATGGCGGCCGCGATCTGCTCGGCCGTGACCGAACCGAACAGCTTGCCCTCCTCGCCGGCGCGGGCCTTGACGGTGATGGGCCCACCCGAGATGAGCCGGGAGGCCACCGCCTCGAACTCGCCCTTCTGCGCGTACTGGCGGCGCTCGTGGGCACGCCGCATGCTGTCGGCCTGCTCGGCCGCGCTGCGATGCGCCCTGATCGCCAGGCCACGGGGGACCAGGAAGTTCCGCGCGTAGCCGTCGGACACCTCGATCACGTCCCCGGGGACGCCGAGCTTCTCGACGGGCTTCTGGAGGATGATCTTCATCGCGTCGAGTACGGGAGCAGGGCCATCTCTCGTGCGTTCTTGACGGCCGTGGCGACGTCACGCTGATGCTGGACGCAGTTGCCCGTGACCCTCCGCGCGCGGATCTTCCCGCGCTCGGATACGAACTTGCGCAGCGTCATCATGTCCTTGTAGTCGACGTACTCGATCCGGTCCTTGCAGAAGATGCAGATCTTGCGCTTCTGCTTCTTCTGCCAGGCCTTGTCGTCCTTCTCGCGCTTGGGGCGCCTGGCGCCCGCGTCGCGTCCTTTCCCTTTACCCGCCATCCAGTGGTGTCTCCTCGTTCGATGGGGCCCCGCCGACCGGCGCCGCGACCTTCTCGCCCCAGTCGCCCGATGAGGACGAGTTGGAACGAGCGGTCTTCTGGACGCTGGCGGTGGCCCACTTCAGGCTGGGGCCGACGTCGTCTGCCTCGATCTCGATCATGGAACGCTTCTCGCCCTCCTGGTTCTCCCAGGAGCGCTGCTTGAGTCGACCCGTCACGACGACTCGGGTGCCCCTGGTGAGCGATTCGGCAGCGTTCTCCGCAAGGTTGCGCCACACGTTCACCCGGAAGAACGACGTGTCGCCGTCCGTCCAATTGCCCGCGGCGTCGCGGATGCGTGTGCTGTGTGCGACCGTGAAGTTCGCCACCGCCGCCCCGTTGGCCGTGTACCTCAATTCGGGATCGTCGGTGATGTTGCCCACGATCGTGATCTGGTTGTCGCTCGACATGGCGTCACCTCTCTAAGGTGCGCGCCCCGGACGTCAGGCCGAGGCGGGGGAAGAAGCGGTCTTCTCGTCGTCCTTGAGCTTCTTCGCGGGCAGGAGGATCACCTTGAACCGGATGACCTCATCGGCCAGGTTCAGGACTCGCTCCAGCTCCGTTTGGGCCGCGGGCTCCGCGGTGAAGTTCACCACCACGTAGTAGCCCTCGTTCAGGTGCTTCATCTCGAACGCGAAGCGTCTGCGGCCCCAGCGATCGATATCGGACACCTCGCCACCGTTGGCCGATATCACCTTACTGATGCGATCCACCGCCGTGGCCACCACGGATTCGTCGGCCTCGGCGGGCAGGATGAGCATGATCTCGTACTCCCTCAAGCGTCACCTCCTCTGGGCTAGACGGCCCCCTCACGTGAGAGGGAGCAGAAGGAATGAGGGTCGTCCAGCAGTGTACGGGAACGAGCCGAACGCTAGCACCAGGGGGTGACACGGACGCGTCGGGAAGGCTCGATTGGTTCCCCGGGTTAGACTCGGCAGGCGAACAGGCCGTGCACTTCGAGGAGGCGCGAGCGATGACCGTTTCGATCCACGATCTTGGAACCTGGAAAGCGCAGGGGCGGCGCTTCGTCATGCTCACCGCCTACGACTACCCCACCGCACGGATCCTGGATGCCGCGGGCGTCCCGATCCTGCTCGTGGGTGACTCGTTGGGGCGCAACGTTCTGGGCTACGCGAACGAGCTGCCTGTGACCATGGACGAGATGCTCCATCACACCAAGGCCGTCACCCGCGGGTCCGGCAACGCACTCGTGGTGGCCGACCTGCCCTTCATGTCGTATCAGGCATCGATGGAGGAGGGCCTTCGCAACGCGGGTCGACTCGTGAAGGAGGGCGGCGCGCACGCCGTCAAGCTCGAGGGCCCCCAGCTCGAGCTCGTGCACCGGTTGATCGAGATCGGCATCCCCATCATGGCGCACGTGGGGTTCACGCCGCAATCGGTGAACGGTCTCGGCGGGAACAAGGTGCAGGGCCGCGGCGAGGCGGCGCACAAGGTCATGGAGCAGGCGCAACAGCTCGAGAAGGCCGGTGCGTTCGCGATCGTCCTCGAGGCCATGCCGGCCGACCTGGCCGAAGACATCCACGGCGCCCTGCAGATCCCGACGATCGGCATCGGCGCCGGCCCCTCATGCGATGCGCAAGTCCTGGTGATCAACGATCTCCTCGGCCTTACCGAACGTCCTCCCAAGCTCGCCAAGGCGTATGCGAACCTGCGTGAGGCGATCACCGAGGCCGCCGGGGCGTTCCAGCGCGATGTCGAGTCCGGCTCGTTCCCGGACGCGGACCACAGCTACTCCTAAAGCCGGAGACGTTGGCCACATACCGCCGGAAGATCTCGGGCAATCGATCGAGCACGATCTGCCTGCCCATGAGTGCCGAGTCCTGGACAGCACGGGCGATGATCTCCACGTTGAGGACCCGCTGCGCGTTCACGGACACGGCCGAGTAGCTGATGTGCCACGGCTCGGGGGCCACACCGCCGCGGTCCAGATCGTAGGGTCGGAAGAACCCCAAGCGTCCCAGGTGCCCATCGAGCCACTCCGCAAGGTGCCCGAACACCCCGCCCGGCATGTAGTCCTCGGGCAAGAGCTCGACGCGGTGAGCCTCGGGCATCCTCGCCCGGTCGTAGACGTCGATCTCGCTTCCCCAATGATGGCGGCTCGCGCCAGGTACCGCCGTCCAGAGCAGGATCGCGTCCACGATCTCCTCCTCGGTCAGGCCCTCGTGATCCAGCGGCTTGCCATCGCGGTCGTAGAGCGGTAGCTCGCCCCGGGACTTCCGGTTCCAGATCTTCGCCTGATGCTCGAAATCCCGGAAGCCGCTGAGGGCGGACACATCCAAGCCCTGTTCGGCTGCGACCGCGCGAAGCTCGAGGAACGGCCCGACGACATCGCGGTGAAGCGCCACGCGGGAGTCCTCAAGTTGCTCGATGTGACCGCGCGCGCGCCCCGTGAGTTCCAGCTCGTTCATATCCATCCGCGGCCACTCCAACTTGCCCGGCAGGACCCCCTCGCCACCTCACCGCGCAGCTTAGACTCGCGCACGTGAATGAGCCGCGAAGGCGATGGGGCGTGTTCGCCGCCCTCGCGGCGGCCACGGCGGCGTTAACCGCGCTCGCTGCCGCTGGTGGAGGTACGGGGCCGGCGGGCGGGCGGGCGCTGGCGCTCCTCGCGGCAGGCGCGGTCGCTGCAGCCGCCGTCGCGGCACTTGCCTGGGCGCACTACCGGGGCACGCGCGACCCATCGGCGCTGTTCCTCGGCGTGGGGTTCGCGGCCCTGGCACTGCAAACGGGGCTCTTCGGGGTGTGGTGGCCGCTCGCTCGCGGCCCCTGGCCGGTCGGGGTGACCCTAGGGACGTCGGTTGGCATCTACTCGCCTCTGCCCGACGCGTTCGGTTCCGGCCGCGCGCTCGTGCCCGTGTACGGGTGGCAGATCGGGTGGCTCGTCGCTGCCGCCCTGTTCTTGCTGTCCGCACCTTGGTGGGATCGGCGCGGGCGGGCGCCCGTGCGCCCGGCAGTGGTGATCGCATCAACCGCCGCCCTGCTGATCGTCGCCGATCTTGCGCTGGCGTCTTGGTACGGACGAGCCCCCGATGTCGGCGCCGATGTCGACGTGATCGCGCTGCTTGCACCCGACCGGCATCTAGCGTGGTGGGGATGGGTTGCCGGGGTGAGCGCTGCCGCGGTGCTGCTCGCGGCTGCGATCAGGCGATGGTCACGGCTAAGCCCCCGTGCATCCCGGCCCTGGCTCACCACAGCATTCCTGTTAGGGATCCCCGTCCAGGTCGCCGTCCTGGTGCATCCGAGGCAGGGATCCCCCACCGCCCGGCGCGCCGACCTGCTCCAATTCGCCGTGCCGGCCCTGGCCTTCGTGGGCCTGCTCATGGACCAGCGGTCCGAGGCCTCCCGGATGCGCCGGGCCACCGATCGCGCCGAAGACGTCTTGGACGGACGCGCCGAGATCGCGAGCATGATCGCGCACGAGGTGCGCGGTCCGGTCGCTACCGTTCGCGGCATCGCCGGCACCTCGATCACGCACTACGACCGGCTCACCGAAGGCGAACACCGGGAGTTCCTCGGGATGATCGAGCAGGAATCGCGCCGGCTCCTGACCACGGTGGACCAGATGTCGCTCGCGCTCAAGATCGACGCGGGCTCGCTTCGGTTCGACCTCAAGCCACAGGATCTCGCCGACATCCTGCGCGCCGGGGTGGCCGCCGTGGAACCTCGTGAGCACCACGTGAGCGTCGACGCCGTGCCCGGACTCACCGTGTCGGTGGACTGGGCGCGAATGGTCGAGGTCGTGCGCCAGATCGTCGACAACGCCGTGAAGTACTCACCGCCAGGAACGCCGATCCTCGCGACGATCCGGCGCGAGGGCGGGCACGCCGTGATCGAGATCACCGACCGAGGGCCAGGCATCCCGGCGCACGAGCGCGAGCGCCTGTTCGAGAAGTTCCCCGATTGGCGCCCGCCCGGCTACGAGGCGCAGCCGGGCACGGGGCTCGGCCTCTTCATCTGTATGGGGTCGGTGATCGAACACCGAGGAGCGATCACGATCGAAGACGGTCCAGGTGGGGGTACGATGCTCCGCGTCCGGCTCCCCGTGGAGGGCTAAGTGGCAGACGAAGCACGACGCGTCACCCTGTTGATCTGCGACGACCACAAGATCCTGACCGACGCGCTCGCCACGGTGGTGGGCCTGGACGACACCCTCGAGATGGTCGCGCCCCCCGTGCACGACCCCGAGGACGCGATCGAGCTGTGCACCGCCCAGTTGCCCGACGTCGTCCTGATGGACATCGTGTTCAAGGGCGGCATGAGCGGCATCGACGCCACGCGCAAGATCAAGGAGGTCTCACCCTCCACCAAGGTGGTGATCATGACGGCCCACGACGACGACCGGCTGCTCGTGGAGGCCGTGGAAGCCGGCGCTTCAGGATTCCTGGGCAAGGACGAGGCGGCCGAGGAGCTCCTTTCGGCTGCCAAGGCCGCGGCCGAAGGCGAGGTCCTGATCGACCCAGGCACGCTCACCCGCCTGCTCGCCCAGGTCTCGCGGGAACGCGCCGAGCAGCGCGACGCCCAGATGCTGCTGAACGACCTCACCGAGCGTGAGCGAGAGATCCTCCAGCTGCTCGCCGAGGGCATGCGCAACGACGACATCGCCACCAAGCTCTTCATCAGCCCGCAGACGGTGCAGACCCATGTCCGCAATATCCTGGGCAAGCTGCGGGTGCACTCCAAGCTCGAGGCCGTGGCCTTCGCCGTCAAGCACGGCGCCATCACGGTCTGGAGTCCGTGACCGAAGACTTTGGCCACGTGCTCCGTGGCTTGCCTGCGGGAGTCCTACGTCCTCGATCAGCTGACGACGTGATGGAGGCCGTGAGTGAGGCAGTCTCGTCGGGCTCGAACCTGACGGTGCGCGGAGCCGGCCACAGCGCGGGAGGCCAAGCGCTTCCGGTGGACTCGGTGGTCGTCGACTTGTCGGGGATGAACGGCGTTGGGCCCGTTGACCTGGAACGCGGGACGATCCACTGCGAGGCCGGGGCGCTGTTGCGGCAGGTTGTTGTCGCAACGCTTGAGCATGGGCTGCTGCCTCGTGCGCTCATCAACCTGCTCGACCTCACGATCGGCGGTCTGCTCTCTGCCGGTGGGATCGGACCGGGTAGTCACCTGTGTGGCCCGTTGGTCGCGAACGTCGCCGCGCTCTCGGTGGTGACCGGCGACGGCTCGCTGCAGCGGTGCTTCTCGCACCGAGGCCCGTGACCTCTACGAGGCGGTCCTCGGGGGGCTCGGTCGGTGCGGCGTGATCGTCTCGGCGGAGCTGGAACTGCGACCGGTCCGCTCGCACGTGCGAACCTACTACCTGCTCTACGACGACCTCCAGCGGACCAGCGCTCGCTGGCACGTAACGATCGCGTCAGCTCTATGGAGGCTTCTGCTCACCGAGCATGCAAGGTCTCCGCGGGATCGGTGGCAGGCGGGCGGGCTTCGCGCAGTGGTTCTTCCCGCTGCAGGTCTCGTTCGAGTTCGATGATTCGGCGCCGCAGCTCCCTGAGGAGTTGTCGCCTTACCAGATCCTGCACGTCGAGGATGACGAGATCTCTTACTTCCCGGCTCGCCACGACATGCGTTTCGAGGTGGTCCGGAGGCTCGGAGCATGGGATCGCCCTCATCCCTACATCGGAGCACTCATCGGGGCCGAGGCGCTCGTCGAGGTTCTGCCACTGGTGTTGGATACGCTGCCGCTGGGCGAGGGTCACCGGGGCACCTCTTCATGGCGGCCGAAGACGTCCCGCCGCTGATGGCGCTGCCCCAGGCGGAGGACGTCGTCCTCCTAGTTCTCCCTTGGCCCGCCGCCACCAACCGCTATGCGCAAAGCATCGACTCTCGTACGAGCCGTAGTTACCCGCAATGGGGTATGCAGCGCAGAGCGTCCGGAGCCGTTACCTCTCCTGCAGGCGGGAGACCACCCCCTCGGCGACCCGCCCACGACGATCCAACCGTCGGAGCAGCCACCCCCTCGGAGGCTCCGGAAAGCGAAGAGCCCGAGTCCACCCCTCCCGGACTCGGGCTCTTTCCATGGTGAGAGCCGCGGCACGCTCCCGCCCTTCGGGTAGCCCAACGTACCGGCGCACCGCGTCAACCCCGGGCGCGCAGCCGCCGATGGTTCACCCATGGACGGCGACCCGGCCTTCGACCTGCTGGCCTTCACCGATACCCTCGGCGAACCCTGTGACCTGGCGTTGGCGATGGACGTCGTCACGAGGCACCCCGACTATGACGACGCACCGATGAGCCTCGAGCAGGCGGCCTATCTCAACCACCTGTTGCGACGCTCCGGGCGCGCCCACCAGAGTGCGGGGCTCACGTTCGGCCAGGCCAAGGCGCGGATCAACGAGCTCCTCGGTGAGTTCGCGGGCTCAACCGAACACGACTCCTAGACGAGCCCGCTGCGCCGGACCTTGCCCGAGGCCGTCCGGGGAATGTCCGGTACCAGCATGACCTCACGAGGAATCTTGAACCGAGCGATGCGCTCATCGAGCCAGTCCCGTAGCTCCTGCACACGCGGCGGATCGTCGATCACCGCGGGGACCACGTAGGCCACCACCTCCTGGCCCCACTCGGGGTGGGCCCGTCCGGCGACCGCGACGTCGCGCACCTTGGGGTGGTCCGCGAGTGCGCGCTCCACCTCCTCTGGCCACACCTTCTCGCCGCCGGTGCGGATCAGATCGTCCATGCGCCCGTGCACCTCGAGTCGCCCGTCGGGCGTCAGCGCGCCCAGGTCTCCCGTGCGGTACCAGCCGTCGGTGGTGAAGGCCGTGCCGGTCGCGCCCGGGTCCGCGCGATAGCCCTCCATCAGCGTCGAGCCCCGCAGCTCGATCGCGCCCAACGGATCCAGACGCACCTGCGTGCACGGGAGCGGATGGCCGTCGTAGACGACGCCGCCACACATCTCGGTCATGCCGTAAGTGGTCACCACACGAGCTCCTCGGGCCCGCGCGGCCTCGGCGTCGGCCGAGTCAAGGCGGCCTCCACCCACGAGCATCGAGAGGCCCGCGAGTGGCACGCCCGCCTGGATCATCCGGCGCACCATCGCCGGCACCAATGAAACGAACGCGCCTCCGTCCGCGCTCTCTGCAACTCGCACAGGGTCGAAACGATCGTGCACGATCACGGGCGCGCCCAGGATCGCCCCGCGCAGCAACACGAGCAGCCCGCCCACGTGCGCCGGCGTAAGACATGCGATCCAAGGGATCGTCTCGTCGGCACCGAGCGCCACCGCGGAGACCTGAACGGCCTCTTGGACGGCCTCCCGGCGCAGCTCCACGAGGCGCGGAGCGCCCCCTGTGCCCGATGTCGCGGCCACCACGGCGATCCCTTGCGCAACCGGAACACCCGGGAACGTGGTCTCGCCGAGCGGCTCCATCAGGGTGGTGGGCTGAGCCCGATCGAGGATCGCCGCACGCTCCCGGCGCCCGAGCCGCACGTCCAGCGGGATGAACGCGACGCCGCGCCACCACAGGTCCCCCACGACCTCCAGCCACGCCTCGCCGGGCGGCAGGTCGATGGCGACCAGTTCGCCGGGACCGCCGGCGGCATGTTCGGGCACGCGCATGTGCGCAAGGCTACGGGTCCGGCGTTCAGCCTCGCACGGTGAAGTCCGCCGACGCCACCTGGCGATAGCTGTCGTTCACCAGGTAGTACACGGTGTAGCGGCCGGGCTTGAGCGGCCAGGTGCCGACCGCGTGGTGGTCGTACCGCGTGGTTCCTTCCACACGCGCGCCCGCATACACGTAGCCGCGGTAGTACGCCGCGCGCGGGTCCGCGCCACGATGATAGATGCCGAGCCAGTCGAATCGGTTGCCGGGTGCCAGCGTCCAGGAGACCGCCACGGGCTCGCCGACGGCGTAACGATGCTTGGAGGTCTGCAGCTGAGGCACGCTCCCCGGCGCCCGGATCCAGAACCTCGAGCGCGCGAGCGTGGCGTCCGAGGCATCGGCCAGCACCGCCTGGTAGGACCCCTGCGCGAGCGCCCCGGTGGCGAACGTCACCGATCCGTCGACCGGTTGCCCGCTGGGGGTGGGCGCGCTGTCCACGGCGTCCGTGGCGGGGTCCCCGCCCGCAGGAACCAGGACGATCTTCTCCCCCGCGCCGCCCGGGGCGTGATAGCGAACGATCAGATCGTCACCGACGGTCAGCAGGCGCGCCGAGGGTGCCACCATCACCGGCGGCGTCCCCGGAATGACGTCCACGGTGGAGACGACGGCGCGATGATCCGAGCCCCAAGGGCTCACATGGATGCCGACGCCGGGAGCGCCGGCCTCGCCGACCACCTGGCTCGCCACCGCGGTGGCGGGACCGGCCATCCAGATCTGGTCGATGCGGTCAGCAGGCGCGTCGGGCGGCGGGTCCCACGAGTCGGGCGAGCGAGGCCGGGCCGCCGGCCAGGTGAGGCCCGGATGGCGGAGCGGGTTCGAGTACACCTGACGATAGGTGTCGGTGAAGCCGTGCCGAAGCAGGAGCTCACTCACAGGCCAAGGCACCGGCCAACGGTGCTGCGGGGCTGTGCCCACGGTCCTTCGCGTGTAGTCCTGCGAGGACGGCGAGTTCATGTCCCCCATCAGGAACGTGGGGATCCCCGACGCGGCCACGGGCTCCAGCGCCCTCACGTATGGCTGCAGCGGAGGTACCCGCAACCGGCGTTCCAGCTCGAGCACGCGCGAGCGCTTCCACCCTACGAGGACCCGGCGCGGGCCGTAGGGGGAGCTCGGCAGGTGCACGTTACTGAGCGCCACCACCTGTCCCGGCGAGGTCTGCACGAACACGTAGCGTCCCTTGGCGCCGGACCGATCCAGTAGCGGGTATCGCGAGATCACGTCCAGCCGGGTGTCCCAGTAGCCGTATCCCGCCTCGCGAGCGAGTCGCGGCAGATGCGAGTACGACTCGTTCACGCCCACGACGTCGGCATCCGCAAGCACGACCGCCTTCACGATCTGGTCGAAATCGACGACAGTCCCGCCGTATTCGATGTTGAACGTCAAGAGGTGCAAGCGAACGGCGGCGGAGACGCGATCGGTGGCTGGGGCGGGCGCGGCGAGCCCGCCCGACCACATCGAGGCGCCCACGACGAGGGCGACGAACCGGACCAGGTGGCGGCGGCGCACCATGGTCGGACGCTAACACTCCTGGGGATGCGGGGGATAGTCCGGGTCCGATACGCTAGCGCCACCATTCGAGTTGACGCTCTAGGAGTGATCGGTCACATGGACTGGAACGGGTCCGGTACCTACGAGGACATCCGGTACGAGACCGCCGAGGGGATCGCCAAGATCACGATCGATCGCCCCGAGGTCCGCAACGCCTTCCGCCCCCAGACCACGCGTGAGCTGATGCAGGCCTTCGACGCGGCGCGCGACGATCCCACCGTGGGCGTGATCGTCCTCACGGGCGAGGGCCCCGAAGCATTCTGCAGCGGCGGCGATCAGAAGATCCGCGGCGACGACGGCTACGTGGACGAACGCGGCATCGGACGGCTCAACGTGCTCGACCTCCAGATCCAGATCCGCCGCTGCCCCAAACCCGTGGTGGCGATGGTGGCCGGCTACGCGATCGGTGGTGGGCACGTGCTGCACCTGTGCTGCGATCTCACGATCGCGGCGGACAACGCACGATTCGGGCAAACCGGCCCGCGTGTGGGTTCCTTCGACGCGGGCTACGGGATCAACCTGCTCGCTCGACAGATCGGCGAGAAGCGCGCGAAGGAGGTCTGGTTCCTCTGCCGTCAGTACGACGCCGAGACCGCCCTCGCCTGGGGCCTCGTGAACGCCGTGGTCCCGCTGGAGGAGCTCGAGCCCGAGACCGTTCGGTGGTGCCGCGAGATGCTCGCCGAGTCCCCGCTGGCGCTGCGGCTGCTGAAGGCGGGCGCCAACGCGGGCTCGGACGGGCTCACGGGCGTCCAGCAGCTCGCGGGCGACGCCACGCTCCTGTACTACATGACCGAGGAGGCCCAAGAAGGCCGCGACGCCTTCAAGGAGAAGCGGACCCCCGACTTCTCGCGCTTCCCGAAACGGCCGTAAGGCCGGCCGTCACGTAGGCTCGCGCGCGATGAGCTCACTCCAGGTGTGGTGGCGTGGCGCCCGTCCGCGCACCCTCGGCGCCGGCCTGGTCCCCGTGGTCCTGGGAACCGCGGCGGCCGGTGAGTTCGTCGCGTGGCGCTTCGCGGCGGCGCTGCTGGTCGGCGCGGGATTGCAGATCGGTGTGAACTTCGCCAACGACTACTTCGACGGCGTGCGCAAGGTGGACACGCATGAGCGCATAGGGCCTCCCCGGCTCACGCAGAGCGGTGCCGCGAGCCCCCGCGCGGTGCTCGCGGCGGCGATGATCTCCCTCGGCGTGGCGGCGATCGCCGGGCTCGCGCTGGCACTCGCCACGCAGCCGGTGTTGATCCTGGCGATGGGAGCCGTGGCGCTCGCCGCGGCCCTGCTGTACTCGGGCGGCCCCCGCCCCTATGCCGGTCTGGGGCTCGGTGAAGCGATGGTGTTCGTCTTCTTCGGGTTGATGGCGACGTGCGGCTCGGCCTACGTCATGGTGGAGACGATCCCTGCGGCGGCGTGGTGGTCGGGAGCGGTCATGGGCTTCCTCGCCGTCGCGATCCTGTTGGCCAACAACCTGCGCGACATCCCCACCGACGGGGCCGCGGGAAAGCGCACGCTCGCGGTGCGGATCGGCGAGGGGCGCACACGCACGTTGTTCCGCGTCTGCATCGTCGCGGCCTTCGCCACGATCGCGGTCGGGGTGCTCGTGTACATGTTCCTGAGCAAGAGTGCGGGCCTTCCCACCTGGGGTCTGCTCGGGTTGGCGGCGTGGATCTTCGCCATCAAGCCCTTCGAGCTGGCGGGCACGGCCTCGGGAAGCGACCTGATGCCGGTGCTCGTGGGCACGGCCGCCACGCACGCCGCGTGCGGCTTGCTCATGGCCCTTGGCCTGCTCCTGTTCCACGGGCAGAACGTGCTGCCGGCGAAGGTGCTCTGACCCGATGGGCCTGGGCGATCTGGCGTTCGCCTGCGCCACCGGACTGGTCGAGGAGCTCGCGCTCGGCGGCGTTCGGCATGCGTGCATCTCGCCGGGATCGCGATCCACGCCGCTCGCGCTCGCGCTCGCTCGCCACGACGACATTCAGATCCACGTCCATCTGGACGAGCGCTCGAGCGGGTTCTTCGCCGTGGGGCTCGCCAAGGCGCTCCGTCGTCCCGTCGCGGTGCTCTGCACGAGCGGGACCGCCGCCGCCGAGCTGTTCCCCGCTGTCGTGGAAGCTTCGCAGTCGCGGATGCCCCTGATCCTGCTCACCGCCGACCGGCCGCCGAGTCTGCGGCGCACCGGCGCGAACCAGACGATCGACCAAGTGGAGCTCTACGGCCGGCATGCCCGCGCCTATCTGGAACCCCCGGTGCCCACGGTCCTGGAGCATCCCGCCGAGTGGCGCCGCGCCGGGCGGGCCGCCGTCGCCGGGTGCGGTGGCCTCAGGCCGGGTCCCGTCCAGGTCGACTGTCCGTTCGATGAGCCGCTCGTTCCCGAAGGCGACGAGATCGATCCCGGCGAGCCGCTCGGGGGTCCCGAGCGCCAGGACTTCCACCCGCCCCCCTCAGCCGACGAGGTCGAGCAGGTCGTGCAGGAGTTCTCCGGGAGACGCGGCGTGGTGGTGGCGGGGACGGCCACCTGGATGCCGCCCGGCTTCACGGTGTTCCTCGCGAGGCGCCTTGGCTGGCCGGTGCTCGCCGAGCCGACGTCGAACGTCCGGCGGCCCGGGCAGGCGCTGAGCGCCGGGCAGGCGCTGGTGGCTTCGTCGACGTGGATCGACGCGCACCGGCCCGAGTTGGTGCTACAGGTGGGCGCCACGCCCACCGCGCGCGCCACGCAGCGGCTGGTGGCGCGCTCGGCGAGATCGGTCGTGGTGGACGCGCATCATCTCGATCCGGATCCTCACCATCGGGCCGCCCTGCGGATCCACGCCGACCCCGAACGGCTCGTCGAAGCCCTGGGTGGCCGGCGGATCGCACCGGCCCCCGGCGGCTGGATCGACGATTGGCGACTCGCGGATATCACGGCGCGCCGGGTCATGGACGAGCTGCTCGATCGGAATCAGGCGCCCACCGAGCTGCAGATCGCGCGCGATCTCGCCGCCGCGATCCCGAGTCGCGGGACGTTGTTCGTGGGCAATTCGATGCCCGTCCGCGACCTGGATCACGCCATGGCCCCGCGCGACGGCCTCGAGGTCATCGCGAACCGGGGCGCGAGCGGCATCGACGGACTGGTCTCCACCGCGCTCGGGATCGCCTCGGCAGGCCCGCGCGCGACCGGGCCCGGACCCACGCTGGCGCTGATGGGTGACCTCAGCTTCCTCTACGACGCCGGCGCCCTGCTCTGGAACGCACGGCGTGGCGCGAACCTGACGGTGGTGGTGCCCAACAACGCGGGGGGTCAGATCTTCTCGTTCCTGAGCCAACGCGATCTGCCCGAGTTCAAGTCCCTGTTCACGACGCCGCACGAGGTGAACCTCGAAGAACTCTGCGCGGCCGCGGGAGCGCGACACGCTCGCGTCGAGGAGGCCTGGGCCTTCGGGCCGGCGCTCGAGCACGCCATCACGCGCGGCGGCCTGCAGGTTGTGGAGGTGATCGTCGACCCCGACCGCAACCGTGCCCAGCACACCCAGGTCCAAGACGCCGTCGACGCCGCGCTCTCGGAGCTGGCAAGGTGAACGGCGAGGCGCACATCCGGCTGTGCACCACCTATGAAGTGGACGAGCTCGCCCGTTTGCGGTGGCAACTCTACGCCGAGGACGAACCTGCACTCGTCGACTCCCTCGAGGCCTACCGCGAGCGGTTCCTGGACTTCGCAAGACCGGCGCTCGAGGACGACCGGTGGACCGTCTGGGTGGCCGAAGAGACCGGCCGGCTGGTGGGCAACATCTGGCGTTATCGCGCGCCCCGGATCCAGCCGAGCCGGGGTCGAACGGCGGACCTCGCCTACGTCACGAACGTCTACGTGGAGCCCTCGCTGCGGAACGCGGGCCTCGGATCGAGACTGCTGCGCGTCGCGGTGGAGGCCTCGCGCGAGGAAGGATGTTCGCTGGCGATGGTCTGGCCCTCCGTCCGCTCGATCCCCTTCTATGAGCGGGTGGGCTTCAAGCGACCGCCGGATCCACTGATCCTGGACCTGGGCGGAGACTGGCATGCGGGCGGAGCCGCCGCAGCGCGTGGCGACGATTTGGCATAGCGTTCGCTCGTCAGAGCCGAAGGAGGCCGCCGTGGTCATCATGCGCAGCTCGTTCACCGATGTCGACATCCCGGACCTGCCAGTGGCCGCCTTCGCTCTGGAGCGCGCGGCCGCGCGCGGGGACAAGCCCGCGCTGATCGACGGTCCTTCGGGACGCACGATCACCTACGGGCAATTGGGAGGGATGGCGCGCGCAGTGGCCGCGGGCCTCGTCGCCCGGAGCTTCGCCCCGGGCGACGTCTTCGCGATCTTCGCGCCCAACCTGCCCGAGTACGCGGTGGCCTTCCACGGCGTGGCGGCAGCGGGAGGAGCCGTCACCACGGTCAACTCGCTCGCGTCCACACAGGACATCGCGGCACAGTTGCACGCCACCCGCGCCCGCTTCCTCCTCACGGTCGAGCCGTTCCTGGACCGTGCGCTCCCGGCCGCGCGCAAGGCGGGCGTCGAGGAGATCTTCATCCTGAGCCAGGAGCCGCGCGAGGGCACGCCCTTCGCCGACCTCCTCGGCGACCCGGCGGACCCGCCCGAGCTCGCGCTCGATCCCGCCGAGACCGTCGTGGCGATGCCCATGTCCAGCGGGACCACCGGCTTCCCCAAAGTGGTGCAGCTCACCCACCGCAACCTCGTGGCGAACACGATCCAATCGAGCGCGGCGATCGAGCTGACCGAGCGCGACGTGATGATCGGCATCCTGCCGTTCTTCCACATCTACGGGCTGACGGTGCTGGTGAACCTCGCGTTGTGGCGCGGCGCCACCGTGGTGACGATGCCGCGCTTCGAGCTCGACGGGTTCCTGCAGCTGATGCAGGACCATCGCGTGACGTACGCCTGTCTCGTGCCCCCGATCGTGCTCGCGCTCGCGAAACATCCTGCCGTGGACGGGTTCGATCTTTCGGCGCTCGAGTTCATCATCAGCGGGGCGGCGCCGCTGGACGCGGGCGTCGCAGGAGCTGCCGCCGCCCGGCTGGGATGCCACGTGTTCCAGGGGTACGGGCTCACGGAAACGAGTCCCGTGCTCTCCGCGCCCATACGCGATCCTTCGCGGGGCCGCGCGGAATCGACCGGCCTGATCTTGCCGAACACCGAGATCCGGGTGGTCGCGCTTGACGAAGGCGCCGAGGATCCACCGCGAGGTGAGGACGGCGAGATCTGGGCACGCGGCCCGCAGATCATGAAGGGCTACCTCGACGACCCCGAGGCGAACGCTTGGATCTTCCCCGGCGACGGCTGGCTGCGCACGGGAGACATCGGCCACACCGACGAGGACGGCTATCTCTACGTCGTGGACCGGCTCAAGGAGCTGATCAAGTACCGGGGCTTCCAGGTCGCGCCCGCCGAGCTGGAGGCGCTCCTGCTCCAGCACGAAGGCGTGGCCGACGCCGCGGTGGTGCCGGCGCCCGACCCCACCGCGGGTGAGGTACCGAAGGCCTTCGTCGTGAAGACCGCCGGCGCCCAGCTCACCGAGGGCGAGCTGCTGTCCTACATCTCCCAGCGCGTACCGAACTACAAGAAGATCCGTCACGTGGAGTTCGTGGACGAGATCCCGCGCTCGCTCTCCGGCAAGATCCTGCGACGCGTGCTGGTGGAGCGCGAGCGCTCCGCCGGCGCCTAGCCCCAGCGCAGCGAATCGAGGAACGCCCGGAACTTGCGCTCGGTCTCCTCGAGTTCCTGCCCGGGATCGGAGTCTGCCACGATCCCCGCCCCCGCGAAGAGCCGTGCGACGTCGCCGCGCAGCTCCGCGCATCGCAAGGCGATCGCCCACCGGCCGTCGCCCCGCGCGTCCATCCACCCGACCGCGCCCGCGTACCCCCCGCGCGGCACCGGCTCCAGGTCGCGGATCAACGCCATCGCCGTGTCACGGGGATCGCCGCACACCGCCGGAGTCGGGTGGAGCAGCTGCACGAGCCGAAGGACGCTGGGCGCGGGGTCGCGCAGCGTTCCTTCGAAGCGCGTGGACAGGTGCCACACGTTCGCGGTCTCGAGCAGCACGGGCTCGGGGTCCCACCACAGGTCCTCGCACAGGGGCGCCAGCGTGGCCGCCACGGCCTCCACCACGATGCGATGCTCCTGACCGTTCTTCGCCGAGGCGAGCAACCGTTCGGCCGATGCTGCGTCGCGATCGGGATCGCCGAAGCGCGGCGCCGATCCCGCCAGGGGATTGGCCATCACCTGCGCGCCGAAACGCGCCACGAGGAGCTCCGGGCTCGCGCCAACCAGCACGCGCCCCTTTCCCGTCGGGACCGCGAAGGCGTAGCAGTCGGGCTCCACCGCCCGCAGCCGCCATAGCAACTGCTTGGGATCGAGCGCGCGGCCCGCCGCCACCTCCAAGGTTCGGGCGAGCACGACTTTGCGCAGCTCCCCGGCGCGGATCCGCGCGACCGCCTGCGCCACCGCTCGCTCATAGGCGTCCGGGAGCGGCTGGGGCCGCAGCTGCATCCCGCTGAACCGGGCGTGCGGCGCGGCGCGGCCCACCAAACGCTCATGAGCGACGGGCGCAGCGTCCGCGAGGATCTCGATCGACCACGTCTCGCCCTCGCGATCGCGCCGCACGACCCGGGGAGGCACGCCGAATGCACCGAACCGGCGCGCGTCGAACGGGATCGAGCCCACGAGCAGCGGAGGAGGGGCGATCGGGTCGTGAGCCTCCACCTCGAAGGACCCCACGAGGTGCTCGGGGGAAGGCACCGGCGCCGACATCTGGAGGCCGGCCAGCGCCATGCCGAACGCCTCGAACCTCGATCCCGCCACGCCGAGCCCCCCTCGCTCGAAGAAGACCCCATCGGGCTCATAGGCCGCGAGCAGGTCGAACGCCGGTCCGAGCCGCGTGACCCGTGCGCGCGTTCCTGGTGGGAACGCGCGCACGGGCGCCGGGACCTCGCTCATGCGCGCGTCCCCACCAAGAGCTGGGTGAGCCCGCCGGACAGCTGATGGCGCTCGGCATCGGGGAAGCCTGCTTCCCGCAGCATGCCGACCATCTCCGCGGGCCGCGGCAGATACGCCATCGATTTGGGCAGGTAGGCGTACGCGCCGCGGTCCGACAGGATGCCGCCGATCATCGGCACCGCTCGGTTGAAGTACACGCTGTGACCCGCCTTCAGCACGGCATTGTCGGGTTCGCTCGCGTCCAGCAGCGCCACCCGTCCGCCCGGGCGCACCGCGCGCGCGAGCTCGGCGAAGAACGCGGGCAGCGACACCACGTTGCGCAGGGCGAATCCGCATGTCACGCCGTCGGCTCCCCCGGTGCGCACGGGCAGCGTGAGGATATCGGCCTCCACCAGCGGTATCTTCGTCCGGGCGTTCACGAGCATCCCGTGGGAGAAGTCGAACCCCACCGCGCGGTAGCCGCGCGCGGAGAGCTCACGGCACAGATCGCCGGTGCCGCACGCGAGATCGAGCACCAGGGCGCGCCCCGGCAGGCGGAGCTCCCGCACCGCGCGCCGGCGCCACCCCATGTCCATGCCGAAGGTCATGAGCCGGTTCACGAGGTCGTAGCGAGGCGAGATCGTGTCGAACAGGCCTCGCACCGCCCGCCGCTTGTCCTCACCCTGAGGAAGATCGGGCGCGCTCATGCCGGCGCGATCTCTTGCTGCGGCTCCTCGATGCGCGACTCCGCGGTCTCTAACAACACGCGCCGGAAATGGTGTGAGACCAGATGCGTGACGGCGGGGAGCAGCTCGCCGAAAGCTTCCACCATCTGGGCGGCCGCGCGTTCGTCGCCGCCCGCGGTGTCGCGGATCGGCTTGCGCACGTGCTCGTCGAACAGGTCGACGGCGCGTTCGGCGAGCCCGCGCATGGCCGTGTCGGCATCGCGAGCCAACGCCAGCAGGTCGGGCAGCGGGAGCCCGAACTCCAACAGGCGCAGCGCCGTGCGCACCATCTCGATATCGGCGGCGCCATAGCGATCCTCGCCGTCGACGCGGAGGCCCAGCTTGATGCCTTCGCGCTCCACCGCCTGGATCAGCGAGGCCGGGACGCCGCTTCGAGCGGCGAACTCCTCGAGCGTGAGCAGGTCGGTCGGATGCGCGGCGCCCGCCTCGCCACGCGCAGCGGCCACGGCGGCCGCCAGGTCGGCATCGGCCGCCCCCAGCTCCCCGGTCAGCACGCGCCGGATCGCGGCGAGCGTGAGCCCCTTCGTCTGCAGGGCGCGGATCTGCGCGATGTGCTTCGCGTGCTCCGGGCCGTACCAGGCAACGCGGCCCTCGCGCTCGGGCTGTGGAATCAGGCCACGGGACTGGTAGTAGCGGACGGTGTCGACCGAGATCTCGCACGCGGCCGCAAGCTGCTCCACCCGGTACCTCATGACCAACCACTCTACGAGTACGCGCTCGAAGGGTCCACGCCGCGATGCAGCCGCGATGCAGCGCGCTGTTAGGCCTGCAGGAGGTTCCGGCGGGCTAGGATGCGGCGCGATGACGCGCGCCGTTCGCCCTTCCGTGAGCCTCGCCACGGTGCTCCTGTGCGTGAGCGTCACGATGGCGGTAGGGACCATCCAGAAGGCGCCATGCGCCGCCGGCAACTGGGGTGACGGGCGCCAGTACACCTGGCTCTGCTACACAGATATCGTGCCGCTGCTGGGCACGGAGCAGCTCGCCGGAAGCCGCCTGCCGTTCTTCGATGCGTGCACCACCGTGCCGGGGCAGAACTGTGACGAGTACCCGGTGCTCACGATGTACTTCATGCGCACGGGCGCCTGGATCGCCGGCGCGAACTACAGCGCCTTCTACTTCGTGAACGTGGCACTTCTGCTGGTGTGCGCGCTCGCGATCGGCGCGTTCCTGTATCTGATGGCCGGGACCCGCGCGCTGTACTTCGCGCTCGCACCAACGCTGCTCGTGTACGGCACGATGAATTGGGATCTGCTGGCCGTGGCCCTCGCGACGGGCGCGCTGCTCCTGCTCTTCCGCCGACGTGACGGTACGTCGGGCGCCCTCTTGGGGTTGGGCGCGGCAGCCAAGCTCTACCCCGCCCTGCTCGTGATCCCGTTCATCGCGCAACGGCTGAGGGAGCGCCGGCCGGACGGCGCCATCGCGCTCGGGTGGGCCGCCGCGCTCACGTGGGGAGCGGTGAACGTGGGGTTCTTCCTCGCCTCCCCCGGCGGCTGGCTCCGCTTCTTCCGGTTCAACTCCGAGCGCCTGGCGGACTTCGACAGCCTCTGGTACATCGGGTGCCGCCACGTCGACGCCGCGTGCGTGTCCGTGCGTGCCGTGAACGTGCTCTCGGCAGCACTGTTCGCGGGGAGCTTCATCCTTGTCTGGGCGCTCCGCGCGCGGCGTTTCACCGGGTTCCCGCGTTGGACCCTTGGCTTCCCGATGATCGCGTTGTTCCTGGTCACGAACAAGGTCTACTCGCCGCAGTACGGCCTGTGGCTCCTTCCCTGGTTCGCACTGGCGCTGCCGGGATTGCGCCGGTTCGTCGCGTTCGAGCTCGCAGACGTGGCCGTGTTCGTAACACGCTTCTGGTGGTTCGGCAGGTACCAGGGCGGGTGGGGCACGCCGCAGTCCTGGTTCGAGGTGGCCGTGCTCCTGCGCGCGGCGGTCCTGCTGTGGTGCGTGGTGTGCTGGGTGCGCGAACAGCATCAGCCCCTGCCGATCGAGTCCGCAACGGCGGGGGTCGCGGCCGCCGCAGAACCCGAGGCCCTTCCCGCGTGAGCGAGCCCGGAGACTCCGTCCCGTCCGCCGAGGTGCGCCTGCGCGACGGCCTCAAGTATTGCGTGCTGGTCTTCCTGGCGGTGAGGATCGGCCTCAGCCTTCTCTCGGTGACCGGCGTCGGGCTGATCGAGCCCCGCGGAGGGAGTCTGCCCGCTGTGCCCGGTTGGCCGATCGCTCCGGTCACGGCGGGATGGACGAACGCCATCACGGGCACCGAGCGCCAAGACGCAGCCTGGTTCTTGCGGATCGCCACGGAGGGGTATCGCGACGACGACCCGAGCGCCGCGTTCTTCCCGATGTACCCGCTCGCAGTGCGCGTGGTGTCGTGGCTCCCTTTGGTGGGCCCGCTCGGCGCTGCCCTGCTGGTGTCCAACGGCTCCTTCCTCGCGGCGCTGGTGGTGCTCCACGGTCTCACTCGGCGAGAGTTCGCGTCCGAGACGATCGCGCGGCGCGCGGTGCTCTTCCTCGCCATCTTCCCCACGGCCTTCTTCTTCCTCGCCCCGTACACCGAGTCGTTGTTCCTGCTGCTCTCGCTCTGCGCGTTCTGGTTCGCGGGCCGGGATCGATGGGCCCGAGCGGCGCTGGCTGCGGCGCTGGCTGCCATGACGCGGAACGTGGGCATCCTGCTCGCGCCCGCCCTCGCCGTGGAGGCATGGCACCAATGGCGCACGCTGGGACGCTCGCCGCTCCCGCGTTTCGCCGCCGCGGCTGCTACGGCGCTCGGCCCCCTTGCCTACCTCGCGTACTTCAAGGTCCACTTCGGTGACGCCTGGGCTCCGATCGATGCCCAGCGGCACTGGGGCCGGGACCCGACGCTGCCGTGGACGACCCTGGGCGAGGCCACGCGTCTGGCGACCCGGCTCTTCTCCTATTGGATGGTCGACCTGCTGGTCGTGGGGGTCGTGCTCGTGGCGGTGACCGCAGGCTTCAAGATCCTGCGCGGCCCCTACCTCACCTATGCCGCTCTGAGCCTGCTGGCCGAGCTGAGCGCCCCGCTTCCGGCACGCCCCCTGCTGTCCATGCCGCGGTACGTGGCCGCGATCTTCCCGGCGTTCTGGGTGCTCGCGGTGGGTGTCGAACGCCGGCGCGTGCCGGAGTCGCTCGTGACGGGGGCATTCGCCGCAGGCTACGGCGTGTCCTCGCTGCTCTTCATGAACTGGTGGCACATCTTCTGAAGGGGCCCAAACGGAATGGGCCAAAGGAATGGGCCAAGGAATGGGTAGGATGTGCCGAGCCATCTGCCGAGCGGAGGACGCGTGACGATCAGGGTTGCCATCGCCGACGACCATTCGCTGGTCCGCCAGGGGCTGCGACGCTACCTGGACATGGCCGACGGGATCGAGGTGGTGGGTGAGGCTTCCAACGGCAAGGAGCTTCTGGAACTGGTTGGCACCGAGGAACCGGACATCGCCCTGGTGGATATCCGGATGCCGGAGATGGACGGCCTGGAGGCCGCGCGCGAGCTCCGCGACAAGCATCCAAAGGTGGGCGTCATCATGCTCACCGCGTACGACGACCGTCAGTTCGTGGTGGAGGCGGTTCGCTCGGGCGCACGCGGGTACGTGCTTAAAGCGCGCGACGCCGAGCATCTGATCCAAACTGTCCGGCTGGTCTCGGGCGGGAACATGGTGATCGATCCCCAACTCGTCGTGGCCCTCGCCGAAGAGCTCTCCACCGCGAAGGAGCGCGACCGCAAGGCTGAAACCCTCACCGCGCGCGAGATCGAGGTGCTACAGCTCCTCGCATTCGGCCATACAAATCGCGACATCGCCGAGCGCCTCTACATCTCCCCGGACACGGTCAAGACCCACCTCGAGCACATCTATGAGAAGCTCGGGGCGTCGGATCGCACGGCGGCCGTGGCCGAGGCACTTCGGCGCCGCCTGATCGAGTAACGGTCCCGGTCAACCTCCGTCGAAGGATCGCACCCGCATGCGTCGTGGGCTAGTCCTTCGGTCGACGCGGTTCCCTCGTCTGGGTGATGGAGCGCGGGCCCATGAACCGCCATCATAGATAGCACATGAGCGACTCCACGCACGCTTCCCCTTCGCGAAGCACGGGGCTGGTGCTGGCGGCGGCTGCCCTGGGGGTCGTGGCCACCTTCGCCCTGCTCCCCGAAGGGTCGAGGTCGGTGGCGCTCTCTTCGGGAGCCTGGGTTGCTGCCACGTGCGTGCTGAGCGGGCTGGTGATCGCGCGCGCCGTACAGCGCGGTGCCTGGCGAGGAGCGACATGGCTCGTGTGGCTGCTGCTGCTCACCGGCGCCGCAGGCGCGCTGTTCTTCGTGCTGAGTGTCGCGGATCGCGAACGGTTCCTTGCCCGGCCCACGGATCTCGGCTTCCTGATCCTGATGGTCCCGCTGCTCGGGCTCGCAGGCGCCGAGGCAAGGGAGCACTTCGACGAACGGGAGCGGCGCGAGCTGAGCGTCGACCTGCTGCTCATCACGGCGGGGCTCACCGCGATCCTGTATCTCGCGATCCACCCTGCGGGATCGGACGCCCAGACGTCCGTCACGGCCGCCGTCTTCGCGGTGCTTGCCGCTACTCAGTTGGCCGCCTTCTGCGGCGTCGCGTTGTGGGTCCCCACCCGTGCCCACGTCCTGCAGGCCGCCGCCTTCGTGAGCACGGCCGTCGCGACGGTCGGGTTCGGACGACACTGGATGGACGGATCGCAGGTGGCGAGCCTGCGGTGGATCGGTCTGTGCCTGGCGCTCGCACCGTTGGCGTTCGCGGCGATCACGTTGTTGGAACCATGCCACACCGGCGAGAGCCGCGCCGAGCCGCGACGCTGGACGCGCCCAGTCCTCACGGGCATCGCGGTGGTGACCGCCTGCACGGCGCTCGCCATGGTGGGGCTCCTCGATGACCGCGAGGGGATCCAGGGGGTGGAGTCCACGATCATCATCCTGCTGCTGGGCGTGGGGGTGGCCGCGCGCATCGTCGCGAACCAGGTCGGTAGCTCGCAAGCCCATCGGGAGCTGCGCGCCGCGCTGGCGGACAGGGAGGCCGCGCTGCAGGAAGCCGACCAGGCGTTGGACCGGGTGCGAGAAGCCCACGAGACGGTCCGAGCATCGGAGGAGCACCTGCGGCTCGTGTTCGACACCGCGGTAGACGGGGTGGTCGAGCTCGACGAGCGCGGCGTGGTGCTGCGCGCGAACGACTCGCTCTGCCGCATGATCGGATTGGACCTCAGCGCAGTAGTGGGCCAACCCTGGTCCGCCCTCGCGGCTTCGGTCACTGGGGCCGACGATGCGTTCGCGATGCTGCCCAAGGCGGGCGAGGCCAAAGTGCGCCGGACCGAGGGCCAGCCACTCTTCCTCGAGTCCCGCGTGTCACAGATCCCCACGTCGCCGCCGCGCACGCTCATGCTGGTGCGCGATGTCACGGCTGCGCGCGTCGCCGATCAAACCATCCGCTCGCTCTTCCAGTTCCTGCAAGACCGCGACGAGGACAGAACGCGGTTGCTGCGCCGCACGAACGCCGCGATCGAGGCCGAGCGCAACCGCGTGGCGCGGGATCTGCACGACGGTCCGGTCCAGGGCGTTAGCGCGGCCTCGCTCTCGCTCGAGGCCGCCCTGCTGATGATCAAGGCCGGCGACACGGAACGCGGGCTCGAGGTGCTCTCCAGGATCCGCGAAGAGCTCGCCGGGGAGGCCGACGCGCTGCGCCGCCTGATGTCGGGGCTGCGCCCGCCCGTGTTGGAGGAACGCGGACTCGCGCCGGCGTTGCGCGAGATGGTGAAGCGCTTCGGGGACGAGCATCGCGTGCACACCGAGTTCGTGGGGCAACTCGCTCAATCCCTTCCCGAGGACCTCGAGACGCTCGCCTTCCGCGTGGTGCAGGAGGCGCTGTCGAATGCAGGCAAGCACGCGCGCGCCGACATGCTCACCGTCACGCTCGGATCCGATGGCGCCCAGGTTCGTATCGAGATCCAGGACGACGGCCTCGGATTCGACGCGGCGCGTGCGCGGGAGTTCCTGCGGGACGGGCGCGTGGGGCTCGCGTCCATGCGCGAACGCGTCGAGCTGGCCGGTGGCACGTTCGTAGTGCGCTCCTCACCCAGTCGTGGCACGACCATCATCGCCACGCTCCCACTGGACGCCGCGAGCCCCGATCGCGAACTGGCGGTGCACGAGGTCGGCTAAGTCCTTCGGGACCAGACCCTGCGAGGGGAGGATCGGGCCGCCGGCGTATCCGCCGCCGTGGCGACCTGCGGTCCCTTGGTCGGGGAGGGAGAGCCGGTCGGTGACGGCGTGGGCGAAGGCGTGGCGGTCGGGGACGGCGTGGGCGAAGGCGTGGCGGTCGGGGACGGCGTCAGCGAAGGGCTTTGACTCGGGCTCGGGGTAGGCGTGGGGCTCGGGGTGGGCGAGGCCACCGGCGAGGCGGGACCCAGGGTGCCGGTGAAGGTGGGCGGCGGGAAGGACTCGTACTTGTCGTCGGCCGTGACCACCGTCATGTAGTCGTGCCAGATCTGGGCGGGGATCGTGCCGCCGTAGACCGAGGGGACGCCCATGATGTTCTCCAGCGGGATCTCGCCCTGGGGCCAGCCGACCCACACACATGTGGTGAGCTGGACGGTGTACCCGCAGAACCACGCGTCCACGTTCAGGTTCGCCGTGCCGGTCTTGCCTGCGACCTGACGAGAGCCCAGGCTCGCGGACGTGCCCGTACCTCCCAGCACCACGTAGCGCAGCGCATAGGTCACCTCGCTCGCGATGTTCGGGTCCACCACCTGCCTGGCCTTGGAGGTCACGTCGTCGACCGACGCGCCTCTCTGATTGGCGACCCCCACGAGCGGTGTCGCCCAGTGGCGAACGCCGCCGTCCGCCAGGGTCGCGTACGCGTTGGTCATCTCCAGAGGATTGACGGCCACGCTGCCCAGCGTGATGGCGCACGCGTTGGGCAGATCCGACCTGATCCCCAGCCTATGCGCGGCCTCGACCACGGTCTCGGGCCCGAGCTGGGAGATGACCTGCGCGAAGACCGTGTTCACCGAATGCTCGGTGGCCTGGAGCAAGCTGAAGGTCCCCGCCTCGCCGTCGCCGGCGTTCACGGGCTGCCACGGCCCGGTCGGGCCGTCACACACAGGGTTGTCGATCGTGATCGTGGACGGTCCCTGCCAGTAGGCGTTGAGGGAATAGTCCTGCTCCAGGGCTGCCGTGAGTGTGAACGCCTTGAACGCCGAGCCGGACTGTCGCCCGGAACCACCGCGGAGCGTAGCCAGGTTCAGCTTTGACTTGTTGAAGTCGCGTCCGCCTACCATGGCGAGCACCTCGCCCGTCGCCGGATCGATCGAGACCACCGCCGCCGACGGGTTGTCCTTCGTGAAGGGCAGATCCTTGCGGACGGCGTCCCATGCGGCTTTCTGCATCGCCATGTCCAGGCTGGTGGTCACGTTGAGGCCGCCGCCGTAGACCCGGGCGCCGCCGTAGCGCTGGAACAGATCTTGGCGGGCGTAATCCACGAAGTACGCCGAGCCGTATGGCGTATCGATCTTGCTCGTGGCGTCGGGGATCGTGCCGCAGCACTTCTTCTGCTTGAGCGTGGCGGCCTTGGGGGCGTCCAGGTACCCGAAGGTCACCATCTGATCCAGGGTGTAGTCGCGCCGGAACTTGTTGTCGTAGGGGCTCAAGATGGGGTCGTAGAGCGTGGGGGCGTGCAGCACGCCGGCAAGCGATGCCGACTCCAGCACGGTGAGTTCGCTCGCGGGCTTACCGAAGTACGTCTGGGCCGCGGCCTCAGCGCCGTAGGCCCCATGGCCGAAGTAGACGGTGTTGAGGTACTTGGCGAGGATCTGGTCCTTGGAGTAAGTCTGTTCGAGCTTGATCGCGAGCAGGGCCTCTCGGACCTTCTCCTTGACGGTGCGCGGAGGGATCACGTAGTCGGTGCTGCCGTCCTGGTTGCGCACGTACTGACCGGCGTAGACGTTCTTGACGAGCTGTTCGGTGAGGGTGGAGGCGCCCTGCACCGTGCCGCCCCGAAGGTCTGCCCACGCAGCGCGCACGATGCCCTTCACGTCGACGCCGGGATGGCTGTAGAAGTCGGCGTCCTCGGTGGCGATCACCGCCTCTCGCAGGTTCTTGGAGATCCTCTCGAGCGGGATGATCGTGCGGTCGACGGCACCGTGCAGGGACGTGAGCGGGTTGCCGTCGCGGTCGAAGAGGTAGGAGGTGCGGATCGGAGGCAGGGTGTCAGGCAGCGCGATCTGCTGGTAGGCCACGAACAACGCGCCGACAACCACGAGCCCCATGAGCAAAGGCACGAGCAGGAAGGCCCACCAGAACCGCCGGAAGAAGCCCTTCTTCGCCTTCTGGTTCTTGCGGGGGGCGTGCCTGGGAGCGTGCCTGGGAACGCGCCAAGGACCGCGCTTGCGCTGAGGAAGGGTCGTGTCGGTAGCCAAGACCCGTCGATTCTATCGGTGAGGCGCAGAGGGCGGCCGCACCCAGGAACGTTGCGAGGGTGGCGGTTCCGTGGAGATTCGGGGCCTGCCAGAGGCGCGGGTCAGCCGGTGGCGGTGGCCTGGCGGCGCGCGGTGAAGGACTCCCTCAGGTGGTTCCACTGGCAGTTGGTGCATACCTCGACCACGTGACAGGCCGCACCCGGGTGTGCCGCCGCGAGCTTGAGACCGGTCTCGATGGACCACACGCGTCCGTTCTGCTCGCGCAGGTCCTCGCCGTAGACGTAGGCGAGGAGGACCAACTTGACCTTGCCGCAGACCGGACAGTCGTTCTTCGTGGGCTCGCCCACATGACGCGCGGCTCTGAGCAGCTCGGGGTGGGCGTCGCAGATGTCGGTGAGGCCGATAACGCCGACCTGTGCGTCGCGGAGGAGCGCTCGCTTCGCGAGCGTGTAGTCGATCACACCGAGCTCGGCCCGGCGGCTTCGACGGAGCGGGGTGCGCTTCGGCTGCTTCGCCATGGTGGGAAATTGTACCCCTGTGCCCCGACTTGGGAACCCACCGAAGGTCGTAGCCTGTGTGGCGTGAGCGGGCCACCCTCGAACCCCTGGGGATCGTTGGATCCTTCACGTTCGGGCGCGGCGGCGCCACTGTATCCCGACGTGGGGTCGTGGACCTCGCTGCTGCGAGGGCTGCGCAAGCGGTGCCCGCGCTGCGGGGTGGACGGCATCTTCTCAGGCTGGTTCTCGCTGCGCTCCTCGTGCCCGCGCTGCGACCTCCGTTTCGAGAAGGAGGAGGGCGGCTACCTGGGCGCGATGGTCCTCAACTTCGCCGTGGCGATGGCGCTCTGGCTTGTGGTGATCGTGGTCGGGCTGATCCTGACGGTGCCCGACGTGCCGACCGTGCCGCTGCTCGCGGCGAGCTTCGTGGTGCTGATCCTGGGGCCGCTGTGGTTCTACCCCAATTCCAAGGCGACCTGGGCGGCGGTGGAGTTCCTGGTGCTAAAGACGGATCCCGACTACAGGGCGCCGGTGGCTCGCGACCCCCGAGCCCAAGGACTCGAGTGAGACCGTGAAGGAGAACGACATGGATCGTGAGGCTGTACAGCGCTGGTTGGATCGGTACGTGGAAGCATGGCGGAAGAACGAGGCCTCCGCGATCGAAGGTCTGTTCACCGCGGACGCCACGTATCGCTACCACCCCAACGGAGAACCCGTCCGTGGTCGCGCGACGATCGCGGTCTCATGGCTCGAAGACCCCGATGAGCCGGGGAGCTGGGATGCGTGGTACGAGCCCTTCGCCGTTGACGGCGACGCGGTGGTGGCGCTCGGCGTGAGCACCTACTTCGGCGCCAACGGCGAGCCCGAGCGCATCTACGACAACGTCTTCGTGATGAGGTTCGAGGACGGGCGCTGCGACGACTTCCGCGAGTGGTACGAACAGCGACCCGAAGCGGACTGACACCCTTTGCCGCCAGACGCTTACGGTTAGAGGAAGAGGTTGTACCGCTTCGGATTCATCGTTTCGACCACGCAGATCCCTGCGGCTTTCGCGAACTCTCCGCTGCCACCGGTCACCGCGATCGTTCCGCCGTCGAAGTTCGACAGGCCCCCCGGCAAAGCGCCGGTGGCCACGAGCGTGTGTTCGCCGTCGAAATCGAAGACGAGGTGACAGACGACCTTTCTCAGGCGGCCCACGATCACGTTCCCGTGCAGGGTGCCGACCCGGTCGCCCTTGCTCCACTCCTCCTCACCCTGCTCGTAGAGCCCCTGGTGGATCACCGCGATTCGGCCGGGCTCTGCCGAGCTGAGATCCTCAGCGTCGTCCTCGTCCTCGCCGATCAAGATGAACTCGGTCGAGATCTCCATCCCTTCCCCCTGTTCGCCGGTGGGTACCCGGCCGAGCCTACGCGCGTGTTGTCCACTCGGGCAAGGTCGGGACGCAGGTGTCTAGACTCGCCCCATGCCGGTCTGTACCTCGTGCGGAGAGACGAATCCGGCGCGCGCTCGGTTCTGCATGTCCTGCGCGGCGCCGCTCCCGTTCCACACGCCTGCCACCGGTGACAGCCGCAAGACCGTCACCGTGCTCTTCTGTGACGTCGTGGGCTCGACCCCCCTCGGTGAACGGTTGGAACCCGAGTCGGTGCGCAAAGTGATGACCCGGTTCTTCGAGGAGATGCACACCGTGCTCGAACGCCACGGCGGCACCGTGGAGAAGTACATCGGCGATGCGGTGGTGGCGTTCTTCGGCACGCCGGTGCTGCACGAGGACGACGCACTGCGCGCGGTGCGCGCGGCTGCCGAGATGGGGACCGCCCTCGACGCATTGAACGCCGAGCTCGAGCCGGCCTGGGGCGTCTCGCTCCGCACGCGGATCGGGGTGAACACGGGGGAAGTCGTGGTGGGTACCTCCACCAACGGCGGCGCGCTTGTCGTGAGCGATGCCGTCAACGTGGCCTCGCGCCTGGAGCAGACGGCTGCGCCGGGCGAGGTACTGCTCGGCCTCGAGACCTACGCGCTCGTGCGCGACGCCGTGAAGGTGGACGAGGGGCGAGCGTTCACGCTCAAGGGCAAGGTCGATCCCGTCACCGGATTCCGGCTGCTCGAAGTCGACCCCGGGTCGGGATCGCCATCCCGCGCGACCCCCGCGTTCGTCGGACGGGCGCGCGAATCCGAGGCACTCCGCGACGCCTTCGACGCGAGCCTGCGCGAGGATCGCTGCGTGTTGATGACCGTCCTCGGGGCGGCGGGCGTGGGCAAGTCGCGTCTCGCGGGCGAGTTCGCCGATGGCCTCGGGCGGGCGGCCCGCGTGGTGCGCGGCCGCTGCCTGCCTTACGGCGATGGCATCACGTTCTGGCCTATCGCCGAACTGGTGAAGGACGCGTGCGGCGTCACGACCGAGGACTCGCGCGAGGCCGCGCGCGCGAAGATCGATCAGGCCGTGGAGGGATCGGATCAGGGGGGACTCATCGCCGAACGCGTCGCCGCCGTCTCGGGCTTCGCGGAGTCACCGGGCGGGATGCAGGAGACCTTCTGGGCCATCAGGAGGTTCATCGAGTGCCTCCAGACCGAGCGGCCCCTCGTGGTGCTGTTCGACGACATCCAGTGGGCGGAGCCCACCTTCCTCGACCTCGTCGAGTATCTCGCCGGATGGAGTCGCGGCGCGCGCATCCTGGTGCTCTGCCTCGCACGGCTCGATCTCCTCGACGTGCGTCCCAGCTGGACGGGGGCGCTCGGGGGGGCGCGCACGCTCGAACTCGCTCCCCTCAGCGAGGACGAGAGCCAGGAGCTGATCGCGAACCTGTTGGGCGCATCACCTCTGGACGCGTCGGACTCCGCACGGATCGTGGAGGCGGCGGAGGGCAACCCGCTCTTCGTCGAGGAGATGTTGCGGATGCTCGAGGATGACGGATGGCTCGCGCGCGAGCACGACGGCTGGCGTGTGGTGGGCGACCTCTCACAGGTCGCGGTGCCCGCCACGATCCAGGCACTCCTCGCGGCCCGGCTCGACCGCCTGGGCGGCGAAGAGAAGGCGGTGCTCGGCACCGCGGCCGTGATCGGCAAGGAGTTCTGGTGGGGAGCCGTGGCGGAGCTGGCGCCCGAGGAGGTGATCCCACGTGTCGGCAGCCACCTGCAGACGCTGGTCCGCAAGGGGCTGATCATGCCGGAGAGCTCGACCCTCGCCGGCGAGGACGCCTTCCGATTCCACCACATCCTGGTACTGGAGGCCGCCTACCATGGGTTGCCGAAGGGGCGGCGAGCCGAGGTCCACGAACGGTTCGCCGGATGGATCGAGGCTCGAAGTGGAGACCGATTCGTCGAGTACGAGGAGGTAGTGGGCTACCACCTCGAGCAGGCGTACCGCTATCGGCTCGAGCTCGCCGCCGCCGACGAGAGCGGGCGGGCGTTGGGCGCACGCGCCTCGGAGCGGCTCACGGCCGCCGGTAGGCGTGCGCTCGCCGGAGGCGACATGGCCGCCGCCGCGAACCTACTGGAACGCGCGGCGGCGTTGCGCGACCCGGCCGACCCCGAGCGGCTCGCGCTGCTGCCTGACCTCGGTGAGGCGCTCACTGACACGGGGGACCTCAAGCGCGCGGATCAGGTCCTCGACGAGGCTCTGCGTGGCGCCGAGGCCGTTGGGGACCCGGGGTTGGAGGGCCACGCCACGATCGTGCGGCTCCTGCTGATGGAGTCCACCGATCCCAAGGGCCGCTCCGAGGTGGCGCTGCGTGAGCTCGAACGGGTGATCCCGGTCTTCGAGCACCTCGGCGATCACCTCGGCCTCGCGCGCGCGTGGCGGCTGACCGCGGACGTCCGGTGGACGCAGGCACGCTACGCGGCCGTGGACGACGCGCTCGAACAGGCCATCTCGCATGCGCGCACGGCCGGGGCCGGCTGGGTCGAGGCCGAGAGCCTCGGGCTCTACACGGGGGCAGGTGTGTACGGACCCACGCCGGTGACGGCCGCCATCGAGCGCTGCGAGCGCACGTTGGGCTCGGCGCGATCGAACCAACTTGTGGAGGCGCTCGCGCTCCGTTCGATGGCCGCGCTCCGCGCCATGCTGGGAGGCATCGACGAGGCGCGGGAGCTGATCGAGCGATCGGTCGGCATCCTCGAGGACCTCGGGTTGTGGCTGCGCGCCGTGTTCGTCTCGGAAACGACGGCGTTCGTCGAGCGCCTCGCCGGTGACGCCGAGGCGTCCGAACGCGCCCTGCGGAGCGGGTTCGAGGTGAGCGAAAAGCTCGGGGAGCTCGGGTTCCTCTCGACGGTGGCGGCGCTGCTCGCCAAGGGGATGCTCGAGCGTGGCCGCCTGGACGATGCGGAGTCGTTCATCGCTGCGGGAACCGAGGCCGCGGCCTCTGACGACCTCACCACGCAGGTACTCCTGCGCAGTGCACGGGGGCGAGCGCTGGCGGCGCGCGGCGAGCTTGACGGGGGCGCTGTTCTGTGTCGTGAGGCGGCCGCCCTCGCCGAGCAGAGCGACGACGTGAACATGCGCGGGGACGCGCTGCAGGACCTGGGCGAGGTCCTCGTCTCGGCTCGGGACCTCTCTGGGGCCCGCGAGGCCTTCGCCGGTGCGCTAGGGCTCTTCGAGGCAAAGGGCAACGTGGTCTCTGCCGCCGCCACACGGAGTCTCTTGGAGCGTTTGGACGCCTGAACGCGGGCGCTCTCGGGGACGACAGCCCGGCCGATGCGCTGAGTTGCGAGCCGCAAGGTGAGGGCCTACGCTCGCGTTCCGGATCCGGGGGGGACCAGATGGCAGATCATCCCAACGTTGAGCGCGTTCGACGCGGCTACGCGGCCTTCGGGAGCGGGGACATGGACACGCTCCGCGAGCTCATCGCCGACAACGTGGCGTGGCACTCGGGCGGGCACAATCCGCTCTCAGGCGACTACGAGGGACTCGATGCGACGCTCGGGTTCTTCGCGCGGCTCTTCGAGGTCACCGGCGGCGACATGAGCCAGGAGCTTCACGCCGTGCTCGCGGACGACGAACACGCCGTCGCGTTGCTGAAACAGCATCTCGGCCGGCCGGACGGCCGTTCCTACGACGGCAACGACGTCAACGTGTTCCATATCACGGACGGTAAGGTCACCGAGTTCTGGGCGATGCCGGGCGACGAAGCAGCCTCCGACGCGGCCCTCGCCTGACGCGGATCATCTCGTCCCGCGGGCTACGGAGGAACCTCGACCACGGCGCGCGCCTGTGCGGTGGCCGTGCGTGAACCGGGGAGCAGCAGCAGGTGATCGATCTGGACGATCACAGTGACGAGGGCGCCGGCGGTGCCGGGCGCGCAGGTGCACGCGGTAAGCGTGGCGCCGTTGTGCGCGGCGAAGTCGCCCGCGACCTCGGCGGGCACGCGACCCGAGGGCAGCGCCAACTCTTGGGCGGCGGCCAGCGCGGCGGCGTCGGCCGCCTGCCGGGCATGGGCGCTCGCCACCAGCGCCTTCCCGACGTCGGCGGTGCCCATCGTGATGATCACCACCACCGCGATCACCGCGGCCGTGACCACCGTGATCGAGCCACGATCGGAGCTCACGCGAACTCCTGACGATCGGTAGCCGTGGCTTGCATCGCCACTTCGCTGCGGAACAGCCAGCCCACCAGCGGCACGTCGATAGAGGACGTGTAGGTGAGCGTCACCGTGACCGGATCCCCTTGAGCGCCTGCGCGGGAGACGCTGACCCCGAGCGCGGCGGATGCGAGCGAGGGCGCCGCGCCCGCCACGGCGTCCTGGATCACGCCCGGATCCGCCTGGAGGGCGGCGGTGCGTGCCCCGGCACGCACCGCCGATTCCACCAGCAGCCGGTCCCGGACCAGCAGACCGACCTGGACCAGGGCCAGCGTGATCACCAGGAGCAGCGGCAGCACCAGCGCGAACTCGACGGCCGCCGTCCCCCGCTCATCGCGACGGACCCTAGGCGGCATTCGCGTTGCCGATGACGCTGTCAATGACCTGGTCGAAGAACGCCGGGAGCTTGCCCGACGAGTGTGCCCACGCGATCAGCACCACGGCCACCGCGGCCGCCGCCAAGATCACGAGCGCATACTCCGCCGTGGTCTGCCCTTCGTCGCGACGCAGGAACCCCAGCGCGCGGGACCACAGGATGTGCAACATCAACATCCGATCCACCTCCTCTCTCGTTCAACGGATGGACTGCAAGGTGGTGAGCAGGACCGGCACCACCGTGAGGAGGAGGAAGGCGGGGAGGACGAGGAACACGAGCGGGAACAGCATCTTGACCGGGGCCGTGCGCGCACGCTCGGTGACCGCGGCCCGCCGGCTGGCCCGGACCGTGGCGGCCAGCTCCACGGTGGAATCGGCCAGTGAGGACCCAAGGGCCTCCGTGCGCGTGATGGCGGCCACGGTCCTCGTGAGATCGGCGAGCTGGAGTCGCTCGGCGAGCGCGCGGAGCTCATCGCGCCAGCGGCCCCCGAGATCGACGGCGTCGAGGGCGAGCGCGAGCTCGGTGGCGAGCGGCCCTTGCAGACCCTCGACGGCTCGCCGCAGGGCGAGCGGCGCGGCGAGCCCGGCCGAAGAGCCCGCCGCGAGCAGATCGAGCAGTTGCGGGATCTCGGCATCGACCTCGGCGCGGCGGCGGCGCGCGGCGCGCGCAGCCAGGAACAGCGGAAGCCGCGCGCCCACGAAGCCCAGCAGCGGAGCGAGCAACGGCCCGGGGAACGGAGCCACCGCGCCGAGGCCGAGGCCCGCCGCAGCTGCCACCACCCGGATGCCCCCGAACCGCGCCGGATCGAGCGTCCACCCCGCGCCCACGAGCGCGTCCGAGGCTGCCGAACCCGCGAGCCGGCGCCCGAGGGCGGAAGCCCCGAGCCGCGCCAGCAGGTCGCGCGGCACCGTGGGCGCCGGCACCGAGATGACCGCCTGCGGCCACCGGGCCGCCAACCCGTCGCTCACCGCGAGCCGTCCCGCGACAACCGTGCTCACGGCCGCCGCCACGGCCAACAAGAGGGCCATGGCCTTCATCGGACCTCCAGCTGGTACCGGACCCACAGGGATGCCAGCACCTCGAGCGTGCGAAGGATTGCGCCACCTGCTTGCGTCACTACGCGACCCCCCGCGTCTCACCGAACCGTGCGTCATCGACGAGGGAGGCTCCGGGGGGAGTCGGCGGCCGCGGTGCCTGACCACCGAAGGGGATGCGAACGATAGCGAGTTGGCGCCGGCGAGCCCATCCCCAAGCCGACCGATTCGTGGTTCCTGTCAGGGGACGGCAGCGACCCGTGGCAGGGGATAGATCGTGACGGCGATCACATTGACGGGCTCATGCGGGCATCGGGGGCGCGGGGATCGCTCCGCGATCGCGGAACCGGCGTGACTTCCCGAACCGCAGGTAGAGGGAGGGCAGGACGAAGAGGTTGAGCAAGGTCGTCGTGATGAGCCCTCCCAGGATCACGATACCCATCGGATACTCGATCTCCTCTCCCGGCAGGTTGCCCGACAACACCAGCGGGACGAGCGCGAGACCAGTCGTCAGCGCCGTCATGAGGATCGGCGCGAGCCGTTCCCGCGACCCGCGGGCCACGAGTTCGGGGCCGAACGTCATCCCTTCGTGGTCCTCGAGATGCTTGTAGTGGCTGACCATCATGATCCCGTTGCGAGCCACGATCCCAAGGACCGTGAAGAACCCGACCAGCGAGCCGATCGAGATGACGCCGCCTCCGATGTAGTTGGCCGCCAGCACACCGCCCACCAAGGCCATCGGCAGCGTCACGAAGGCGAGCGTTGCCAGGCGCAGGCTCCCGAACGACGCGAGCAGGATCAGGAAGATCCCGATCACGGCGACGGATGCGAACAGCAGCAGGCGCGATTGAGCTGCCTGCCGCTCCGCGAACTCGCCCAGTACCTCGGCGTGGACCCCGAGCGGGAACTCGACCGAGTCGAGATCTTGCTGCAGCTCCTGGACGACCGAGCCGAGATCGCGGCCTTCCACGTTGGCACCGACGGTGATGGTCCTGGAGAACGATTCGCGCTGGATGGCGTTCGGGGTCGGCACGAGGCTCACGTTCGCGAGATCCTGCAGCTGCACGTACCTGCCGTCCGGAGTATCGATCTGCATCTCGCTGACGTCGCTCAGGCTGTTGCGCGACGCCGGCGTGCTGAACACATGCACGTCGTAGGCCTTGCCGTCTCGGAAGATGTCGCCGACCTCTTCGCTCGCAAGCATGGTTGCCGCCGCGCGGCGCACGTCGCCCGGCTTCAAGCCGAAGTGCTCCGCCTTGGCGAGGTCGACCTCGATCTGGATCTGAGGTACGTCGGCCTGGAGCTCGACATGCTGCTCGACCACACCCTCGATCCCCCCGAGAAGCTCACCAACCTCGTCGGCCTTGGTCCGCAAGGTCTTCAGATCGTCTCCGAATAGGCGAACGACGATGGCATCGCTGGATCCCGCGAGAACCTCGTCGATCCGTTCGTTCAGGTAGGTCTCTCGATTGCGGAACAGCCCAGGATAGCCTTCGACGACCTCGTCGATGGCGGCCACGGTCTCGTCGAACGGCGCCGACGGATCGACGCTGATCCAGTTCTCACCGAAATTGACGCCTGCGATCTCTTCCGACAGGAACGCCTGTCCGATGTGAGAGCCGAAGCTGCGGACCCCGGGGATCGCCGTGAGCTCGCGACTGGCCTGGGTGACGATCCGCCGCTCCTCTGCCACCGACGTTCCGGGCGCCGAGATCCAGTGCATCAGAAAATCCCGCTCCTGGAACGTCGGCAGCAGGGACTGCCCCAGTAGCGGCAAGGTGACCGCGCCCGCCACCATGATCACGCCGACCGTGGCGTACGCCGGCCGGGGGCTGCGGATGATGGGCGCCAGCAGCCGGTCGTACCCCTTCTGCAGCCAACCGACGAGCGGGGACTCGCGGCGACCGAGCGGTGCTTTGCGCAGGAGGATCATGGCCGTGGCCGGGGTCACGATCAATGCGACCAGCGTGGACACCGCCACCGCCAGGGCATAGCCCGCGGCGAGCGGGCGGAAGAACGAACCGGTCAAGCTCTGCAGGAAGAAGATCGGCAACAGGGCCAACCCTTCGATCATCGAAGCGTAGACCACCGCACCCCGGACCTCGAGTGAGGCGTCGAAGACGATCTTCGCCGTCGTCGCGACCGACCGATCATCGCTGACCTTGCGATGGATCCGCAGGCGCCGCACGATGTTCTCGCAGTCGACGATGGCATCATCGACCACCGCCCCCAACGCGATCACGAATCCCGCCAGGATCATCGTGTTGATCGTCACGCCGCGCAGGTGCAGCACGAGGCCGGCCGCCGTCAGCGACAGCGGGATCGTCACCGCACTGATCAGCGCGCTTCGCCAGTCGTAGAGGAACACGATCAGCACCAGCATCATGAGCAGGACGCCGATCAGGAGGGAGTGCGTGAGGTTCTGGATGGCGTCGTCGACGAAATTGCCGGCTCGGAAGATCTGCGTGTCGAAGGTGATCCCGGTTAGACCGGGTCGCATCTCGTCGATCGCCGCCTCAACCCCCCGCGTGACCTCGAGCGTGTTCCCCCAGGGGAACTTCTCGACGACGAGCAGGAGGCCGGGACCGTTGTTGACCACGGCGTCGCCCCCGAGCGGCTGATGATCGATCAGCAGCTTGGCCACGTCGCCGAGCACGATCGTCTTGCCCCCGCGCTCTTTGACGACCACCTTGGACAGGTCCGCGGGCGAGAGGATCGGCAAGATGTGCCGGATGTAGAGCTCCTGATTGGGGGTCTCCAGCGCGCCTCCGGTCCCGATGACCGCCCCGTCCGAATACTTGAGCAAGCCCGCGTCGAGCGAATCCGCGGTGGCTCTCATCACCTCGTCGAGCGACACATGGAGTTCCCGGAGCTTCTTGGGGATGACCTGGACGTGCTGCTGCTGCAGCTGTTCGCCCCAGATCGCCACGTTGGCCACGCCGGGGACGCGGAGCAGGCGAGCGCGGATCTTCCAGTAGGCGGTGGTCGACATCTCGATCAGGGACACGGAGTCGGAAGAGACCCCGATGTGCATCACCCTGCGGGTGGCAGACACGGGCGGCATCATGACCGGGGGAGCCGCCCAGGTCGGCAGGCTAGGTGTCACGATCCGGACGCGCTCCGAGACCAGCTGACGCGCTTCGAGGAGGTCTGTCCCGGGCTTGAAGAGGAGCTGGATCGACGACAGGTCCGCGACCGACCTCGACCGGATCGTCTCCAGGCCGGGGACACCGTTCAACGCCTCCTCGAGCGGCACGGTGACCAGGGACTCAACGTCGGGCGAGGAGAGTCCCAGGCTGATGGTCTGGATCTCGACCTGTGGCGGCGCGAACTCCGGGAACACATCCAGGGGCGTGTTGCGTAGCTGCGTGACGCCGTAGAGCATCATGCCCGCGGCGATCGCAACGACGATGAACCGGAGCTTGATGCTCGACGCAACGATCCAGCGCATCATGGCCGAAGCGGTCCTTTCGTGGTCACTCTTCCACGCCGGTCTCGGTCCCGTACAACTCCGCTGAGCCCTGCGTCACGACCTCCATGCCTGCAGGCGGTCCTTCGGACAGGAACACACGATCTCCACGGATGCGGTCCACGACGATCGGCACACGCACGAACGTCAGCGACTCGGGGTTCGTGTACGTCCAGGTGTCACCGGCTGCGGAGTAGAACACCGCCGCATACGGGATCACCGTTTCCGTCCCCACGTCCAGAACCGGGTCGGCCTTGATATCCAGCCGCTCGGCCGCCTCCTGGGTCAGCGTCACGCGCGAGACGTCCGATCCCTCGATCGACTCGAGCGTGGCCGGCTCGTTCAGCGCCTCTTCCTCCTCCGCCACCGTGGCGCATCCCGCCAACAGCAGACCGGAGAGGATCAGGATCCATGCCATCCATCGATGTGCGTGCCGCATCTCGTTGTCCTCCTATGAACTCGCGAGCTCGGATCCCTCGACCTTGGTGAGGTCGACCGTTGGCTCGGCGAACACCAGGGAGAGGTCGGGTTCCGAGCGTGCCCCGAAACGCAGGTAGAGGGCCGGGACGACGAACAGCGTGAGGAGCGTGGTCGAGACCAGCCCTCCGAGGATGACGACCGCCATCGGCTGCACGATCTCGAGACCGGCGATCCTGCCCGCGAGGGCGAGCGGTGCGAACACGAGCACCGTCGTGAAGACCGAAGTCACGACCGGCACGAGACGCTCACGCGCGCCCATGAGCACCAGCTCATCACCGAACGTCTGGCCCCCGCGTCGCTCCAGGTGCTGGGCATGACGGATCTGCATGACCGCCTGACGAGCGGCGAGCCCGAGGATCGCAAGGAATCCGGCGACCGATCCGATCGAGACCACCTGGCCGTCGATCAGCGCGCCCACCGCGCCTCCGACCAGGCTGAGCGGCAGCATCAAGTAGATGAGCGCCGCCAGGCGCCAGTTGCCGATGGCCGCCTGCACCAGCAGAAGGACGGCGATCGCGGCGGCGATGGTGAAGCCCAGCGCTTGTCGATCCGACGCTTTGCCTGCCGCGAAGTCCCCGACGAGCGCCGCGTGGTACTCCATCGGGAACTCCACCTCGCGCAGCCCCCGTTGCACGTCGTCGGAGACGGCGCCCAGGTCTCTGCCCGACACGGCGGCGGTGACGTCGATGCTCCGCGAGACGTCCACGTGCCGGATCACGGTGGCGGACGATCCGATCCGCACGTCGGCCACGTCGCCCAAGCGCACCTGCCCGCCCCCCGGGGTGTCGATCGACAGATCCTCGACGCTTGATAGATCGTGCCGGACCTCCGGCGCCCCCCACACGACGACGTCGAACACCTTCTGGTCGTCGAAGAGGCTGCCGACCTGGATCCCCGACAGCAAGGTGGCCGCGGCGCGCCGGACGTCGCCCGGCACGATCTCGTACCGCTCGGCCGCGTCGAGGTCGACCTCGATCTCGAGCGTCGGCTCCTCGGACTGGGTGGCGACCCGTGGATCTTCGATCCCGTCGATCCCGGAGAGGACCTGCTGCACCTCCTCGGCCTTGCTGCGAAGGACTCTCAGGTCCTGACCGAAGATCCGAACCGTGACGGGATCGGTCGAACCTCCCAGGACCTCATCGATCCGTGCGGAGGGGTACGTCACCACGTTGCGGTTGAGTCCGGGGTAGCCATGCACGACCTCCTCGATCGAGGCCCTGGTCGCGTCGTAGTCGACCCCGGGGTCGATCGTGATCCACAGCTCGCTCGCCTCGGTACCGACGACCTGGTCCGAGAGCAGGGCGCGACCCTCGTGTCCGCCGACGTTGAGGACCCCGGGGATCGTGCGTATCTCGTTGCTCATGAGCGCCGTGACCCGGACCATCTCGGGAAGGGAGGTCCCGGGCGGGCCACTGAGGCGGACCAGCAGATCCGTGTCTTTCAACTTGGGAGTGAACGAGCGCCCGAGGAACGGCATCGCGACGAGGCCGATCACGAGGAGCACCCCCACCAGCACGAGGCCCGGGCGCACCGAACCGAGGACCCGAGAGACGCCTCGCTCGTAGAGGGGCCGGAGCCAGCGAACGACGGGAGACTCGCGAGCCTCGTGAGGTGCTTTGGCGAGAAACGTCAGGCCCAGCGCCGGTGTCACCACGAGTGCGACCACCATGGACGCCACCACGGCCAGCGGGTAAGAGACCGCGATCGAGGGGAAGAACGCGCCGAACGCCCCCCGGGTGAAGAAGACGGGCAGGAACACAGCGAGTGAGATCAACACGGCGTACAGGCCGGCGCTGCGCATCTCCACGAAGGCATCGCGGACGATCCGCGCGACCGAACCGCTTCCACCGTTGTCGGTTGCGCGCCGCTCCCGCAGGCGTCGCGCGACGTTCTCCGTGTCACCCACCGCGTCGTCGATCACGATGACGAGCCCCAGGACCAGCCCGGCCACGATCATCGCGTTGAAGGTCATGTGGGACCAGGAGAGCACGAGGACCGCCGCCGCCAGCGACGTCACCATCGCGATCACTGCGATCAGCGCGGTCCTCCACGAGAACAGGAGGGCACCGAGTGCGAGCAGCAAGAGCAGGGCGCCGATGATCAGCGCGACGGTCAGGTTGTTGCTGGATGACTCGATATAGGTACCGGGGCGGAACAGGGACGTGTCGATCGTGATCCCCGTGAGGCCGGGACGCAGGTCGTTGAGCGCGGCCTCGACCCCACGCGTCACGTCCAGAGGGTTCGCGCCGGGGAGCTTCTCGATGACGAGCAGCAGGCCGGGCCCGTCGGAGAAGACCGCGTCGCCGATGAGCAATTGATGATCCTCGACGATGTCGGTGACGTCGCCCAGGCGCAGCGGGGCGCCCCCAGTGTCCTGCACGATCACCTTCGCGAGGTCGGCCGGCGAAGCGAACGGCACTGCGTGCTGGATCCCGAACCTCTGATTGGGCGTTTCGATGATCCCGCCGGTACCCGGAGTGGATGCCTCCACGAAACTCAGATTCGACACGAACTGGGCGTTCGCGCTCGTCTCGATGATCTGCTGCAGCGACACATCATTGGCTCGGAGGCGCGCCGGATCGACCAGGACTTGCAGCTGCCGTTCCCGCTGACCCCACACCGCCACGTTCGCCACGCCGGGGACGCCCATCAAGCGCGGCCTGATGTTCCAGCGAGCGAGCAGGGACATGTCGATCAGAGACAGCTCGTCGGAGGAGAGTCCGACCATCATCACGCGGCTCGTCGAAGCGACGGGCTGGAGCATCTGTGGGGGCTTCGACACCTGCGGCAGCGCGTGAGCCTGTGTGAGCCGTTCCTCCACCACCTGACGCGCAT
>CAJDTY010000001.1_pt1 | contig 111957 bp, 110 predicted proteins | sample 7390291 | NCBI WGS metagenome assembly CAJDTY01 (sample SAMEA7055671, study PRJEB34461) | soil metagenome | biome: terrestrial ecosystem; feature: Peninsula; material: soil | place: Antarctica | collected 2016 | reverse complement strand
GCGAAGTCGTTCAGGCGGGAGCCGAAGAACCCCCAGTGGCAGCTGACGATCGTGTCGCCTGGCTCGATGAGGTTCATGAATCCCGCTTCCATCGCCGAGGTGCCCGACGACGAGAGCGCGAGGGTAAGACCCTGGTCTCCGCGGCGCCAGAGCGCTCTCAGGCCCGCGACCAGGTTCGCCAGGATGTCCCAGAAGTCGGGGTCCAGGTGCCCGTTCATCGGCAGCTGCATCGCCTCCAGCACCTTAGGGTGCACGTTCGACGGCCCCGGCCCGCAGAGCAGCCGCTCCCCGGGGGCGAGCGCCGGGATCGTGGTGACCGGTCCTTCAGCCATGGGTCCCTCCTCGTGATGTGCGGAATGGATGCGAGAACGAGCGCCGAGAGCGAGAGACGCTTGAATGGCCGTTCAAAGGAGGCCGCGAGTATAGGCATGCCTGACCTCCGTGCGATAGTCCAGGAGGAGAGCCGCGGCTCACGTGGGTGACCATCGGCTCGGCGAGGAGGATCGATGACGCACGATGTGTTCCCGGTAAGAGTGCGTGGAACGCGTCGATCACGAGATGACGATGCGCGTGCCCGATTGCCGCGAGGCCTACGAGGTCCTGACCTCTCGCGGCGCCGAGTTCCTCACCCCACCCCAGGACTGGGGCGGAGAGATCCGCTGCTTCTTCAGAGATCCGGACGGTCACCTGCTGGAGATCAGCGAACGCCGGTGAGCGATGTGGTTGGTCCCGTCGGGCCCCGCGCGCGCACGACGGGTTCACGACGAGAGCGCTTCCGGGTTCAGCAGCGTGGGCGGGCGTGCCCCATCCAGGGCCGCGAACACGTTGTCCACCGCCAGCTCGCCCATCGCTTCGCGCGTGTCAACCGTGGCGCTCCCCAGATGCGGGATGACCACCGCCCGCTCATGGTTCAGCAGCCTGGGCTGGACCTCGGGCTCGCGCTCGAACACGTCGAGTCCCGCCGCGAAGATCTCGCCTGACTCGAGCGCCTCTGCCAAGGCTGTCTCATCGACCACGGGGCCACGCGATGTGTTCACCAGCACCGCGGTGGGCTTCATCTTCTTGAAGGCTGCGGCGTCGAACAGGTGCCGGGTCTCCTGCGTGAGGTTGGTGTGGATCGAGATGAAGTCTGCTTCCGCAAGCAGGTCGTCGAGCTCGCGGCGCTCCGCACCTGTCTCGGCCTCCACGTCCGCGGGCAACGTGAACGCATCCGCGTAGATCACGGTCATCCCGAACCCCTTCGCGCGCCGCGCGACGGCCTGGCCGATCCGCCCGAATCCCACGACGCCGATCGTCTTGTGATGAACGTCCTGTCCGAGCATCATGAGCGGCCCCCAGATCCATGGGGTCTTCGCGCGCAGCAGCCGCTCGCCCTCGCCCACGCGGCGCGCAGCGGCCATCAGCAACGCGAAGGCGGTGTCGGCGGTGGTCTCGGTGAGGACCTCGGGAGTGTTGGTAACGAGTACGCCGGCGGCGGTGCACGCGGCGACGTCGATATTGTCGAACCCGACGGCGTGGTTCGCGACCACGGCGAGCTGCGGTCCGGCCGCCGCTAGGAACCCGGCGTCCACCTCCTCGGTGAGCATCGTGATGACGGCATCGCGGCCCTCGACGACCTGCATCAGCTCATCGCGGGGGATGCCGAACTCGTTCTCGTGCACGGTGACGTCGCAGCGCTTGCGAAGGCGTGCGAGCGGCGCCTCCATGATCGGGCGGGTCACAAGGACGTTCGGTCGATCGCTCAACGGATCCTCCGTGCGCAAGGGAAGAGCCGAGTATGCGCGAACCGGCCGTGCAGGTGGTAGTCGCTCCCACACCACCGGTCATGTGGGAGCATCGCGCGATGGCCGACGCGCAACCGCCCACCCTGGAGACCGAGCGGCTGCGACTGCGGCCTCTACGCATGCACGATGCGCCGGCGCTGAACACGATCCAATCGGATCCTGAGCACATGCGGTTCTATCCCCACCCGTTCTCGATGGAAGAGAGCCAGGTGTGGATCGAGCGGATGCAGGAGCGATACGCGCGGGACGGATTCGGGCTCCTCGCGGTCGAGGACCGCGAGAGCGGCACGTTCCTGGGAAACGTGGGTCCTGCGCTCCAGCCGGTGGACGGCACGGACGAGATCGAGCTCGGGTGGTCGATCACGCCCACGCGCGCCCGCGAGGGCATCGCTACCGAGGCCGCGAAGGCCTGCCGGAACTGGGTCTTCGCCACCCTTGAGGTGGATCACGTGATCTCGCTGATCCTGCCCGCCAATCGGCCGTCCAGAGGCGTGGCGGAGCACCTCGAGATGCGCGTATGGAAGCGCACGATGTGGGGGAGCCTCGAGCCCAAGGAGCACCTGTTGTACCGGCTCGACCGGCCTCTCGACCGGCCTCTCGACCGGCCCTGGGACCGGCCTTAGGCTCGGCTCAATCGGTGACGTCGATGCGCTCGATCACCACGTCCTCGACGGGTCGGTCCTGGGCACCCTTGGGCGCGGCGACGATCCCCTCCACCACGTCGTAGCCCTCGGTGACCTGACCGAAGATCGTGTGCTTGCCGTTCAGCCACGGGGTTTCGGAGACCGTCACGAAGAACTGCGAACCGTTGGTGCCGGGCCCGGCGTTCGCCATCGCCAGACGTCCCACCTGATTGAACGTGGGGCCTCCGGGCGGACACTCGTCTTCGAACCGATAGCCTGGGCCGCCCATCCCTGTCCCCGCCGGGTCTCCACCCTGGATCATGAAGCCGTCGATGGCACGGTGGAATATCGTGCCCGGGTAGAGGGGGTCGGTCTTGGTCTGGCCGTCGCGCGGGTCTGTCCACTCGCGGCCTCCTGTGGCCAGGTCCAAGAAGTTCTGCACGGTCTTGGGCGCGTGCTCGGGCATGAGGGTTACGGTGAATGAGCCCTGGTTGGTGACGATCGTGGCGGTGGTCAAGGCGATCGGTCCTTCCTGTGACGGTGGAAGCTTCGAGTCTACCGGCCTCGGCGGCGTGCCTCACCGCAGGGGATGCCCGGAGCGGACCACCGCTCCGAGCCACGAGCCGGCGAGCAGGGAGGTGAGGATCGCCAGCAGCACCAGGCACGCGTAGAAGTTCTGATCGATGATCCCCGCGCTGAGGGAGACAGATGCCAGCACGATGCCCGGGCCGCCGCGCGCGTTCAGCGCCACGGCGAGGTTCCATGCACCCGAAGCAGATTCTCCGGCGCCTCGCGCACCGGCCCAGACGCTCGCACTCTTCACCACGCACGCGACCAGCAAGAAGATCGCGAAGAACAACGGGCTAAAGGACCGCACCAGGTCCAGCCGCAGCCCTACCATCGCGAAGAACAGAGGGATGAAGAAGGCCAGGGAGAACGTGCGGATCGTCTCCCGAGCTTCGACGACCCGCTCGCCGGCGGAGGCCCCCACGACGATCCCGGCGACGAAGGCGCCGAAGAGCGGAACCACGCCCAGCAGGACGGCCGCCACCGTCATGGCGAGCATGAACACCAGCTGGAATCCGATCTGATTCCCTTTGCGCACCAGGTTGTAGCGGAACCGCAGGATCCGCCTGTACAGCGGTGGGCCGATCCACAGGGCGACCCCGAGGAACCCGATCGTGGCCACGACGTGGAACGCGACGCCGGCCACCGAGCTGGGCTCGATGCCGAGCAACGAGGGAAGTCCGATCTGTCCGGTGGATCCCCTCGAAACCAACCCCAGCGCCACCGCGAGGACCACGTACACGATCACGTCCTCGAGCACCGCCACCGCGAGCACGATCCTCGCAAAGGCCGTCTCCAAGATCCCGAGGTCGAACATGATGCGAGAGATGACCGGGATGCTCGTGACCGCGATCGCCAGGACGAAGACGAGCACGAACGCGTTGTGGTCCTGGGCGGCTCCCATGGCGTAGCCGTCCGGCAACAGCGCCGCGAAGCCCAACCCGGCGAGCGCGGGCAGGGCCACGCCGGCGACGGTGACGGCCGCCACCGTCCGGCGTTCATCGCTCTGGAACGAGGAGCGCATCTCGGCGCCCGCCCCGAACATCAACAGGAGTAGCCCGAGTTGCGACAGGGCGTCGAGCACTTGCGGGATGGGTCCGGTCGCCGGGAAGAGCGAGGCTTGCACGCCGGGCGCGATCACCCCGAGCACGGTGGGCCCCAGGATGAGCCCGCCGACGATCTCGCCCACCACGCGCGGCTGCCGAAGGCGCGCGAAGACAAACCCGCCGCTATGCGCGGCGGCGAGCAGCAGGGTTAGCGCCAGCAGGAGCTTCGCCAGTTGATCGGCGCTCAGGGTGTCCATGTCCTCCAGGTGGTCGGCACGTACGTGGCCCGGCCGAAGGCCGGGCCACGTACGGGGCTATCGCTGCCAGGAAAGGCTAAGGCGTGTCCGTGAACCTCGCGAGCATGTACTGAGCCGACCCGGAGACGTTCGTGAACTGCCCCCCCACCCAGACCTGCTGCCCGGTGGGGAAGATCTCCCAAGGTCCGTAGAACTTGCCTTCGAAGCTGGGTGTCCATCCGTCGAGGTCGTTACCGCTCGCGTCGCGCACGCATCCGTCCAGATCGGCCATCGCGAAGCGGATCCGCTGCTCGTTCTCGTTCCCGGAGATGCCGCACAGCACGGACACCTGTGTGAAATGGCCCCCGAACAAGACGCGGTCGCCTCGCAAGGCGACGGTCTGCACGTTCCCGCCCGTCTTCATCGCGAAGATCAGGTCACCGAAATCATCGGTGAGGTCGAAGGCATACAGCGCGTTGGAACCGCCATATCCGACGAACAGCCGGTCGCAGTTGCCCGCGAGGTCGAACGCGTTCACACCGTTGGGGATCTGAGCGTTGTCCGGGGTCCAGTTCTCGAGGGTCCCGGTGGTGGCGTCGAACATCGCGAGCGTGGCACGAGGCTGCACGGCACCCGTGGATCCGGCGGCAGATCGGAACGACCCTCCGGCGATGATGGAGGTGCCGTCACACGTGGCCAGGAGTGTGCGCGCGAGTCCGCTCGTGCGCGGTTTCCAGGTGGAGCTGAGGGAGCCGTCGCTGTCGAATGCCGCGAGATGCTTGCGCGCCAACCCGTCCACCGAGGTGAAGTAGCCGGCCGCGTACACCTTCCCACCGCTCGCGAGGAGCCCGCGGATGCGGTCGGTCGTATCCAGCCCGATCTGATGGTCGACGGCGGTGTCGAGCGCTCCGGTCGCCAGGTCCACGGCGGCCAGGTTGAGCCTTGGCGATCCGTCCACCGACGTGAATCGGCCCCCGATGTACAGATCGTTCCCGTTCACGGCGAGGGCGTACACGGTGGCTCCGTCACCCTCGATGGGCGCGGAGAACGTCCGGATCGCGACTCCGGTGGTGGCGTCTACCGCCGCGATGTTGAGGGCTGCCAGCGTCCCACCGGGGCAGGACGACCCAGGCGGGCATGCGCGGATCGAGCTGAACTTGCCGCCGACATAGATCGTGTTGCCCGACTGAGCGATCGCGTAGACCTGACCGTTGGTCATCCACGTGGCGTCGGGGGTGTCGGCGAGCGTCGCACCCGCCGGGATCGCGAACCCCGTGATGATGCCCACGGCGAGCGCGATCGCGACGCTCGATCGAACGGATCGTGACTTCATGTTCCTACTCCCTTGGTCGGGAACGGACCCACCCGTCGTGGGCGCTGATGCAAGGCGACTGTAGGGGCGGAGGGGGATGCGGGTCATCGGGCGGAAGGGCACAAGGGTCGGTGGAGGTCCTAGGACCTTCCGGCGTCGGTCTCGTCGGGTGGCGGATCAGTCGATGTCGTCGCCCGTGGGCATCGTCACCAGGCGGATCTCTCCGTCCTCGATCTCGAACTTCGTGAGCGATCCACGGCCTACGGGGATGCGCCATTCCTCGCCAGGCAGGTTGAGGAGCTTGGCCGCCACCAGGCGGATCATGACGGCGTGGGTGACGCCCGCGACCCGCTCGCCCTTGTGGCGCCCGCCGATCAGCTGCACGGCCTCGATCATCCGTCCTTGAGCGTCGGTGAGCCGTTCTCCGTTGGGGCAGATCGCCGAGTCGGGCGCCGTCTTGTAGAGCGCGAACATGCCAGGGTCATACATCGCGGCTTCCTCGGAGGTCATCCCCTCCCACGCGCCGTAATCGAGGTTGATGAGTCCGTGCAGGATGCGCACGTCGGGGATACGGCATTCGTCGGCGATGACCTGCGCGGTGTTGATCGTGCGACGGAGCGGGCCACCGTAGACGGCGCTGAGACCTACCGGCGACAACGCGCGGGCGGCGTCCACGGCGTCGGCCCAGCCCTGGGCATCCAGCGGCACATCGCGACGCCCTCGGTAACGGTTCTGGACGTTCAGCGTAGTGGTGCCGTGACGGATCAAGAACAACTCGGCAACGCCCTCGCGTACGGGCGGGTACACGTCCTCCGAGGAGCCACTCGGATCCAATGCTTCAGGGGTGATCGCCATCTCGGGGGAACCTCCGTTGTTCAACGATCCGCTCAGCCGGGGTGATCCACGGTGATTCCGCGCATCGTTCGTGGGTAGAGAACGTACGACAGGGGCCGGAGGAGGGTCAATGCACGAGGGCGGAGTTGCGCCTTTCGGGGATGGGAAGGGCCGCGAAGACCTACGACCGATGGCAGGTCTCTTCCCTGAGAAATAGGTCCAACCGAGAGGGCGGAGGTGCCCTGGCGTCGGATATCATGGGCGTCATCCTTTCCCCATCCCCCATGCGGCCTGTGTAACGGTCACACGTCAAGGAGCAATCGTTGTCGGAGCCCACCACCCGGATCCTGGACCTCAGCGACTACTGGAACATGATCCGCGCACACAAGCGGATCGTTATCGCGGCGGCGGTCTTGATCGCCGTTCTGAGCGCGTCCTACGTCTTGCTGAAGCCAAAGGAGTACTACGCGCAGGCCAAGGTCGAGGTAACACCGCTGATCGACGTGGTCATCACGCCGGTGCCCGGTGCCACGCCGAACAGCACCGCTCCCGACATGGCAACACAGGCAGAGGTCGCCAAGTCGGTGGATATCGCAACCCAGGTCAAGGCGGCGCTCGGCCTGACGGCGTCGCCCGAGTCGCTCGTCAAGCAGGTGTCGGTCACCGTGGTCGGCGAGACCACCGTCCTTGCCATCGGCTTCACCGCCGACAGCCCTCGAGAAGCTGCCGACGTGGCGAACGCCTTCGCGCGCGAATACCTTTCACGACGCCACGCAACGGTAAGCGAACGGGTGACCCAAGCCCTCGCGCCGTTCAATACCAGGCTCGAATCGGCTCAGGAGGAGTACGGCCAGCTCCAGCATGACCTTTACCGGACCAACGACCCCGCGCAGCAGGCGATCACCAGGGCCAGGCTGGAAACGCTCAATCAGACGATCAAGAGCTTGAACGGCAGCATCGACGACCTCACCTCCTCCGGCAGCGTCGCCCAGGGCGGGCAGGTGATCCAGGCAGCCGTGACACCGCTCGGCCCGGTGGGCCCTCGCCTGCCCCTCGCCGTAGCGCTCGGTCTGATCGTGGGTGCTGTGCTGGGTGCCGGCATCGCGATCGCGAAGGAGTTGAGAGACAACAGGGTAGGCGGCCGCGATGAGCTCGCGATGCACCTCGGCGCACCGGTGATGGCAGTGATCCCCCGAGTGGAGGGCTGGAGCCGGAGCGAGACCGCCGAACTCGTCACGCGTGAGGAGCCCAGCTCGGCCGCCAGCGAGGCCTATCGAACGCTGGCTACCAACGTGCGGTTCTTCCGTTCCCAGCAGCCGCTGCGGATCCTGGTGGTCACGAGCGCAATGCCCGCGGAGGGCAAGAGCGCGACGGCGGCCAATCTCGCGGTGATCCTCGCAGAGACGGGCCTGCGCACCGTGCTTGTCGACGCCGACCTGCGACGCCCCCGCGCATCGCGGTTCATCGGTGTTGCGGACCGCGCAGGCTTACGCGAGGCCCTCGAGGGCACCCGCGATCTGGTCGACGTGATCCAGGCCACGGACATCGAGAACCTCTGGATCGTGGGTGCAGGCGTGGTGCCGCAGGATCCGGTCTCCCTGCTCGCCGGGCCCAACGCGGATCCCGTCTTCGAGGGCCTGCGTCGCGTCGCCGATGTCGTGGTGTGCGACGCACCCCCGGTCTTGCCGGTGGCCGATGCGTCCGTGCTCGCGGAGGAGAGCGACGCCGTGTTGTTCGTACACGATCCCGCGATCTCCAACCGCACGGCCCTGGAGGATGCCGTCCGGCAGCTCCGCACGGCCGGCGGCGCCATCATCGGCGGTGTGTACAACAACGTCAGCGCCGCCCAGCGCAACTATCTGGGCTACGCCAGCTATGACGAGTATTACGGACCCGGCAAAGGCGCTCCTCAGCCCGTCGGCGTGGCGGCCGATCACGCTGCCGGCGTGAGCCTTCCCAGTAACGACATGGGTGCCGGGAAGACTTCGGGGCTGTCTGGGAACCGGCCGTAGCGGTCCGGCACGTGCCCCTGCCTCAGTGACAGGTCACAGTGCCCTCGTCTTGGAACGCCGGCTGTCCGGGCGCCGAGTGCCAGGCGTACCCGAGGTTGCCGGTGTCCAGCTGCATCTGCAAGGCTCCGAACGCTTGATCCTGCGCGGCCGCGAGGTTGGAAGGCCGGGGCTTCGGACCGAACCCAAGCAGCCTCCTGCCGCCCGTGCCCACCACGAACTCGGTGATCCCCCGCTCAAGATCGACGGTTCCTCCGGGGTCCTGCGGTCCCCATCGCTCGTAGTTGTGCGCGCTCCCGCCCAGGACCACGTCGGCGCCGGCTCCGTAGAGCAAACCCCAGAAGGGCGTCACCCGGGGATCCGGCCCCTTCGGCGCCCCGTCCTTCTGCCACCAGTCAACCCACAGGAACCGAGGGTCGTGGAAGAACGCCAACGTGCAGGGGTACAGGTCGTTGGGATGGGCTGTCAGATCGGCCCTGAGCCATTCGTACTGCTTGGACGTCGTGCCGCATCCGTCCTTGTCCCAGCAATCGCGGGAATTCAACGCGATCACGTGCCAGGTACCGATGTCGAACGAGTAGTAGCCGCCGGGCGAGCCTGCCGCCCGGCCGAAATATGCGCGGTAGGGCCCCGGATCCGGCGACCAGTCCGCGTCGCCCGGCGTGGGGCTCGTGATCCCCTTGAGGCCGCCGAAAACGGCGTCGTAGAAGCCGTAGTCTGGCGTTGACGAGATGGGGTACTGGATGTCGCCGAGCGCCAAGAACCGATCGGGAGCCAGCGACATCACGAGTTGACCCACGAGATCGTATCGGCACATGTCGCCCGGTTCAGCGGTGCCGGCGGACTGTCCGCACGCGATGTCACCCGTCGCAACCACCTCGAAACGGCCGTCGCTGCCGTGGTGTTCGCCCCTGCCCGCGCCCTCGCCCTCGCCCTCGCCATGCGCGCACGATGTGGCGGCCATGGCCACGCAGAGCACGAGCGATACCTCGCGAAGCGCACGACCCCTCGCCCACAAAGCAAGACCCTCCTCGGCTGCGTCGCATCGACGCGACCCGGAACAAGGCTACCCCGTGTGCGAGGATGTAAGGACGACGACGGTCAACGACGGAGGAAGGGTCGGATGAGTCTCACGCGGGCACCCGCACGCCGACCGGCGTTCGCACCTGTGGCACGGGTCGGCAACGGGCCTACCGACGCCTACCGGCTTGCGCGCTCGTTCCTGTTCCTGATGTCGCTCACGACGGTGGACGCGTTCAACGTCTTGGATCGCGGCGGGGCGATGCGGTATCTCGTGCTGCTGATCCCCATCTTGACGGTGCTCTGGATCCGGATGCAGGAGCCGTCGCTGGCGGTGCGGGCGCCCTGCGGGTCAGATCTCATCCTGGGTGTGTTGTTCCTGCTCGGGCTCGCAGGATCCCTGTTCGGCGTGGCGTTCCTGGGAACCCAGGACACCGTCCGTCCGGTGTTCCTACCGATGATGCTTGGGCTCTCGTATCTACTCACCCTGCGAGCTCCGTCCGACCACGAGGTGGGGAGCGTCATCGATTGGCTCGGACTGATCGGCCTCGCGTATGTGCTCATGAACGCGGCCGTGAACCTCGGCATCCTCCCGGGATTGGTGCAGTACAAGCAGTATCGCAACGCCAGTTTCGCCTACGTGGCGCTCGCGATCGCTGCAGCCTTCGTGGGGAGGCGCCGCAGGCGCGCGGCGGTGGTCTTCGTGCTGACCGGGGCCATCTTCATCACCTATCCCTCTGCGACGTCGATCCTCGTGCTTCTGTCGGTCGGGCTCACGCTGTTCCTCACGGGCCGTCGTGCGACGGGACTGCGCTCGGTCCTGGTCACGGGGATGGTGATCCTCGTGGCCCTGGTGGCTCTCGCCAACTTCCAGAAGGGCGTCACCCTCACGAGCGATTACTTCTCCTTGGTCGGTAAGGTCGATGCGAACGCGGGCCGGATCGATCTGTGGACCTCCGGCATCGAGCGCTGGCAGCGATCGCCGTTGATAGGCTCGGTCTTCTCCGGTGACGCCGTGGTGGTGCGGACCCGGGACCAGAAGGCGCTCCCGTACCACAACGACTTCGTGCTCTTCCTCGCCGAAGGCGGCCTGTTGGGCGTCGGCCTGTTGCTGGGATGGATCGTCCTCACGGAGGTGACGATCGTGCGCCGGTATCGAAGGTTCGTCCGCGTCGGTCAACAAGATCGTGCGGATCTGCTGCGGGTGATCCTCGTGTGCCTCAACGCGTTCTTCGTCGCCATGATCTTCAACCCCGTCCTACCCGGAGCGTCACGATCGGCCACGATCTTCGGGTTGTACGCGATCGCGATGTCGCTCGGGGACCCGGCCGCGCATCTGGGGCACAAGGCCTCGGTGCGCCAGCGCGCGCTCAGCGCACGCGGGGTGCCATCTTCTTGAACGCAGCGCGTTTGCGTCGTTGAGCCCACGTCCAATAGCTTCCGTGCAGCACATCCGATACGGCGTGGCGGGGCGTAGGAGGTAGGGCGTCGAGCTCGCGGCGAAGCTCCGCATGGTCATAGCCCATGACCGCGAGCCTCCCCGCTCCGATCCGATCGAGATACTCGCGGCACCAACGCTTGCGCCAGGGGCCACCGAGCGTTTGTTTCCACTTGTCCAGCGGCTCCATGCTCAGTTCCTGATAGCGCGCAACACCCGTTGGATCGCCCATCGAGCCGGACAGCCGGACCTTGGAGAACGATGTCAGCTGGGCAGGATCGAACGGCAGGCCCAGGTACTCGAAGATCCTCGGCCACGCAGTGGCGGGGTCGCTCACGAGCGTCTCGTAGTTCACCGCGAGCGTGGTGTCACGATGCGCCTCGTAGGTCTCCACGAGCGAGACCACGCCCCGAAGGTCCCCCTGCCATCGGTCGACGTTCCACATGCCCTTGGTCCACGTTCGCACGATCGATGACACGACCGCCAGCGGGTTCCGCCAGAGGAACACCACCCTGGCGTCGGGGAACATCTTGAACAGCTCGGGGGCCACGTAATGGTAACGCGGGGTCTTGTCCAGGAAGTGAGTGGCCTCCGGCTCGGACGCCTTGCCGTAAAGCTCAAGAGCGAAGCCCCTCAGCGCCGCCCAATAGTCGGCCTCGCCGCCGGGGAGTTCGTCCACGAACTCCCGGATCGCTCGCGCCGCGAGCGGTTGGGTGTACTCAGCCGCCATCCCGCGCTCGCGAAGGGCGTACGCGTGGGGGAGCAGCAGCCACGGCTCGGCAGCCGTGGAGATCTGGGGATGGGCTGCCATCACGCGCTGCACGAGCGTGGAGCCCGAGCGCGGCATCGAGAGCACGAAGACCGGCGTGATCACGCGCGTGCGCTCCCCCCGGCGAGCATCTCCCGGTAGGACGCCCCGATCCGTGCGGGCCCATAGGTGTCGCGCACCCGGGCGACGCCGGCGGAGGTGGGTCGGAAAGTGGCCGGATCCTCCAGCATGGCATCGAGACGCGCGGCCATGGCCTCCACGTCCAGTGGGTCCTCGAGGTACGTTGCGAGACCCATCGTGACCTCCGGGATCGCGCTGCTGCGGGTGGTGAGCACCGGCAGGCCGAACCCCAGGGCCTCGACCACCGGAAGCGCGAAGCCCTCGAACCGCGAGGGGAACGCGAAGACCGTGGCGTGGCGGTAAGCGCCGCCGAGGGAACGATCGTCGAGGTAGCCGGTGACGTGGACACGCTCGGTCATCCCGGTGTCGCGGATCACGTCGTCGAGCGGGTGGGTCCACGCCACCCCGCTGAGGTGCGCGCCCAACTGGCCGGCGAGCACGAGCCGAACGTCCCCATGGCTGTCTCGCCCTCGGATCTCGGCGAAGGCACGCACGAGTGTCTCGAGGTTCTTATGCGGGTACTGGGCCGCCACGGCAAGGACGTAGCGCCCGTCGACGGGCGCAGGCCCGCGATCGTCTTCGGATCCGAACCGCGACCAGGACACCGGGTTGTGGATGGTATGGACCCGGCCGGACCAGCGACTGCCGTATCGGGCCAGGATGTCGCGGCGCACGTCGTGGGAGATCGCCACGGTGGCATCGGCGAGGCGCAGCGTGGCCTCGTGCGCTGCCCTAAGCCACACCCGCTTCTGGCGGCTGAAGTGCTCGGGGAAGTGGAGGTATTGCAGGTCGTGGATCACGGTGACGAACCGAGGGCGCCTGCCCGTGCGAGGGAACGGCGGCGTGTAGTAGTTCGCGAACAACACGGCGTCGTAGCGCGCGAGCACCGGGCGCAGGGTCCGCGCGATCCGAACGAACCGGTTCCCGCCGCCGGTCAGCGCGTGGAACCGGACCGGAGCGGGCGCATCCCAGGGGTGGTCGGTGAAGACGTCGAGCTCGTCGTCCGGATGGGCCGTCGCGGCAAGACCCTCGAGGAGATTCGTGAGCATGTGCTCGGCACCTCCCACACGTCCGGGGTCGATGAAGCTGGCGTCGACCGCGATCCGCACCTGCTCACGCCCTCCGGTTCTATGGCCCGTTCCATGGTCAGCTTGGACGGACCGATGATACGGGCGAACGCGCGGGTGCTCCGTGCGTCGCCACGTCAGTCCTTGGGCGTGAAACGGATCCTGCCGCTCCTCTTGGCGTAGAACCACCGGGGGTTGCGGGCGTTCAGCCGCAGGCTCAGGTACTTGCCCCGCATCCAGCCCGAGCGCGAGACGGTCCCGTTCTTCGCTTGCACCATGCGGCTTTCCCGCGCCATGACCTCGGGGTTGAACGAGAGCTGGTCACCGTGCAGGCGGAACCGTCCGATCACGTCCTTGAGCATCAGCGGACGCGCCACCGCCCGGCACCGAGCGTACATGTCGTAGTCGCCGGTATTGCGGAACGCGGTGTCGAACGGGCCCACCCGATCCCAGAGGGAACGTCGCATCCACACGGTCTCTTGCGGCACGCACGACCACCCCAGCCCGAGATATTCCTTGAGGGTGAAGGGCACAGGGGTCATCCACGCGAAGGCCTTGCCGTCGGCGTCGATGAACTCCCGGGTGCCCATCAGCCACTGCGCCCCGGGGTTGTCCCGGAAGGCCTGTTCCACCGAGGCCAGGGCGCCGGGGGCGAGCTCATCGTCGGCGTTCAGGTATCCGACGATCTCGCCGGCCACAAGGGCCAGCCCCCGGTTCACGGCGTCGTACATCCCCCGGTCGTCGGTGCTGATCTCAACGCGTGTGGGGTAGCGCCCCGCGATCTCCACCGTGTGGTCCGTGGACCCTCCGTCTACGAGCACGTGGTCGATGGCAACCCGCCCAGATGTCTGGTTCCAGATCGACCTCAAGGTGTCCTCGAGGTAGCGATCCGCATTGAGCGTGGGCGTGACGATGCCGAACGTGGTCTCGTCAGTCGCCTGAGTCCGATCCGTGGGGCGCTCCTCGATGATGGCCATCGGCGATCGCTACCAGGTGAACCGGGCGATGCTGCGCTGGGCGATGCCGTTGATGGTCGTGAACTCCCCGCCCACCCAGAAGAAGGTGGGCGTGACCTGGATCTCCCACACCCCACCGAAGGCGTTGGGCCCGTAGAACTGGGGCAGGAACGAGCAATCCAGCGTAGGCGTCGACGTGCCGTACAGGTTGTCGAGGATGCCGAGGTTCTTGAGATACGACTGGCCGCACACCTGCATCAGCAGGAAGGTGCCGAAGTGCCCGCCGATGATCAGCCGCTGGCCGTCGGGTGACAGCGCGATCGCCTGGTCGTTGCCCGAAGTGGAGAAGGACCAGGTGCGATCACCGGAGTTCCCGTTGTCCAAACGGAAGGCGGCGTCGTAGTTGGGGCCTCGTCCGCACCCCGCGAACAACCGCGTCGACGTCACCGCGAGGGACCAGCAAGTCATGCCCGGGTGGCTGCTGCCGCCCACGATCACGCCGCCGGGCGGGATCGCCCAGGCGTCGTTCGCGCCCGTGCTCGGGCTGATCCGCACGATGCTCTGCCTCGCGACGCCGTTGAAGTTGCTGAACGCACCCGCCACGAAGATCGTCTGACCGTCGAGCGCGAACTGCATGTCGCGCACTGGGCTGTTCACGCTCGTGGTCTTGAACGTGCTGACGAGGGACCCATCGAGGTTGAGCTTGGCCGTCTTCGAACGTCCGCTCCCGTTGACCTTCGCGAACGCACCCCCGATGTAGATGCCGCCGTTGCCGGGCAGGATCTCGTAGACGAAGAACGTGTTCTCGTTGGAAGCGCCGGGCACCCCGACCGCCGTGGTGAAGGCCGGGTCGACCGTGCCGGTCATCGTCCCCGGATCGATGTCGATCTTCGCGAGGTTGTAATGGTCCGCGCCGTCGACCTTGCTGAACTGCCCGCCCACGTAGAGGCTGTTGCCCACCACGGCGAGGGAGTGGATCTGCACCTTCTGCAGACCACTCCCCAAGACGTCAGGGTGGAAGGAGGCGATGCCCTTGCCCGTAGTCATGTCGATCGCGGCGAGGTTGTTGGCGGCGATCACCTGACCGCCGGATGTGCCGGCAGCGAGCTCGCGCACCTGGGTGAACGTGCCGCCGATGAACATGACGTTGCCGTACTGCACGGTTGCATACACCTTGCCGTTCGTCTGCCACGTGCTGTCTGCGTTCTGCGTGAGGGCGAGCGCATCGGTTGCCGGGATGACGGCGAAGGCACCTGCGATCGTGGCGATCGCCAGGACCGTGCGGAGTGCGCGAGCGGGCACGTGCATGAAGCCTAGCCTCCTCATTGACGCCCGTCCCGAGAGGGCCGATGACCGGACGTCGATAGCTGTACCTCGGGTGGCCCACGCTACCATCGTCCGACTGGCGGCGGCCACGACCCGAATGTCCGTCGTCTGTAGTCCTTTCGTCGGATACCGAATGGACGACTCGACACGCCGCGTTCTGTAGCGGTGGAGGTTCCGCCCGGTACCTTGGTGGCGCATGTTTCGACCTCTCCTCGTCACCGGCTCACATCGATCGGGCACGGGCTGGGTGGGCGAGATGCTCGGCGCCACCCCGTCGCCGCTACTCGCCTACGTGTGGGAGCCGTTCAGCCTCCGTGCACGCAGGGGGATCTGCGACGCGCCCTTCCGCTACTGGTTCACCTACGTCTGCGAGGAGAACGAAGGCCCGTTCCGCCGTCCGATCGCCGATACCCTCGCGTTTCGCTATCACGCGGCAGCGGAGGTGCGCTCGCTGCGCTCGCTGAAGGACGCGGGGCGCTTGCCGCGCGACTGGTGGGTGACGGCCGCACATCGTCGCAGGCGCGCGGTCCCGCTCGTCAAGGACCCCATCGCGCTGTTCTCCGCGGCCTGGCTCGCCGAGGCGTTCGACATGGACGTGATCGTCATGATCCGGCATCCCGCGGCGTTCGTGCGCAGCATCGTGCGCCAGGGCTGGGACCATCCGTTCGACCATTTCTTGCGGCAGCCACTCATGATCCGCGATCAGCTGGGGATGTTCGAGGATGAGATCCGCCGGTTCGCCGAGCGCGAGCAGCCGCTCATGGACCAGGCGATCCTGCTGTGGAACCTGATCCATCATCAGATCCTGCGATTCCGCCAGGAGCGTTCCGGCTGGACCTTCCTGCGTCATGAGGACCTCTCTCGAGAGCCTGTCGAGGGGTTCCGCGTGCTGTACGACCGGTTCGGCTACACATGGACCGCGGACGTGCTGCGCACGATCGAAGAGCACAGCGGTGTCGGCAATCCCGAGGAGACGACCCAAGCGTCCTCGCACAAGCGCGACAGTCGCAAGGCCATGACCGCGTGGAAAACGCGCCTGCGCCCCGAGGAGATCGACCGGATCCGCACCGGCACCGCCGCGATCTCCGAGGCGTTCTACACCGGCGACGACTGGTAGCCCCACCGCAGGGAGGGCCGGAGCCTCAAGACGGGCGGTCGTCGAACGGCCAGATCTCGAGTCCGTGAACCGCGTTTCGCACGTCCATCGTGATGTTCACCGAGGTCACGATCGCGCAGGCATCCAGGTCGTACACGGTGATTGTGGCAGGTGAAGAGCCACCCACGAGCCGCCCGTCGGCGAGCACGGTGAGCCCACGTCCGAAGGTGGGACGAGCGAGATCCTCGGGCAGATCCGCGTGCTCGAGCCGTTCCTTCGGGTAGGTGGGGAGCTGCACCGCGGCGAGCACCTCGCCGTCTCGAGAGCCGTAGGCGATCCGGTCGGTCTTGGTGTGGTTGAACAGGACGCCGTCGCGGAACGGGCGCGTGTTGTGCGTGCCGAAGGGGACCTTCGCGTAACGCTCGAGGCGCGGACCGTCCACGCGCCACAAGCTCGCGAGCTTGGTGCCGCTCGCCAGGATCGCGCCCTCATGGACCCACACGTTGTTCACGTGGCTCGTGTCGCCCTTGGAGGGCCCCGACGATGCGTTCGGGTCGAACACGCTGCGTGACGGCGGCACACTCAGCTTGAGGGTCCGGCGCAGCTTCCATGCGTTCGAGTAGCGCAAGCACCAACCTCGCGTGAACACCCCGGCCTTGAGGTCGTACTCGAGCACCGAGTCGAAGCCGGTGGACGCCAGGTAGAGACGATCGCCTTCCACGTACAGCTCGTGGCACATGCTGAGATAGGGGTTGCGGAAGGATCCCTGCGGGCGGAACGCATGGTCGTAGACGAAGACCTCGTCGCTGGCGGCGAGGTAGACGAGGCCGTCGTGGAACGCGATGCCGCGCAATCCACGGTCGCCGCCGCGGCCCTCCCAATCGATGTTGGCCTCGGTCCAGTCGAGCACGCGCTCGGCCGTGCCCTGCGCGAGGTCCACCAGGTACACGCCCCCGTGGCTCTCGCCCTGGTGCACGGAACGCACGACCGAACTGCACACCACGCGGGGGAGTGGCGCCGTGCTCAGGCGTCCCCCTCGGTAGGTCGTGGCGAGCCGGCGAGCCAGGTGGGCAGCTCCGCATAGCCGAGGTCGCGCAGCCGCGCGGCGAGCGCCGCGTTCCCCGGAGCGAACAGCTCGGTCAGGGAGCGGCGGGTCTGCGGCGCCATGGGCTGCTGCTCGGGCCGGCGGTTCACGGCGTAGTACAGCTTGCGGAGCGGTTCCTTCAACCGGCGCTTGTGGCCCAGCCGTCCCTCCTTGTTGGCGGCGAGCGCAGCCTTCTGCAGCAGCTTGCTGCGGTATCGGATCGTGCGGTTCTCCACGGAGTACGAGATGGTGTCTACCGCGGTCAGGTCAAGCTCGAGCCACGCGCATGTCTCGCGGGTGACGACCTGAGGCGACGTGGCCATCTGCTCGAAGAACACCACGCGAAGGTCGTCGTTGAAGGCCTCGACCCACGGTTCCAGATACTCGACATAGAAGCCACCCTGGATCGTCCGGTACAAGCGGTTCTGTTGCGTGAACGGCTCTCGGCGATCGCGTACGTGCGTGCATGCATCCACATAGCCCTCGAAATCCATGCCTTCGGGCAGGTCTGCGAGGCGGCTACGCATGAAGCGAAAGGTTGACCAGAGGCGCTCCACCGGGTCACGGAACATCACGATCACGCGTGGACGCTGGAGCATGGAGCGCATCGCGTCCACGATCGGCTTGCCGCCGTGGAAGTATTGGGGGCTCGCCTCGAGCAGGAACCGCCGATCGTTGCAGGCGCGGAAGTGCGCCGCGTACTCGGCCGGCGGCGCGAGCACGCCGTCTCCCTCGCTCAACGAGGTGAAGTACTGGATCTCCTTCACGTCCGAGGCGCAGATGTCAGGGTGCTGCGATAGATACCAGAACAGCGAGGTGGTGCCCGCCTTGCCGACCCCGGCGATGATCAGGTTGGGCAGCGGCTGGGAAGGCGTGCGACTCACCATGTACACGTGCTCCATACGCTAATCGTGGGCTCGGGCGCCCGGCAACCGCATCCGGCATGAGGCTGCACGAGACCCGATACGATTGAGGCGGCATCTCGAGGCGGATCGACGTTCACTCATCCCTCCTCGACGCCCACATCGTGTCACTGAGCCGAGACCCTATCGCCGAGCGCGCCACCGTCATCTTCCTGCACGTCGGGAAGACGGCCGGCGCCACCATGCGCCGCGCCCTTCGAAGGGAGTTCCGCGATGCCGAGGTGATGGAGCTCAAGGCATCTTCGGTCGAGTCGGGACGCCTGCGTCGGGACGGGGCCCTCGACCATTTCGCCGCACTGCCCGAAGGGGATCGGGCTCGACCAAGGCTCATCATGGGCCACATGACGTTCGGGTTGCATGAGGCGATCCCGCGTCCCGCCACCTACATCACGCTCCTGCGCGAACCGCTGAGGCTGATTTCGTCCCAGTACCACCACGTGCAGCGTCACGAGGGGCACCTGCTCCACGGCGAGGCCAAGGCGTATCCGGATCTCGCCTCCTACGTGCGAAGCGGCATCTCCCTGGAGATGGACAACAGCCAGACACGCGCGTTCGCCGGCGACACCACCACGCCGTTCGGGGGTTGCACACGCGAGATGCTCGAGCAGGCCAAGGCAAACCTGGAGGATGCCTTCGCCGTGGTCGGGCTCACCGAGCGCTTCGACGAGTCGTTGGTCCTGATGCAGCGTGCCTTCGACTGGCACAAGCTTCGCTACGTACCGGTGAACATCGATCCGAACCGGGGGCGGCGCGAGGCCCCCTCTGAGGAGGACCTCGCCATGGTGCGCGATCAGAACGCGCTCGACCTGGAGCTGTATGCCTGGGGTGCAGAGCGGTTCGAGCGCACCCTCACGGCGTGGCCGGGATTCGAGGAGGCTTACGCGGCGTTGCTGCGTGACAATCAGCGGTATCGACCGTGGGGCAGGTTGCGGCAACTTCCGCGCCATGCGGCCGAACGCCTGACCGGACGGTGAGGTGGGCTACCGCCGGCCGCGGGCGCGATCTATCGCCACGCCGGCGAGGAATTGCGTGTTACCGACCACGTAGCGCTTCCACAGCCGTCCGGGCTCCGAACCCAGCCTGTGGGCCCACTCTAGTCCGTAGCGCCGCATCCATGCGGGCGCCCGGCTCTTGGTCCCAGCGATGAAGTCGAAGGCGGCACCCACCGAGAACAGCAGCGGGGCGGCCCCCCGCTCGCGAAGCCTCGCGCCCATCACGTCCTGCTTGGGGGCCCCCAACCCGATCCACACGGTGTCGGCGCCCGAGGCCTTGATCCGAGTGACCGTCTCGTCCAGCTCATCATCGGCGATCGCGCGGAACGGGGGAGACTCGATCCCGACGATCCGGATCCCCGGGTACGTCCGCTCGAGGTTCCTCCGCATAGCTTCGAGCGTTTCCTGCGTGGAGCCGTAGAGGTAGTGGCCCATATCGCGGGGCACTCCCCACGCGGAGAGCGCCGCCATCGCGTCGGTCCCGCTCAGGCGCATCGTGGGCTTGCCCTTTCGCCTCGCGGCCCACGCGACGGGCATGCCGTCGGCCACGTTCAGATCGCCCCGGTTCAGCAGATCTCGGTAGTCCTCATCGCGGCGCGCCTCGACGGTGGGATGGGCGGCGCAGAAGTGCACGACATGCGCCGTGGCCTCGCTCCGGCCGCACGCGAGGAAATCGTCCACGGCGACCAGGAACCCCGGGGCATCGACGGGGTCGATCCGTACGCCGTTCACGAGAGGGCCGCTGGTGCGGCGCTCACAAAGGTGGCGTTCACCGGTGCCGGGCATCTCGGTGTTCGTCTCGGCGTCCATCCGGACCTACGCCTCCTGCGGGTCGCTTGAGGAACCCGCCTTCAGAGCCCGCATGACGGAGGGTACCGTGGCCTTGGGTGCGATCTTGGGGAAGGCCGCTTCGATCAGGCCGGACTCGTCCACGAGGAAGGCCGACCGCACGATCCCCGTGTATCTCTTGCCGTACATCGACTTCTCGCCCCATGCGCCCCAGGCGTCGGCAACCGCATGATCGGGGTCGGACAGGAGGGGGAAGCCAAGGGTGTACTTCGCGTCGAACCTGGTCTGGGCGCCGGGCTCATCCGGAGATATGCCGATCACCTCGACCCCCAGCCCGCCGAGGTCCCCGCGGGCGTCGCGCACCGCGCACGATTGGGTCGTGCATCCAGGCGTGTCCGCCTTCGGGTAGAAGAAGACCAGGAGCTTACGGCCCCGGAATCCTTTTAGCGTGACGGTCGCGCCCGACTGATCGGGCAACGAGAATGCGGGGGCCGGCATGCCGGACTCAAGGGTCGCCATGGCGTCGATGCTACCGGGCCGCGCCGCCGACGAGCCAGCACGTTATCCGCTCAGCTGGTCTGCGAGCGCCTCGGGGGTGTGCACGGGAAGACGGCACGCGAACCGTTCACAGACGTAGGCCACCGACCCTGCGTCCGGAGCCACGCGATCGCGGAGCAGGGCGATGGCCGCCCCGGAGGGCGCGTCCCCAGGCTCGGCGACGGCGAGGACCACGTTGGGCCGATACGAGGCGACGGTTACCTCCTGGACCAAGGCCTGGGTCCTCGGATCGCCGAGCGCGCCGATCACCGCCACCTCGCGGGCGGGACCCAGCGCGAGGTCCAGCGCGCACAGGGCGTGCCCGAAGCCGGAGGGTGAGGTGGCAATCGCCTCACGGACCAGGCGCAGGGCGCCGTCCGCGGCTTGCCGGTAGCGGTCCTCGCCGGTGAGAAGAGCCAGCCGGAGCAGCATATCGGCCGCGGCGGCGTTGCCCCCCGGCGCGGCGTTGTCGTAAAGCTCCTTGGGTCGCAGCAGGAGCCGTTCGGCGTCCGAGGCGGTCTGGAAGAACCCACCGCGCTGCGGGTCGTGGAATCGCTCGAGCAGCTCGTCGGCCAGGCCCCGGGCCGCCTCGAACCATCGGAGCTCGAAGGTCGTCTCGTGCAGCGTGAGGCATGCCGCGGCCATCAACGCATGGTCGTCGGCGAAGGCGGCCCCTCCAGGAACGCCCGCCCGCCAGGACCGCGTGAGACGCCCTTCGTCGTCGAGCAGGTGGGTCATCACGAAGTCCGCGCTGCGGACCGCGGCGTCCACATACTTCTGCTTGCCGAGCACGCGGCCGGTCTCCGCGAGCGCGCCCGTCGCCAACCCGTTCCACGCGGCGAGCACCTTGTCGTCGGTTCCGGGGTGTACGCGGCGCTCGCGGGCCTCGAAGAGCCGTGTACGGGCTCGATCGAGGTCGGTATGCGGCACGTCCTGCGTGTCCGACGAGGACGGCCGCCACAGGACGTTGGTTCCCTCCCAGTTCCCGAGCGGCTCTGCCCCGAACGCCCGGGCCGCGTCCTCGCCGGCGAGCTCGACCAGCTCTCGCCAGTCCCACACGAAGAACCGACCCTCGACCCCTTCGGAGTCCGCGTCCTGGGAGGAGAAGAACCCCCCCTGAGGATGCTGCATCTCTCGCAACAGGTACTCCGCGGTCTCGGTGGCCACCACCCGGTAACGCTCGGCGCGGGTGACCTGCCACGCGCGCACGTAGAGCCGGAGCAGCTGGGCGTTGTCGTACAGCATCTTTTCGAAATGCGGTACGTGCCACGCCGCATCCGTCGAGTAGCGCGCGAAGCCCCCGCCGAGCTGATCGTAGATACCGCCGCCCGCCATGGCGTCCAGCGTGGTGACGACCATGTCGCGCGCCCCGGTCGACCCACGCACGGCGCGCCGCAAGAGGAACTCCAGGACCATCGGCTGGGGGAACTTGGGCGCCCCGCCGAACCCGCCCCGCTGCTCGTCGAAGGTTCGTGCGAGGCCCGCCTCCGCGCGATCGGCGATCCCGGGCGTCAACGGATCCTGCGTAGCCTCCAGCTCTCCTGCGCGCGCGATCGTCTCCGCGACGCGGCTCCCCTGCTCGAGGAGCTCCTCACGGCGGTCCCGCCACGCCTCCGCGATGCCTGTAAGTACCTGACGGAACGAGGGCATGCCGTGCGCGGGCTCCAGCGGGTAGTACGTCCCGGCGTAGAACGGTTCGCCGTCCGGGGATAGGAACGCCGAGAGCGGCCAGCCGCCGTGACCGTTCATGGCCTGCACGGCGTCCATGTAGATGCCGTCGAGATCCGGCCGCTCCTCGCGGTCGACCTTGATCGAGACGAAGTGCTCGTTCATCAGCGCCGCCGTACCGGGATCTTCGAAGGATTCGCGCTCCATCACGTGGCACCAGTGACAGGCCGCGTAGCCGATCGACAGGAAGATCGGCCGGTCGTGCTCGCGCGCCCGTGCGAGCGCCTCCTCCCCCCAGGGGTACCAATCAACCGGGTTGTGGGCGTGCTGGAGCAGGTACGGGCTCGTCTGTAGCGCGAGCCGGTTCGCCGGACGCTCGGTCATGAGCCCAGTCTCTCGTGTCCGGCGCGATCGAACACAGCAACGCGCTCAGCTTGCGGCCATACGATGCCGATGCAACCGGCATGGTCGACGACATCCGCGTGCTCGTCGTGGGCGAGAGTCCCGGTCTCACGCAAGGACTGCTTCTAGCGTTGCCGCGCCGAGGTCCGGTCCACGTCTTCGGGCCCGTTGCGGACGCACCGGAGGCGCTCGCCGCACTGCGCGATGGGCGCGCCGACGTCGTGGTCGTGGATCTCGACCGGCGCGACGGCCGCGGCGCCGAGGTCGTGGGCGCGATCCGCGACGGTGTGGATCAAGTGCGCGTGCTGGCCTCATCTGCCGCGGTGGGTCCGGAGACGGCCACGATCGCGCTGGCGGCGGGGGCCTGTGGGATCCTTCCCCCCCAGCGCGACCGCACGCTCCTGGAGGCGTTCCGCAGGGCGGCCGCCGGCGAGTTGGTCCTGCCGGCCGAGGACCTGCCGCAGCTGGTGGACAGGGTGCGGTCCGCCCGTGTCGAACCCTCGGGGCCTGAGCGGCTCGCCGCGCTCACCCAGCGCGAACAGCAGATCCTCGCTTCGCTCGCCGAAGGACGAGCCACGGCCCAGCTCGCGGTCGACCTCGGTATCAGTCCGCTCACCGTGCAGAGCCACGTCAAGAACATCCTGTCCAAGCTCGGTGTGCACACCAAGGTGGACGCGGTCCGGCTCGTCTGGCGCCACGGCCTGAAGTCCAACTCCCGAAGCGCCTGAGGGCGCGGGTAGCCTCCACCATGCCCGCGCCAGCGCATGAGGTGACCCGGGTCGCGATCGTGGGCGGGCACGCCGCGGTCCGCGGCGTCGTTCGCATGGCCTGCGCCGAAGCTGAAGGTCTCGAGGTGGTCGAGGAGCGCGTTTCGTCGGTGGATGCAGCGGAACTCTGCGCTCGATCCCACCCCGATGTCCTGGTCCTGGACGTGGACGGCGAACCCGACGGACTCGCCGGGCTCCGCGAGCTACGAGCGCGCGGTCTCGACACACGAGTGGTGCTGCTGAGCGATCGTGGTGACGGCCCCACGGTCCTTGAAGCGCTGAAGCTGGGTGTGCGTGGCTACCTGTCCAAGGCGGACGGCTTGAGGACGGTCGGCGAGGCCATCAGACAGGTCGCGGCCGGCGAGCGGCTCGTCGCTCCCGCGTTCGAGCAGGCGGCCGCCTCGGCCCTCGGCGCGTTCGCGAAGCAAGCGCGCGAGGGCTCCCAGGTGGAGGCACGCCTCACGCTCCGCGAACGCCAGATCCTCGCGATGATCAGCGACGGGTTCACGATGCAGCAGGTGGGCAGACGGCTTTCGATCTCTCCTCGGACCGTTGAGACCCATGTGGCCAAGCTGTATCGCAAGCTGGGCGTGCGCACCCGCGTTCAGGCCGTGTCCAAGGCCGCCCAGCTCGGGCTGATCGACCTCGGCTGAGCCCGCTCATCTCCCGACGCATCTTTGCCGATAGAGGAGCAGGCGCCCGGCGCTTCGCCGCGGCGCGTCTCATCGACGGAGGGTCCCGTGGCACGACGCGATGTCCACGACCAGCCCGCTCCCAAACGCCGGCTGGGCGTGATCTTGGTGGACCCGCTGCCGGTCGTGCGGGCCGGGCTGTCCATGCTGATCGATGATCGCCCCGACATGGAGGTGCTCGCCGAGTCGGGAGATGCCGACCAGGGCCTCGAAGCGATCCAGCGCGTGCGACGATCGCGGGTGGTCGTCCTGGTGGGCCTGGGCCTCGCGGGGGAGCATGACGCCTTCTGGCTGATCCGCACGTTACGAGAGCGGTTCCCGGCGCACGCGATCCTGGGGTGCGGGGCTAACGCCGATCCGGGCTTGATCTCCCGAACGCTCTTCGTGGGCGCGGACGGCTTCGTCGACAAGAACATCGACCCCGTGGAGTTCCTGTCGTCGCTGCGAAAGGCCGCCGACCGAGAGATGGTGTTGGCGGGACCGTCGCAGGAGGCCATGGGCAGCATCGCCGTGGGGCTCGAGCGCCGTCGCGATCTCGACGTGAGGCTCACCGAACGCGAGCGCCAGGTCCTCAGCGTGGCGGCCGAGGGTCTCACCGCCCGGGAGATCGCGTCCCGCCTGGGCGTGCGCGAGCGTACGGTGACAACGCATCTTGCCCGGATCTACGGCAAGCTCGGGGTGGGCACGAGGATGGCCGCGATCCGCATGGCCGCACAGTCCGGCTTGGTCACCGTCGGCTCCGTCGTCGAGTAGCCACAGGCCCTCCCTTGCGAGAGTCGCGGGGGGCCGGCGTCCCGTGCTGGCGCCAACGCCTACCTGCGATTGCGTACGTACCGCTACGTACGCAGCGTCAGGGAAAGTCGGAATTCCCCGCTCAAGCTCACCCCCCTAGCGTGTCGACAAGCGGTACGAAGGACCGCTGCGGGGAGTCAAAGGGGACCCTCGCTTTGGACGGGACTCGGAGAAAAGGAGGGTGGAAATGTTCCTTCGCACCTACACCGGAGTGACCACGTGGTGGAACGACCTGAAGCTGCGTGCGCACGAAGAGGGCGGCGCGACCGCCGTCGAGTACGCGCTCATGGTGGCGCTGATCGCCGTCGTGATCATCGGCGCCGTGACGTTCCTCGGCACGTCCTCGAGGGACAAGTTCAACACGGTCGGAAACGCTGTCAACGGCGCCTAAGACCACCAGCTCCAAGAGCGACCTCGCCGGTCGCTCGCTCTCCCGGGTCGGGATCCCCGAGGGAGCGAGGGGCCGGCGAACCCATCGGACCCATTGGATGAGGTGGGGAGACAGCATGAAGATCCGATCCAAGCTTCGCCGCGAGGATGGCGCCGCGGCGGTCGAGTTCGCCATCATCGTCGGCCTGCTGGCGATGCTGGTTTTCGGCATGATGGAGTACGGGCTCGCACTCTGGCAGGTGCAGAACCTGCGCTCGGCCACGCGCGAGGGCGCCCGGGTCGCCGCCGTGGGCGCGACCACCGCGCAGGTGAACGCCGCCGTCGTGAACGCCTCTTCCGGATCGCTTCCTTCCGGGTTCGGCGGGGTCTCGGTCTCGCCCTCCGGTGGATGTCCCACGACGGCGACCTCGATCGACCAGTCGGTGACCGTTTCGCTGAGCACCGCGAGCCTGCCCGCGAGCGTCCGGCAGGCCTTCACGATCGACGTGCCGTTGCTGCCGTCGATCACCCTCAACCCGACGATCTCTGGGACCTTCCGATGCGAGGTCTGACCGGGCACCGCGATCCGCGCGGACTTCGGGCCGACGAGGGCGGCGCGGTCGTCGTCATCATGGCCATCGCTCTGATCGCGATCTTCGGCATGCTGGTCCTGACCGTCGACGTGGGGGGCCTGCTCCTTCGCCGGCGCGCCATGGTGAACGCATCCGACGCCGCCGCGCTCGCCGCCGCTAGAACGTGCGCCGACATCTCCGACACCACCTTCACACCCGAGTGGCGCGCAGACGCGTACGCCGCGTCCAACCAGGATGGGCTCCTTGCCCAGGACGGCGGCGTCACCGAGATCACGGGCTGTTACAAAGGTTCCGGCTACCTCAGCGTGCGGTACACCACGCAGCAGCCGTTGTTCTTCGCCGGCGTGCTGGGGTTCGGACCCACGGGTGCGGTGAGCGCCAACGCCACCGCGGCCTGGGGACCAGCCGGCGGCGCGTTCGCGCTCCCGATCGTCCTGGATTCCGGCTACCTGCAGGGCGTGTGCAAGGTGCCCGACGGCATCCAGATCGATGACACCTGCGCCTTCTGGTATGACAACGGCGCCAGTCTCGGCAACGCCAACTGGGGCTATATGAACCTGGACCAATGGAACGTCTCGTCGGGGACCAACTGCAGTAACGCGGGGACTTCCAACCGAGACAACTGGATCATCAACGGCTACCCGGATATCCGGACTCTCAATGGCAACCCTCCCGGCACCGCCCCCACCTATGTGTGCAACGACACCGGCCATTCGTCGGCCGACTGGAAGACGCTGCAGGACGAGACCGGGAACGTGAAGTACTTCCCCGTGAACGACTGCAGCGGTCAGCTCGCCAAGGGCGGCGGAGTCTCCCCGTGCCCCAGCACCCCCGACAAGTACGACATCATCGGCTTCACCAAGCTACTTGTCTCGGCGGTATACAAAGGGAACGACGCCCTGGCGATCGGGACCCCCGGTGCGAGCGGCAAGTGCACCCTCACCACCACCAGCCTCACGACCGGGCAGGTCAAGAACCTGGCGGACTCCTACGGGGTGAACGGATGCCCGAGCTCGCCGGACACGATCTCAGCCGTGCGCATCTCCCCGAAGAAGGGCGCCGACTTCAATCAGTGCGTCCCGGGCGATATCTCGGCCTCGTGCGCGTACTGGTACGACCCCGCGGCTCGCCAGATCACCTGGCGCACCACGAACAAGGCGAACCTCAAGATTCAGTACGACTGGTCGATGAACGGAACGCCGGGCGCGTGCGGGATCCACCCGAGCGATCCCAACGCGATCTGCCTGGTGACGCAGTGGAAAGGCTTCTCGACTGGCCCCGCGCCGATCGGAGGCGGCAAGGACTTCGGGGTGGGTTCGGTGGCCCTGTGCGACCGCACTTACAAGACCTGCCCCGGTCAGTAGCGCACAACCCGAACACGGGACCCAGGGTCCTGAAAGGAGAAGCGGAGATGAAGTCACGCGGTCTGGTCGTCGGTATCGCGGTGGTGCTCGCCGCCGCCGCAGCGGCGTTCGTGCTCCTCTACACGAACGGGGTGAAGCAGGACGCCGTCAGCGGCGGAAGCCTCGCCTCGGTCATCGTGGCCAAGCAGGACATCCCTGCCAACACGGCATTGAACCCCTTGATCGGGCAGGATGCCTTCACCGAGCTTCGGGTCCCCACCGACGCCGTCGTCGACGGTGCGGTGACCGACATGAAGCAGCTCAGCGGCCAGACCACCACGGCCCCGATCCTGGCGAACGAGCAGATCCCGCAAGGGCGCCTGTCCAGCGGGACGGCTCCGGTGGGTGGCGCGCTGGGTATCAGCCCGAACCACGTGGCCGTGTCCCTGAAGGTCTCCCCGGACGCCGGGGTGAACGGCGCCGTCACGCGCGGCTCCTTCATCACGGTGTACGCCACGTACGACAGCCCCAAGGTCCTGTTGGGGGCGACCGCCCAGCAGCAGTTGCAGAACGCCACCAAGGCCTCGACCAGCACGCAGCAGACGGCCGATCTGCCACCGCTCACCGTGACCTTGATCCCCGCGGTGCGCGTCCTGGATGTCGTGAACCCATTCACGGGCACCGATCCCAACTTGACCAGCAGCTCCTCGCGCAATGACCAGGTCGTCCTCACGCTCGACCTCACGCCGCAGGACGCGCAGAACCTCGTGTACGCCCAGCAGACCGGCGTCACCTGGATCGGCCTCCTGCCTCCGGACGACACCACCGGCCATAGCCTCCCGTTCTCGGTGATCCCTGCGAACCGGATCCTTGGGAAGGCGGGAGCATGACCGAAGCCAGCGTCGTCGCCGTCGGGACGCCGCAGTCCTTCCGCCAGCAGTTGGCTCGATCCCTCGAGGTCGAGCAGGAGGAGATCGGCTGGGTGCAATCCGCGACCGCGGCAGAGGAGCTCTTGATCCAGGCGTTCCACCCGATCGACGTGCTCGTGCTCTCGCCCGAGGTGAAGGAGCCCGACGCCCTCGGCTTGGCCGAGTTCGTCGGGCGCCAGGCGCCGGGCACCGCCATCGTCCTGGTGCGCGACCACACGTGGAACGGGCTGCTGCCCGCCGCGATGCGGGCCGGCATCCGCGACGTGGTGGACATGACACAGGGCACGGAGGAGCTTCGCGACGCCGTGGAGCGCGCGATCGTCTGGGCCGCCAACCTGCGCTCGGTGCACATCGTGGCGCAGAGCGGTCATCAGGGCGCGCGTGGACGGATCCTGTCGGTGTTCTCGTCCAAGGGAGGCGCCGGCAAGACGTTCCTCACCTCCAACCTTGCCGCCGCGATCGCCGACATCACGGGACAGGACACCGCCGTGGTGGATCTGGACTTCGACATGGGCGACGTCTTCACGTACTTCGGCACGGAGCCGGCAAGCAACATCCCGGATCTCATGGAGCTCGGCGAGGGAGCGGACCACGACCGGATCAGGTCCGTGGGCGTGCAGATGGGCGAGCGGCTCTGGGTCTACGGCGCCCCGTCGGATCCAGCTGCCGAGGTGCCTGCCGGGGAGTCGATCGGCAAGTTCCTGCGAGCGCTCCGCAACGATTTCCCTTGGGTGGTCGTCGACGCGTCGGTGGACTACTCGGACTCGGCGTTGGTGTGCTTCGACCTTTCGGACACGATCTGCTTGGTCACCGGTCTCGACGTCGTGGGCGTGAGGCACCTGTCCAAGGCGCTCGACACGCTGCTCACGATCGGCCTTCCGCGCGATCGGTTCCGGGTGGTGCTGAACCGCGCCGACAGCAAGGTGGGGCTGGACTCCACCGACGTCGAACGGGTCCTCAAGATCCAGGTAGACGCCATGATCCCGTCGAGCCGGCTGGTACCCACGTCGCTCAACAAGGGTCGTCCCGTGGTGACCGACGAGCCCGGTTCGGAGGTCTCCGTCGCGGTCCGTCAACTCGCCGCAAAGTTCACGGGGCAGCTCGAGCATCAGGACGGCGATGCCGATCAGGCCGCCAAGAAGAAGTTCAAGTTGTTCTCGCGGAGCTAGAGGAGGCCATCCCGATGTCCCTTGCAGATAGGCTGGCGAAAGCGCAGCAGAAGGACCGGATCTCAGACGTCCGAGGCAGTGTCCAGGAGCGTCTCGTCGAGGTGCTGGGCCCGCGCCTGTACGACTCCACCTTGTCCGACAACGAGTTGGAAGGCTTGGTGCATCAGCGGCTGCGCGAGCTGCTCGACGAGGAGGAAGGCCCGCTCTCGGCTCAGGAGAAGCTGCTGATCGTGCGCCAGATCGGCGACAGCGTGCTCGGGCTGGGACCGTTGGAACCCTATGTGCGGGACCCGGACGTCACCGAGATCATGGTGAACAGCTGGGACACGATCTACGTCGAGCGCGCCGGCAAGCTGTACTGGACCGGCACCAAGTTCCACGACGAGTCCCAGCTGCGTCGCACGATCGACAAGATCGTGGGCAAGGTCGGTCGGCGCGTCGACGAGGCGTCGCCGTACGTCGACGCCCGTCTGCCGGACGGCTCCCGCGTGAACGCCGTGATCCCACCGCTCGCGATCGACGGCCCTGCCCTCACGATCCGCAAGTTCTCCGCGGACCCCTACCAGGTCGAGGACCTGGTGGAGTTCGGCACGATGAGCTCGGCCACGGCCAAGTTCCTGGAGGCCTGCGTTCGCGGGCGGATCAACATCATGGTGTCCGGCGGAACGGGCGCAGGTAAGACCACTACGCTCAACGTGCTGTCCTCGTTCATCCCCGACGACGAGCGCATCCTCACGATCGAGGACGCGGCCGAGCTGAAGCTCCAGCAGCCGCACGTCGTCCGCCTGGAATCCCGCCCACCCAACATCGAGGGCAGGGGCGCCGTCACCATCCGCGACCTCGTGCGCAACTCCCTGCGCATGCGACCGGACCGTATCGTGGTCGGTGAGTGCCGTGGTGCCGAAGCGCTGGACATGCTCCAGGCCATGAACACCGGACACGACGGCTCGATCTCGACCGTGCACTCGAATTCGCCGCGCGACTCGCTCTCGCGGCTGGAGACCATCACGCTCATGGCCGGCATGGACCTCTCGCCGCGCTCCGTGCGCGAACAGATCGCCTCCGCGATCCAGCTGATCGTGCATCAGTCCCGCCTCAAGGACGGGTCACGCCGCATCACGCACGTCACCGAGGTGGCGGGCATGGAGGGCGACATCATCACGCTGCAGGACCTGTACCTGTTCGACTACTCCGCCGGGATGGACGAGGACGGCAAGTTCAAGGGTCGCCTGAAGTCCACCGGCCTGCGGCCGAAGTTCCTGGACAAGCTCGCGGAGCGGGGCGTGTACCTTGACGCCGAGACCTTCGCACCGGAGCAGAAGGGGGCACGCTGATGTCCGCGGTGCTCGTCGCGGGTTTCTGGACCTCGCCGGTCGCCCAGCTCGTCGTGGTGGCGCTGGTGGGTTCCGCGACCTTCGCGATGGGCTGGCTCCTGTTCGGCACAGCGATCCGCGCGAAAGGCGACCGCGAGATGGCCGCACGGATGGCCACCGCCGCTCGCCCCTCGGCCCATGGTGTGGCGGTAGCCACCGAGCAAGGTACGGGTTGGATCCCTGCGCGCGTGACGTCGTTCGGCAAGCGGTTCGCTGAATCCCGTGGGTTCAGCGGCAGGATGGACGCCGAGCTCGAGGCCGCCGGGGTCAGCATCCGCTCCGGGGAGTTCGTGGTCCTGTCGGTGGGCGCGGCGTTGATCGGCGTGGTGCTGGGTGCGGCGCTCCTGCGCAAGCCCGTCCTGGCGCTCGCGATCGGAGCGGCCGCCGGCGCGGGTCCGTGGCTCGCGCTGCGGATGGCCATGAAGAAGCGCGCCGAGAAGCTGCGCGAACAGCTTCCCGACGTCCTCACGATCATGGCGAGCTCGCTTCGCGCCGGCCACAGTTTCATGCAGGCCCTGGACACCGTGGCCCGGGAGATCCCCCAGCCCGGCGCCGCCGAATTCCAGCGGGTGGTGGCGGAGATCAGGCTGGGTCGCCCCGGTGACGAGGCGCTCGACGCCCTGGCTGAGCGGGTGGGCAGCGCCGACTTCCGGTGGGCCGTGCTCGCCGTGAACATCCAGCGCGAGGTGGGCGGCAATCTCGCGGAGATCCTGGACAACGTGGCCGACACCTTGCGTGAGCGCGCCATGATGCGTCGCCAGATCCAGGTCCTCACCGCCGAGGGAAGGCTCTCCGCTTGGGTGCTGGCGCTCCTGCCATGCGGCATCGCCGCGTACATGTTCACTGCGAACCCCGACTACATCGGCCTCCTGGTGACCACCAGGCTCGGCATCATCATGCTGGTCACCGCCGGTTGCCTGCTCGGCGTCGGGATCGCCTGGATGAGAAAGATCGTGAACATCGATGTCTGAGATCTGGCTTGCTCTCGCTGTCGCCTCCGTCTTCTTCTCGATCGTCCTGGCCGGGATCGCGCTCGATCACTCGGAGAGCGAGAAGCACCGTGCACTGAGGATCCTCGAGAACCAGGTCTCGGCTCCGTCCGAGCAACCCATCAACCTGCGTCGGCAGGAGATGGAGCAGGGGTTCGGCTCACGTGTGCTCGTGCCGGTCGTGGCCCGCGCGGGCAAGGTCGCCCGGCGCATCACGCCGATCGATACGCGGGACCGGCTCGCCAACAAGCTGCGGCTCGCGGGCAGTCCGGCGGGATGGGACGCCGAGCGCGTGCTCGCCTTCAAGGTCATCGGCGCCGTGAGCGGGACGATGGCCGGGTTCGCGGTGGCCGCGTTGATGCACCCCTCGGCCTTCATCTCCCTCGTCGTCGTGGCGTTGTTGGTCTTCGTGGGGTTCATCCTCCCTGACTCGGTCCTGAATCGGCGGGTCAACGAGCGCCAGCAGGAGATCCTACGTACCCTGTCGGACACCCTTGACCTGCTCACGATCAGCGTCGAAGCAGGCCTCTCGCTCAACGCCGCCATCGCCCAGGTCGTGCAGAACGTGCCCGGCGTGCTCTCGGCGGAATTCGCCCGCATGCTCCAGGAGATCCAGCTCGGCGTGCCCCGTGGGGACGCCTTCCGTCACCTCGCCGATCGCACCGACGTGGACGAGCTGAACGCGTTCGCGCTGGCCATGATCCAGGCCGACGTCTTCGGGGTCTCGATCGCCAGTGTCCTTCGCACGCAGGCGCAACAGCTGCGGATCAAGCGGCGTCAGCGCGCCGAAGCCAAGGCCCAGCAGACGCCCGTGAAGATCGTCTTTCCCTTGGTCTTGTGCGTGCTGCCCGCGCTGTTCGTCGTGATCATCGGCCCCGGGGCGATCCGGATCGTGGAGAACTTCAAGTAGCCCAGGCTCGACACGCTTCGACCCAGCGCTCGCACCATCCCGCAGATCAGGCTCATCGCTGGATGGCACACCACGCCCTGAGCGGCTATCGTCCGGTGCGAAGGGCCGCTCCGAGGGTTTGACCCTCCCGGCCCGTCTCCCCGGACCGCTGAGAGGGCGCGCATGCAGGGTCGTAACGAAGATGTCGCGCTCACCCAGGACCAGCCCTCCCAGAAGGCTCGAGAGCGGGTCGCCCAGGGTGCGTCGGCGCGCGCTGCCTACCGCCTCCTTTATCGCAGGGTGGCCGTCACTGACGCCCTGTCGGTCTGTGTCGCCCTCCTGATCGCCTACTGGGTGCGCTTCGGCTTTGAGGCGCCGCGAGCACATTTCCTGTGGCTCCTCGCCAGCGCTCCGGTGCTGATGGTGCTCGTCTACCAGGCATTCCATCTCTACGATGCCTACCGATACACCCCGGCCGAGGAGTTCCGGCGGATCTTGCTGGCCGTCCCGCTCGGCTTGATCGGCGTGCTGGTACTGGAATTCTGGTCGAAGACCGACTACTCGCGGGTCTGGCTCGGCCTCTCGTGGGCCTTCGCGACGGTGGCGGGACTCGGATCGCGGCGGCTCTGGCACAAGCGGATCGGCCGAGGGCGCCGCAACGGCCGACTTGCCTTCCCGACCGTGGTCGTGGGCACCAACGCGGAGGCCCAGCACATCGTCGAGCTGATGCAGCTCCCTTCCTTCGGGTTCCGTCCGATCGGGATGGTGACCACCGAATCCGGCACATCGCAGGAAGATGCGCCGGGCTTCCCGGTTCTGGGATCCGTGGCGGAGCTTCGGGACGTGATCCGTGAGGTGGGAGCCGAATGCGTCTTCGTGGCTTCCTCCGCGATGTCGGCCAAGGAGATGGGGTACGTGGCCAAGGCCGTGCGCCTGGAGGGCGTGGAGGTACGGGTCACCGCGACGCTGCCGGAGGTGCTGTCGTCGCGTGTCGCTGTGCAATCCCTGGGCGGCGTGACGGCGTTGTCGCTTCGGCCCGTCAGGCTTACCGGCACACAGGCCTTGGTGAAGCGGGTGTTCGACGTGTTGGTGGCGGGCGCCGTGGTGCTCGTGCTCTCGCCCGTCCTCGCGCTGATCGCCCTGCTCGTACGGGCGACGACACCGGGGCCGGCGCTCTACCGGCAGCGCCGGATCGGCCAGCGTGGCCGGCCCTTCACGATGCTCAAGTTCCGCACGATGGCCGTGGGTTCCGACACCTTGGTGGAGAACCTGCGGGCCCGCCACGGCGTCGAGGACCTGATGTTCAAGCTCGCCGACGACCCGCGCGTCACGCGGGTCGGCCGCTTCCTGCGCCGGTGGAGTCTCGATGAGCTGCCACAGCTGTTCAACGTGATCGGAGGCCAGATGAGTCTCGTGGGCCCGCGGCCGCCGCTGCCGCAAGAGGTGACCCTCTACGAGGACTGGCAGTTCGATCGGCTGGAGGTACCGCCGGGGATCAGCGGACTCTGGCAGGTGAGCGGGCGCAGCGACCTTTCGTTCGACGATTGCGTCCGGCTCGACCTGTTCTACGTCGAGAACTGGTCGCTCGCCTACGATCTCTACATCCTGGCCAAGACCGTCCCCGTGCTGCTCTCGCGACGAGGGGCGTACTGAGGCGGGGAGTGCGGGCGTTCAGGGGCTCACGCGGAGGCGAGCCTGAAAGCGAGCCTGAAAGCGAGCCTGAAAGCGAGATTGAAGGCCTGCGTGTCGTTGCGCTTTGCGCGTCCCGCGGGCCGCCTCGCGTTCGCCGACGTAGCGAGCGGTGGCGAGCCAGCCTTCTGCGGCCTCGAAGTCCCCACGGTCGATGGCCTCGGCGAATGCAGCCTCCAGCCGTTCCGATGTGGAGATGCGCAACCTCATGGGAGAGGTTTCGGCATGCCGCCGCGCAATCTGTAGCGAGGATCCCCGTCGATCCCGCGGGGCATCCCCCCAAGTATCCCCCGAGCATGCCCATGCGCCGAAGGTCTCATCAAGATTGGGTCCTTCGGCTGGTTGCAGCGCGTAGCCCGAACGACCTATCATGCACTCAGTAGTTTGTAGGACACCGTACGCATACGTACGACGTCAGGGCGATAGAAGGGAACGGCGATGAAGAGGATGGCCGCAGTGATTGCGGGCGCCACGGCGCTCGTGATGACGCTGGCGGGCTCCGCCCTGGCCTACACCACGGCCCCCCCGCCCACCACGGTGGTCAAGGGGAGCGGTGGCGGTACGGCCTTCACGGGCGGGAACGTCTCCACAGCTGCGATCGTCGCGGTGACGCTCCTGGTGATCGGCTTGGCCGCGCTCTTCGTGGCCCGGCGTCGCTCAACCAGTCACGCATAACCGCAACGTAGCTGCGAACGACCGCGAAGCGCCTCGGCGATGCCGGGGCGCTTCATCATGTGCTGAGGGAAGGGTTCAGATGAGGGGTCGCGTGAGGTTCCGCCACCATCCGAGGGGGATCGGAGCGCCGAAGCGCACCTGCAGGGTCAACGCCGCCGCCGGGTCGCCTTCCCACACGGCCGTGCCTCCGCTGACGTTCATCGGCTCGCTGGTCCAGGCGATGTGGGTGCCCCCAGGCGCCTCGATCGTGACCGTCACGTGCGTGGGTTGCACGGTGGTCTGGGGCATGATCCGGACGCGATAGATGCCTCCGGTGCTGTTGCCTTGCCATACCTCGTGGCGGGCGGTGACCATCTCGAGCGTGCTGGTACTGCGCGACGGCACCGTGACCACGTCCTGGTACCAGGGGTGGCCGAGCTCGGAACCCACGCGCAGCTCGACATCCTTGCCGTCGCGCTCCGCGCGCACCAGTTCGCATGCGGTCGGACATGACGCGGTGATCAGGTTGACGGCGTCTCCGGGCCGGTAACCTGGTGTTGCCGGCCGGATCACGTACCCCGGCACACCGCGGTCGGGGGCATCGTTGCGCAGAGCGATCGTGGTGGTGGCGAAGGCTTGACCTTCGCCACCCAATGTCACCCGGTAGCTCACTGAGCGGGCGACGTAGTAGTCGATCTTGCTGCCCGACACGTTGTTGACCACCACGGACAGGAGATCGGCGCCGGTCGGGACCGAGAGTGCCCCGTCGCGGCCCGCCACGCGAAGCCCTTCCTGGAACGCAGGGTCGGTGCTGTACACCTTGAGGTGGCCATCGGCCACCGCCCTGCCGACGGCCTTGAGCTTGGGGAGCGCGTCCCCCGGCTGCGTCAGGAACTCATCGAACGCGGCGCCCGCGACCGAGCCCAGCGCCTCCTTGCGCGCTTTCCCGGCTCGGGCGAAGCGCACATAGGCCTCATTGGTGGTGAAGGTGACAACGTTGTCGGCGTTCACGGTCGCACCCAGCGAGGGGATCGTGGCAGGCCCGGTCACCTTGAACAGCTCCCGCAGCGCGAACGGGTCCGCGCTGATCACGCCGTCGAGTCGCTCGCCCGTACCCACTTCGTAGTTGCCCAGGGCCGCCCTTGCTGCCGATGGGAAGTCCGGGGTCATGTTGAGGTCGCGGAACGAGCCGGCGCCACCGTACGCATCGTAATTCCGACGGTAGTCCGGGTTGGGCGCCGGGACGTCGTCGGGGGCAAGTTCGGGCAGGGTGAGGACTCCACGGAAGGACGAGACGGAGAGCTCCCCCCGGTCGGCGGTCAGGATCGCGTAGGCGCCCCAGATACCGCCGGTCCCGCGCTGTTCGGCGGGGCTCTCTGCCACCAGGAGGTAATGACGCGGGCCGTCCGCCCCGGCGAAGGCCGGAAAGGCGCCCAGCAGGAGCGAGGCCGACCGCAGGGTCGTCGCCGCCTTAGTCACTTGATCCTGCACCTCGGCGCGTGCGCCCGCGACAGGGCCGGCCAGCAGCGACGAGGGTGTGTCATCGATCGCGGCGACCGCCGCCGCGGCGTGGGCGTCCGCGGATCGGACATCGTCGGACAACGATGCGATGTCGTCGACCGGCAGGCGGCCCTGTTGCGGTGCGAGGGAGCCAAGTCCGTCGGGCAGGGCCGCCACTGCGGAGGTGAGCTGGGCTCCCGCCGTCGCGAGCTCTCGTCCCGCAAGCGCGGCTCCCGCCACGACGTCGAGGTTGCGCCCCAGGACGGGTACCGCACGCACCACCGCGCCCAGCCCTGAAGACGCCTGGGCTTGCGCTTCAGCGAACGACCGCTCCGCCCGGCCGAACGCATCGGTCGCGCGACCCAGGTCGCCGTCGACGAGCGCCTTCTTGCCCTCCTGGAGGTCGACCCGGCCCCGGTCCAGGCCGCGCTTGCTGTTGAGGCCGGCGAGGAGGGTGAGCAGTGCCATGACCGCGAACACGGTGAGGGCGCCGAGTGCCACGAACGCGAGCGAGCGTGAGCGCGACCGTCTCGCGGGTCGCCGCGCGGACCCCTGAGGGGCCGGTGCGGCGCTCTCGTCGGGCGTCTCGGCCCGGGTGGGTGTCTCCATCGGCTGCGCGGGTTCGGGGGTGTGCGTGAGGACCGCCCGCAACGTTGTCGGGCAGAAGAACCCCAGGATAGCACTGGCCCCGCACGCTCCCGGGCCGGTTCGGGGTCACTGCTAGGCTCTGCGCCCATGAGTGCGGTCGCCTATCAGGGAGAGCCCGGCGCCTATAGCGAGCGCGCGGTTCGAGCGTTGTTCCCGGATGCGGAGCCCATGCCGTGCGAGAGCGTGCGGCTCGTGTTCTCGCGCGTCACGAGCGCCGAGGCGACGTACGGAGTCGTCCCGCTTGAGAACTCCCAAGCGGGCTCGGTGAACGAGACGTACGACCTGCTGCAGCACACCGATCTGCTCCAGATCGTCGCAGAGGCGTTGGTGCGGGTGGATCACGCGCTGCTGGGCGTGCCCGGGGCACGGCTCGAGGAGGTGCGCAGGGCGCATTCTCATTGGCAGGCCCTCGCGCAGTGCGAGGAGTTCTTGGCCTCCATGCGGATCGAGGCGGTGCCGGTACACGACACCGCGGGCGCGGCTCGCTTGATCGCGGAGCAAGCAGATCCTCGCGAGTCTGCCATCGCGAGCGTGGGCGCAGGGGAACGGTTCGGGCTCACCGTCCTGGCGGAACGGATCCAGACGGAGAAGGAGAACTTCACCAAGTTCGGGGCGATCGGCACCTCCGACCCTGGGCTCGGGACGCCGGACAAGACCTCTCTGGTCATGGCCGTGCTCGACGAACCGGGATCGCTTCTGTCGTCCCTGCAGCCGTTCGCGTTGCGTGGCATCAACCTGCACAAGCTTGAATCCCGGCCTCGCCGCGGGAAACCCTTTGAGTACGTGTTCTATGTGGACCTGATGGCCGCGGCGGACGAGCCCGAGGTGACCGCGGCCCTGGACGAGGTCGCGGCGCACACATCCCTGCTCAGAGTGCTCGGCTCATATGCCTCCGCGGGAGATCCGGTCTAGACCTCCAGGGCTTCGTGCCCGGCTAGCATGAGCGCGATGGCTCTCACGCGACCGAGGCTCCCTTCGATCCCGCGTTCTACGTTGGCGTTGGTCCTCGCCGTGGCCTCGGCGTTGCTGGTCGCGGGCGTCGGCTTCGCGATCGTGCGGCCCGCGGGACGAGGCGCGGGAGCCCGGGCGGCGCTGCCGCCGGTGGGGCGCGTGAAGACACCTGGGCCCGTGAACAAGAAGACGGAGGGTCTGACCACGTTCCGTGGCAATCTCACCCGCTCCTATTACGGCGAAGGGCCGGTGCCCGTCATGCCGGTGATCCGCTGGCGAGAGCCGCAACAGAAGATGTGCCGCATCTCGATCGTCGGCGTGGACTCGAGCGAATGGTGCGGCACCGGCTGGACCGGCCAGCCCAATGTGCTCCAGTCGCCCGACGGTGCGGTGGAGGTCCGCGAAGGTGCCTACGACGGCCACTACCATTTCCTGGACGGACGCACCGGGGTGCCGGTGCGTCCGGACCTCGTCACGCGAGACCTCGCCAAGGGCTCGGCCACCTCCGATCCCGACGGGTTCCCGCTCTACTACGGCGGCTCGCGCGACAACTACCTGCGGGTAGTGGCCCTGGATCGCCCGGATCCCACCACGCTCTGGGAGTTGAACGCCGACATCTCCGTGCCGCGACCCTTGCGCAACAACGACTGGGACGGCGCGCCGCTGGTCGTGGGGGACTATCTGCTCGAGGGCGGGGAGAACGGGTGGTTCTATGTGATCCGGTTGCACCGCGGCTACGACGCAGCCGGTCTGGTCACGGTCAAGCCCGAGGTGGTTGCGACGATCCCTGGGTTCGACGACCAGCTCCTGAAGGACTTGGGGGACCAAGAGGTCTCGATCGAGAGCTCGGTGGCATTCCGGGATGGGGTCGCGTACTTCGCGGACTCCGGGGGACTTGTGCAGGGGTGGGACATCTCCGATCTCCTCGCGGGCGGCAGCGCGTACCAGCAGGTCTTTCGATTCTGGACCGGTGACGACACCGACGCCTCCGTGGTGATCGATCGGCAGGGGTTCCTCTACGTGGCCAGCGAATATCAGCGGTTCAACGAGCGGTCCCGGCAGGTGGGGCAGCTGATGAAGCTTGACCCTGCCGAGCCTGCAGACCCGTTGGTGTGGGGGATCGAGGCTCGTGAGATCGGGTTCGAGGGCGCGGGCGGGAGCTGGTCCACGCCAGCGCTGTACGGCGATCGCGTGTTCTTCACCACGGCGGCCGGACGCGTGCTGGAGGTGGACAAACAGACGGGCACCGTCCTGTGGGAGTCGCGAGTGGGCGCGCCCTCGATCGGCTCGCCGGTGGTCGTGGACAACGTGCTGATCCAGGGTGACTGCGCGGGCGACCTGTACGCGTGGAACATCGCCGACCGCTCGCGGGCACCCGGGCTCATCTGGAAGCTCCACCTTCCGGGCTGCATCGAGTCCACGCCAGCGGTGTGGCACGGTTGGTTGTACCTCGGAACGCGCGAAGGCTACGTTTACGGCCTCGCGGACGCCGACGCGAAGTAGCGCCCGGGCGTAGGCTCATGCGATGGCGATCGATGTGGGCGCACCGTCGCCGCGGGTGCCCGGCGCGACCCAGTCGGGGGCGCACGCCCTCCTGTTCTACAAGGTGACGTGTCCGACCTGCCAGGTGGCCGCGCCGGCGATGGAGCGCTTCGAGATCGCCTACCCGGGACGCATCCGTGGGGTCGGGCAGGACCCGGACGCGGCGCTCGCGCGCTTCGCGGGCGCCTTCGGGATGACGTTCGGCTCGGTCGCGGACGCGCCTCCGTATGCCTTCTCCGATGCCTACGAGATCGAGCACGTGCCCACGTTGGTGATCGTCGACGCCGAGGGCACGGTCGCCGACGTGGTTGAGTCCTGGGATCGCGACGGCGTGAATCGTGGCTCAGCGCGGCTGGCATCCCTGCTGGGCGCCGAGCCGGTCACGATCTCCGAGCCGGGCGACGGGCTCCCCGCGTTCCGTCCCGGCTGAGGAGCCCGGAACGCGCGCTCGGTCTGAGCGTGGCAGGGGTCGTTAGAGTTGGGGGAACTGCAGGTGGAGTTGCGCCGTCCTCCACAGGGCCATCACGACGGTGGCGACCACCAGCGCGACACACCCGATCGCGAACGAGAGCCGTTCGTCGCGCATCCTGCCGAACCCTTCCGCTGCGAAGCCGGCCACGAGGCCGGCCACGAAGCCGCCCGCATGGGCTCGCCAGTCGATCGCGCCCCCGGAGCCGAGGCCGAACACCGCGTTGATCACGATGAGCCACAGCGCCATCCGCAGCCGCGCCGCCGCCAGCGGGGTGTGCCGACGCCGCCAGTTGAAGGCCACGAAGGCTCCGAAGATCCCGAAGATGGCCCCTGAGGCGCCCACGCCGACGACGCCGACGTCGCCGAACGCGTAGGAAGCGGCGCCCGCGAACAACCCCGTGATCACGTAAAGGAGGGAGTACCGGATCCGGCCGAACTCCTCCTCCATGATCCGGCCGAAGATCCAGAGCGCGTAACAGTTGAAGGCGAGGTGGATCAGTCCACCGTGCAGGAACATGGAGGTGAACAGGCGCCAATACTGACCCTCGGCGATGCCCACGAGCCCGGTGGGCGACGGCGCGACGGCGACCGCACCTCCGAGCTTCACCAGCGTCCCCAGGGGTGGCCCGGCGAAGAACGATCCCGCGCCTCCCATGGCGACCTCGACCACGTACATCCCCACGATCGCCGCGAGCAGGAGCGCCGTGACCGAGGTCGCCTTGGCGTCCGCGACGGCGATGCGGCGCCCCGGCCCCTTGCGGAACTCCTTGCGCGCCTCCGCAACGCATGCGGGGCAGTGATAGCCCACGGGCGCAGGCATCATGCAGTCCGGACAGATCGGCCTCCCGCAGCGCGTGCAATGCACGCCCGTGACCACCGACGGGTGCCGATAGCAGGATTCGGTCGCGGGTGGCGGAGGCATCGTGGGCTGCGGATCCATAGCCATCATGCTACGGGTCCGTCGGGCGAGACGGGGGCATGAGGGTCGTGCTCGTGCGGATCCACGTGGACGGCGGCATCGGCGAGCCGCGGCACGTGGTGCAGTAGCGCCTCCCGGACCGATTCGGCCACGTCGTGCCCCTGACCCACGGACAGGCCCGAGTCGACATCGATGCTGAGCTCGGTGCGTAGCTGGTGACCAGTCCAGCGAGCCTTCGCGTCGGTGACGTGCTCGACCCCGTTCACGGCGGCCGCCACCTCCTCGATCAACGTGATCGTCTGATCGTCGGTACCGTCGAGCACGCGATGTAGCACCGTGCGCGCGGCCTGGATCAGGGTCCAGAAGATCGCCACGGTGATGGCTAGGCCGACCGCGGTGTCGGCGCGTACGAATCCCGCCATCACACCCAGGGCAGAACCGACCACGGCGAGAGAGGTAAGACCATCGGTCCTTGCGTGCAGGCCGTCGGCGACCATGGCCGCCGACCCGATCCGTCGCCCGATCCGGATCCTGTACGCGGCCACCGCCTCGTTCCCTGCCGCGCCCACCAGCCCGGCCACCAGGACCCAGACGACATGGTCGACGGGCTGCGGATGGATCAGCCGCCGCACCGCCTCGGCGGCGGCCACCAGGGCGGAAAGCAAGATCATCGCCACGATGACGATGCCTGCGAGATCCTCGGCGCGGTGGAACCCGTAGGGGTAGCGCCGTGTGGGCGGGCGTCGCGCCAGCCGGAACGCGACGAGCAGCGGCACGGCCGTGAGGGCGTCGGTGAAGTTGTGGATCGTGTCGGCGAGCAGGGCGACCGAGCCGGTGGCGCCGACGATCAGAAGCTGTAAGAGGGCGGTGGTCATGAGCCCCGCCAGTGCGATCCAGGTGGCGCGGATGCCCTCACGCGTAGCAAGTGAGACGGGGTCGGGCGGACCGAAGTGCTCGTGTGGGTGTCCCGCGCCACCGTGTCCGTCCTGGTCGCTCATCGACCGGATGATAGGCCCGGGTTCAGTGCTTCATGGGAGGCAGGGCTTCGAGGTCCTTGACGACCTCGTTGACGTCGAAGAGCGGACCCCATCGGTCCTGGATCACACCGTCGGCGCCGATGAGGTAGAGCCATGGCTCGGTGAGATCGCCCTTGCGATAGAGCCAGTCGGCCGCTGCGCGGTTCACCACGCTCTTCTGGAAGTCCTTCCAGATCTCCACGTGGATGAAGACGGCCCGGTCCCCGTAGTCCTTGGCCAGTTGCTGCACGGCGTCGGTGGTGGGGCCGCAGAACTGGCTCACGCAATAGGTGGGAGTGGCGAAGATCGCCACGATCGGTCGCCCTTGCGCCAGGGCCTCGGCGATCGTGGATCGATGCAGCTCGGGATCGGGAACCTTCGCGCCGTCGAGCGCGCGCGAGTCGATCGCCGAGGCGGGGACCCCGTCGGACGCCAGGGTCAGGTTCTGTGTCTTCAGCGCCCGCTGGCCGGGGGCGGGGAGCAGAGGTTCGGACCGGACCGCGAACTGCGTGGTGAGGTGCTGAGAGCCGGCTCCCTGAATGTCGGCCATCACGTCGGCCTGCCAGACCCCCGCGCGATCGAAGGCGATCCCGTCGGCCTGGTAGACGCCGCGGGCAGCGGTCGGGTCCGTGAGGGCGGGGCCGCTGCCGCTCGCGTTCATGCCGGGGGCAATGAGATACGTGGCGCTCGCGGTGGGACCGGCCACCGGCGCGGAGGATCCGTCGGCGCCCAGGTAAGAGAAGGCCAGCTGGATCTCGCCGTAGCTGAGCAGCTGGACGCCGCCGCCCGTGGTACTCGAGAAGATCCCCACCTGGACGCGTTGATCGGCGCCCACGTAAAGGTCGGTGGTGGCGACCTCGGCCGCGAACTGGGTGCTGGTGTTCCCGGTCGGTGCCGAAGCCGAACCCGGATCGGCGGCCCCGGCGCCTCCGCATGCGGCCGCCGCAAGGCCGAGGGCGATCAGGAGCGGCAGGATCCGGCGCGTCATGGCTTCCATCCTCTCTCACGATGCGATGAACGTCGTGCGAGCGGTCATGCGGACCGCTCGTGCTCGATCAACCAGCGCTTGCGGTCCTCGTGCCGTCCGTAGCCGCCGATCGTCGAGCTCGCGTGCACGACGCGGTGACACGGCACGAACAGCTCGATCGGGCACCGGCTGAGCGCACCGCCCGCGGCGCGCCCTCCCCTCGGGCTCCCGGCACGCTCCGCCACGTCCCCATAGGTCCACAGCTCGCCGAACGGGATCGACCCGGTCGTTTCCAACACGCGGCGGCTGAATCCGGGCGCCATCGCTGACAGGTCCACGGGCGTCGCGAATGCACGTATACGGCCGGCGAAGTAATCGCGCACGTCGCTCGCCGCCGCGCGGAGCGCCCGGGGTGCGGGCCGAAGAGGCCCTGCGTGGTGCGATTCCAAGAAGTCCACCGCCGCGCCCGGGTCCTCGCCGGCGTCGCTGAACGCGGTGGCCACAACCCCTCGTTGCGAGCAAACCACGGTGAAGGCACCTATCGGCGTCGGCACATGGGCGTATCGGAGCGCCTCCATCACACGGGCGGCCAGGGATAGGGGCGCCCCGACGTGGGTTGCGGGAACACGCCATCGGCGATCAGCCGCTCCAGACGCCGGCGCATCGACCTGATCTCCCTCGATGACAGCAGCGTCCCGAGTTCGGCGACCAGGGGATCGGCCGGATCGGCGAGCCGCTCGGCCAGCTCGCCGAGCTCACGCAACCTTCCCGCGGCGATGGACTCAGCGGAGTACTCCCAGATCACCGTGCGGAGCTTGTCGTCTTCGTTGAAGCACACGCCGTGATCGATCAGGAAGATGCTGCCGTCCCCGGCGAGCAGACAGTGGCCGCCCTTGCGGTCGGCGTTGTTGATCACCACGTCGAACAGCGCGACGTCGCGGAACGCGTCCGCGTGGGTCTCCTGCAACGTGAAGTAGTGCTGCTCCGGATCGAACTCCACGAAGAGCTGTACGGATCCGATGCCCTCGGGCCCCTCGCGCAGGACGGTCGGCGGGACGTGGGGCCACCCCAACGCTCGCGAGACCACGTAGGCCGCTACCTCTCGTTGGGCGAGGGTTCCCGCCGGGAAGTCCCAGAGCGGGATCTCGCCTCGCCGCGGCTTGTAGATAGCAAGCGCGGTCTCCTCGGAAGTCCGGGCCTTGGCCAGGAAGGTGTAGTTGGACGAGTTGGGCATGAGCCCCAGGATCGTGATCTCGCCCCGGGCCAGGGCCGCCGGGACGGCCGGGTCGCTCAGGCCCGCTTGGAGTGCCCGTTCATCGCGGGACACGCGTGCCCTTCCGGATCCATCGGGTTGCCGCAGTACTGGCAGGCGGGACGGCCACGCTCTGCGGCCTCCGAGCCGTGGCGCGAGACCGCGAACATCTGCTCACGCGTCGCCCACAGCCGGATGCTCTGAGGCTCCTCCTCGAGCAGTGAGCGCGGGTCGTCGTGTTCGATCTGTGGCTCGATCCCTGGCTCGGTCTCTGGCTCGCTCTCTGGCTCGACCTCGGGACGGAACTCCTCGACCTCGAGCATGAACAGATCCCGCTCGTCGTCATAGCCGATCGCGAGCCTGCCCGCGCGGAAGCGAGGTTCGAGCGGCTCCTCCAAGGAGAGTTCCTCGTCGGTGGGGCCGGTCCCGGTCTCGAGCTCAAGATCGGCGAGCAGGTCCAGCACCGACGCGGCCAATAGCTGAACCTGCTGCTTCTCCACGATCACACTGACGAGCTCGGTGCCCTGGCGCGCCTGGAGGTAGAACGTGCGGGCGCCGGGCTCGCCGACGGCCTCGGCGGTGATGCGGTCCACGGGCCCCAGGTCCATGGTCGTCATCCTCGCAGGTTCTTCCGCCGCCGCTGCTCCGGGGCGCGAGCCTCCCAGGGAGGCGTGGCGCCTTGCGGCCGGAATCGCGCGAGTCCACCGGTGTCGTTCACGAGGTACACGTGGGGCTGTGCGTGCGCGTGCATCGAGACCACCGAGACGGAGGCCGTGTCCACGACGATCCGCTGGAACGCGTCCAGCGGCGCGCCCGTGAACCGGCACAGCAGGATCCTGGCGATGTCGCCGTGCGTGACCACCGCCACGCGCCCACGCGGGTGTTTGCGGGCGATCGCCCGCACGTCGGTCCATGCTCGCTCGAGCGCCTCGGCGAATCCCTCGCCGTCGCCGGGGAACCGGAACGTCGAGGGAGACCGCTGGACCTGCGACCACTGCTTGAGCCGACGAAGACGCGCGAGCGACTTGCCGGTCCAGGAGCCGGCATCCATCTCGATCAGGCCCGGACGCTCGACCACGGAGAGGCGCTGGGCCGCCGCGAGAGGCTCCACCGTCTGCACGCATCGCTCGAGCGGACTGGAATAGACACCGGTGAGCTTGACGCCCGCGAAGCGATCCACCAGGTCTCGGGCCTGCGCCAACCCTCGATGGTCGAGCGAGATGCCGGGAGTCCTGCCGTACAACGTGGTGCCGGTCTGCTCCGTGAGGCCGTGGCGGATCAGGAACAGGGTGGTCATGGGAGGGGCAGCATACGCACCGGTCGGCCTCAGATGGCGCGTGCAGCAGGGAGTGTGACCACGAACGTGGAACCGCTCCCGAGCTCGCTCGCCACGTCGACCCCTCCGCCGTGATTCTCGGCGACGTGCTTCACGATCGCGAGTCCCAGGCCCGTTCCGCCGGTATCCCGTGAGCGCGCTCGGTCGACCCGATAGAACCGCTCGAACACGCGGGGCAGGTCCTTGGTGGGGATCCCGAGCCCCGAGTCGTGCACGCGCAGCCGCACCTCGCTGTCGTCGCCGGAGACCGCGACGTCCACGCCGCCCCCTGGTTTCGTGTACCGGATCGCGTTATCGACGAGATTACGTACCAAGAGCGCAAGATCCCGCGCCGAGCCCCGGACCGCCGGAACGCCATCGGCGGAGAACGTCAGCGTGAGTCCGGCCTCGCTCGCGGCCTCCTGCAGACGCGAGACTTCTTCATCGGCGACCTCGTCCAACCGCACGCGCTCGTCCAGGTCGCTCCCGGATTCGAGGCGGGACAGATCCAGCAGGTCCGTCACGATGCGCTGCAACCGCAGGGCCTCGCGCTCCAGTTGGTGTGCGAACCGCCTCACGGCCGGCGGATCGTCGGAGGCCACATCGTGCAGGGTCTCGGCCGCCGCCCGGATCGATGCAACGGGGGTCTTCAGCTCGTGGGAGGCATTGGTGACGAAGTCACGTCGTACCGCGTCCAAACGACGGGACTCGGTGACGTCGCGGGCCACGATCAGGACCGAGCCGTCGTTGCCTACCGGGAGCGCGGTGACGCGCAGCCACCGGGTGGGGGTGCCCGTCTCGACCTCGGCATTGGTGATGGCCCCGGTATAGCCGGCGCGTGTGGCCGCGTGCTGGAGCTCGACCGGCAAGACACCCTCCGGTCCTTCCGGCGTATCGCGAAGGTGCCGTGCGAGCGCCTCGTTCGCGAAGACGCGACGGCCATCGCTCCCGAGCAGCAGCACGCCCTCTTGCATGGATCCGAGGATCAGGTCCTGGATCCGGCGGTCCTCAACGGAGTCCCGTCGCTGTTCGTCCAGGGCGCCCGCCGTCGCGTGCGCGCGCCCCTCTGCCTCGCGCGATGTTGCCCTCGCGCGTGTGAGCTGGATGGCGAGCACGCCGATCGCCAGGGCTGTCGCCAACGCCGCCGCGGTCCCGATCCAGGGGAGCATCGCCCGGCAGTCTAAGGATGAACGGCGCGGCCGGACCCGAGTTCACCGGGCGTTCATCTCCGAGACAGCCTGGCGCCACCCTCCGGCCATAGCTTGCCTCGTGACGGAACCCGACCGGAGGGATGAAGCACGATGAAGATTCGGAAGCTCACGGGAGTGGCCGCGGCCACCATCGCGCTCGGACTCGTGGCCGGCGCGTGCAGCAACAACGATGAGAGCGGAGGGAGCATCCCCAGTGGTGGGGGAACCTCGGCCTCGTTGTCCGGCACGATCGCGATCTCAGGTTCCTCCACCGTACAGCCCATCAGCTCGCTCGTCGCGGAGACCTTCTCGGGTGCCAACCCCGGGGTGCAAGTGAGCGTCGACGGCCCCGGGACGGGCGACGGCTTCGTGCTCTTCTGTGAAGGCAAGACCGACGTGAGCGACGCCTCGCGCCCCATCGCCTCTGATGAGGTCAAGAGCTGTAAGAAGGCCGGCATCAACTACGTCGAGCTGAAGATCGGTCTGGACGGCATCACCGTGATGACCAACCCGGCCAACTCTGCCGCCACATGCCTGGATAAGGGCGACCTCTACGGCCTCTTCGGACCCGAATCAGGCGGGATCGGCACCTGGAGTGGCGCTGACAGCCTGGCCACGAAGGTGGGCGGCAAGGGCGGGCTCCCTGACGCGCCGCTCGACATCACAGCGCCCGGTGCCGAGTCCGGCACCTATGACGCCTTCATCGAGCTCGCGGGGATCGAGGAGACCGCGCTGGCTCAGGGCGTGGCCGAGGACAAAGCCGCCAGCCTGCGCACCGACTATCAGTCGAGCGCGAGCGACAACGTGATCATCCAAGGCATCGAAGGCTCGGACTCTTCGCTCGGGTTCGTGGGCTTCGCCTTCGCCGACCAGGCCGCAGACCAGGTCAAGGTGCTCGAGATCGATGGCGGCAGCGGCTGCGTGGCTCCCAGCAAGGAGACGATCGCGGACGCCTCCTACCCGCTCTCTCGTTCGCTCTACATCTACGTCAACACCGACAAGGTGGCGACGAACGCCGCGTTGAAGGCCTTCGTGGCCTACTACGTGTCGAACGAGGGCATCACGGCCGTGACGGACGCTGACTACGTGGCGCTCCCGAGCGACCAGCTCGCCACGACGCAGTCCGGCTGGTCCGCCGCTTCGGGCGGCTAGCGGATGGCAGTCACCCTCGCCGACCTGCGAGGCGACCCGAGGCGCCGCCGCAAGGAAGGGCTCATCCGTGGGCTCTTCCTCGCGTCGGCACTCGTCTCGATCCTGATCAGCGCGCTGATCGTGATCTCGCTCGTCGGCCGGGCCGTGCAGTTCCTCAGCCAGATCAGCCCGAGCTGGGACGCGCTATGGACCTCGGGCTGGTTCCCTCGCCAGGATCAGTTCAGCATCCCCACGGTGTTCGTGGCGAGCTTCCTGGTAGGAGGGATCGCCATGCTCGTTGCCACCCCGCTCGGGCTCGGAAGCGCGATCTACCTCTCGGAGTACGCGCAACCGCGCACGCGACGCTGGCTGAAGCCGACGGTTGAGCTCCTGGCCGGCGTGCCGAGCATCGTCGTGGCCTTCTTCGCGATCGCCGTGATCAGCCCGGACATCATCCAGAAGCTGGTGGGCTCCGCGAGCTTCTTCAACATGGCGGCCGCGGGCATCGGGGTGGGGATCCTCACGATCCCTCTCGTTGCCACCATCGCAGAGGATGCGCTGCATGCGGTGCCGGCGTCGCTGCGCGAGGCCGCCTACGGCCTCGGCGCCCAGCGCAGGACCACCAGCTTGCGGGTGGTCGTGCCGGCCGCAGTCTCCGGTGTAGTGGCGGCGCTCATCGTGGGCCTTGCCCGCGCGATCGGGGAAACGATGGTCGTGGCGGTCGTCGCCGGAGGCACGGGCGGGTCTGCATTCACGGTGGATGTCTTCGGTCCGGGGCAGACCGCCACCGGCGCCATGGCAGCGCTCGCCACCGGCACCGACCAGGTGGCCGGGTCGGGCGCGGCGTTCTCATCGCTCTTCTTCGTGGGGCTCGTGCTGTTCGCGCTCACGTTCACGTTGAACGTGTTCAGCGAGCGTTTCGTCCGGCGCGTGAGGCAACGATACTGATGGCGGCCGGTGTGGACACGGCGAGCGCGCGCGCTCAGGTGACCCTGGCGATCCACGGGCATCGGCGCGACGTGCTGGGGCGTCTCTTCCAGGCGTTCCTCCTGCTCGCCCTCCTCTCGACCGTCGGCGTGCTGCTGGTGCTGCTGGGCGACGTGGGCGTGCGGGGCGTCCCCACCCTTCTCGATCGGGGTGCGAGCTTCTTCACGAGCGGGAACTCCACCTCGGCCTCGCGGGCCGGGATCGGGCAAGCGCTCACGGGGTCTCTGCTCATGATGGTGATCGTGGCGGTCGTCGCGCTGCCGATCGGGATCGGGGCCGCGGTCTACCTCGAGGAGTACGCGCGTGACACGCGGTTGACCCAGTTCATCGCCGCGAACATCCGCAACCTCGCGGGTGTTCCTTCGATCGTATACGGGATCTTGGGTCTCGTGATCTTCGTGGATGCCCTCCATAGGATGATCCCCGGTCTGAAGCAGACGGGAGGACTCATCTCCGGCGGGCTCACCCTTTCCGTGCTCGTGCTGCCGATCGTGATCATCACGGCCTCCGAAGCGCTGCGATCGGTGCCTTCGGGGATCCGCGAGGCCGCCTACGCGGTGGGGGCGACACGCTGGGAGGTGGTCCGCAGCCACGTGCTTCCTTACGCGTCCCCGGGGATCCTTACCGGCACCGTGCTCACGCTCGCTCGTGCGTTCGGTGAGACCGCGCCTCTGCTCCTCGTTGGGGCCATCGGCGGATTCTTCAGCACCGGAGCGGGCTCGTTGGGGGGGAAGCTGTTGGGCAACTACACCGCCCTGCCCGTGCTGATCTTCGACTGGACACGCAGACCCCAGAAGGACTTCCAGGCGCTGGCGGCCGCCGCGATCGTTGTCATGATGGTCGTGCTGCTCATCGTGAACGGTCTGGCCATCTACCTGAGGAATCGGTATGAGCGAAGGTGGTGATCGATCCATGGACCTGACGACACAGGCTCCGCGGCCGACGCTCGAACAGGCGACGGAGTTGGAAGAGGCGGGACGCTTGAGCGTGAAGGCTCCACGCGAACCCCTGGAGACCGAGGAGACCCGCGAGATCGTCCTGGACGTGCGCGGCCTCTCCGTCTACTACGGTGACTACCTCGCGGTGCGCGGAGTGGATCTGGAGATCCGCCGCAACGAGATCACGGCCCTGATCGGCTCGTCGGGTTGCGGCAAGACCACCGTGCTGCGATGCCTCAACCGGATGAACGATCTCATCGACGGCGCGCGGGTGCAGGGCGAGGTGCGCTATCACGATGTGGACCTGTATGGTCCCGGCATCGACGCGGTTGAGGTGCGCCGGCGGATCGGCATGGTCTTCCAGAAGCCGAACCCCTTCCCGAAGTCCGTCTACGACAACGTCGCCTTCGGTCCTAGGGTCGCCGGCTACGGCGGCAACATGGACGATCTCGTGGAAGAGGCCCTGAAGGCGGCAGCGCTCTGGGATGAGGTCAAGGACAAGCTCAGGGCCTCAGGGATGGCGCTGTCGGGCGGGCAGCAGCAGCGGCTCTGCATCGCGCGCGCGATCGCCACAAAGCCCGACGTGATCTTGATGGACGAGCCTTGCTCGGCCTTGGACCCGATCGCGACGCAGCGGATCGAGGACCTGATGCAGGAGCTGGTGTCCGCCTACACCATCGTGATCGTTACGCACAACATGCAACAGGCGGCACGGGTCTCGGACCGCACGGCGTTCTTCACGGTCGAGGTGTCCGAGGAAGGGCACCGCACGGGCATGCTGGTGGAGTACGACCACACCGAGTCGATGTTCACGAACCCGGGCGACGAACGGACCGAGGCCTACGTCACGGGACGGTTCGGGTGACCCGGCTCCAGTTCCACGACGCGCTGAAGGGCATGGAGCGCAAGCTCCTCATCATGGGCGATCTGTCCGCCGGCGCAGTGCAGCGGGCGGTGCGTGCGGCCGTGAGCCGCGTGGATGCCGATGCCCAGACCGTGATCGACGGTGACGATGAGATCGACGACATCTATCTGGAGATCGACCATGGGATCCTTCAGCTCTTGGCCTTGCAGTCGCCGGTGGCCGCCGACCTGCGTCTCGTCTCGGCGATCCTGCACAGCTGTCTTCATTTAGAGCGCATCGGGGACCAGGCGGTGAACGTCGCCAAGATCCACCTGCTGACCCGCGATCTGCCACGAAGCGAGGACATGGCGCAGCAGCTCGATGAGATGGGGGTGCTCGTCATCTCCATGATCCGCACCGTGATGCAGGCGTTCGCGCGGCGCGACCTCGCCCTGTGCCTCACGATCCCGGAGTTGGACGACCCGGTCGACCGGCTCAATCGGCGCATGCACCTGGAGGCGCTGAAGCTCGCGGACGATCCGCGAAGCCTCGACTGGGGTATGCACATGAACCTGGCCGCCCGCGCCCTCGAGCGCGTCGGCGACAACGCCGTCGACATCGCGGAGCAGGTGGCCTTCCTGCTCACCGGGGAGTTCCGTGAGTTCACCGATGCCTCGCACGAGGTGCCGGCGTCCCCGATCGATGTGGCGCCGCAGGGGAGCGCCGGATCGCCGTATGCACGCTGAGGCCCCGAGGATCCTCGTGGTCGAAGACGAGGATGCCCTCGCCGAGTCGGTCCGCTACAACCTGGAGCGAGAAGGATTCTCCGTGACGGTCGCCGCCGACGGTCGCCGCGCGGTCGAGCGCTTCCGCGACGAGCCCCCCGTCCTGGTGATCCTCGATCTGATGCTGCCGGAGATGTCCGGGCTCGACGTCTGTCGGTTGATCCGTCAGGAATCGGACGTGCCGATCATCATGGTGACCGCCAAGGATTCCGAGGCCGACAAGGTCACCGGCCTGGAACTGGGGGCGGACGACTACGTGACGAAGCCGTTCTCGGTACGCGAGCTCGTCTCGCGCGTGCGGGCGCATCTGCGTCGTGCGGCGATGGGGGCCGCGCTTCCCCCCGACGAGGTCCTCGTGGGTGGTCCCGTACGGATGGACGTGGGGAAGCATGAGGTCTCTGTCCATGACGACCTCGTGGCGTTCCCGCCGAGGGAGTTCGAACTGCTCGAGGCATTCCTACGGCGCAAGGACCGTCTCCTCACCCGGTTGTTCCTGATCGAGGAGGTCTGGGGGAGCGACTACGTGGGCGATACGAAGACGCTCGACGTCCATGTGAAGCGCCTCCGCCAGAAGATAGAACCCGCTCCGCACGACCCCGAGCATCTCCTGACGGTCCGGGGCCTGGGTTACAAGTTCGTGGACTGAATAGTCCGGTTCATCGGACGTTCAGCGATCGTTCAGGGACTGGACATCTCGGGCACCCTACCGGTACCTTCGCACGGCCACAGGCCCGGTCGAAGGAGGGGGAGGTCGTGCCGTTCCAGGTCATCCCGCGGGAGCTCGCGTTCTTCGACCTGTTCGACCGGCTCGCCGAGGCCGTCGTGACGGGCGCGGCGGACCTCACCGAGATGCTCACGGACCTGCCGAACGCCGAGGGATACGCCCGGCGCATCCGGGATCTGGAACACGCGGGTGACGACATCACGCATCAGATCATGAACCTGCTCAACACCACGTTCGTCACGCCGATCGACCGCAAGGACATCCACGGCCTCGCCTCTTCGCTCGACGACGTGCTGGACTCGGAGGAGGCCCTCGCGGATCTCCTCGAACTCCTGCAAATCCGTGAGCCGCTTCCGCAGTTCATCCAACTGGTCGATGTGCTTCAGCGCGCTGCCACGGCCGTCGCCGTGGCCGTGCGCGACCTCCGCCACCTCCGCGGCGTCGGCCCAGCGATCGCGGAGATCAAACGCCATGAGCACGAGGGCGACTGGGTCTACCGCCGAGGCGTTGCCGCACTTTACTCCGGTGATTATCAGGCGATGGAAGTCATCATGTGGAAGGACCTCCTGCACGAGGTCGAGGGTGCGGTCGATCGTTGCGAGGACATCGCCAACACCGTCGAGTCCGTGATGCTGAAGTTCGCATGACGGCCGCCATCGCGTTCATCATCCTCGTCGCCCTGGCGTTCGACTTCTTCAACGGTTTCCACGATGCCGCCAACTCGATCGCCACCGTCGTCTCCACTCGCGTGCTCTCGCCACGCCAGGCGGTGACGTGGGCCGCGTTCTTCAACTTCGCGGCCTTCTTGGTGTTCGGCACCAAGGTGGCTACCACGATTGCCAGCACCGTCAAGCCGGGGGTGTTCGACAACGAGGTGATCTTCGCCGGACTCCTGGGCGCGATCGCGTGGGACATCATCACGTGGTTCTTCGGATTGCCGACCTCCTCGTCCCACGCGCTCGTCGGCGCCATGGCGGGGGCGGCCGTGGCGAAGGCAGGCTGGGGCGCCCTCGTGGCCTCAGAGTTCCAGAAGATCGCCGTGTTCATCGTGCTCTCGCCGGTGATCGGGCTCTTGCTCGGGTTCACGTTCATGGTGGGGATCTATTGGCTGTTCCATCGCAGCAAGCGCGTCGATCGTCTCAACCGAGGATTCCGTGTGGGCCAGCTGTTCTCCGCGGCCGCGTTCAGTCTCGCCCATGGGGCGAACGACGCGCAGAAGACGATGGGCGTGATCTTCGCGTTGCTGATCGCGAACGGGCTCCGCACGCAGGCCCAGGGGGTGCCGCTGTGGGTCGTGCTTTCGGCGCATACCGCGATCGCCCTCGGCACGCTCTTCGGCGGATGGCGGATCGTCCACACGATGGGCTCGAAGATCACCAAGATCCAGCCCGCGCAGGGGATGGCGGCCGAGTCCGCCGCGGCCGTGACCATCATGGCCAACACCTTGGCAGGCATCCCGGTCTCGACCACACACACCATCACGGGGGCCATCGTGGGCGTGGGGACGACCCAGCGGCTGTCGGCGGTGCGTTGGGGGGTCGCGCAACGCGTGGTCTGGGCCTGGATCCTCACGATCCCAGGGGCGTTCGTGATCAGTTACCTCGCTTACCTGCCCTTCAAGGGTGGCTCATGAAGATCGGGCGCCGCCCGTTGTTCTTCGCCGCGCTGGCCCTGTTGAGCCTGCTCATGCTCGAGCCCACGCCCGCCGCCTATCGTTGGGTGAACCTGTTCGCGGCCGCGCTGGCGCTCTTCTGGGCGGTGATGCTCTATCTGGAGGAGCGCTCGTTCCTGAGGGTCACGCCCCCACCGAAGGAGCGCCCGTCCTCGCCGGACGCCCCTAGGCGTGCTTGAGCACGACGGACTCGATCACGTTCGCCACGTTCTCCAGGCCGTCGAGCGCTTCTTCGAGCGTCTCGATGACCTCCTTCCACCGCAGGACGTCCATCGCGCGATGGTCGCCTGAGAACAAGCCGGCGACCGCCCGCCGGAAGAGCTGATCGCCCTCGTTCTCGAGGCTGTTGATCTCCACCCAGTACGGTTCGAGCTGTTCGCGCTTGAGGTTGCGGAAGACGCGCAGAGCCTGCTCGGTCTGCTCCGCAGCACGGTCTAGCACATCGACCTGCAGCTTCATCTCGGGCAACGGCGCCTCGATGTTGTGCAGCACGAACAGGTCGGCAACCGCCTCAACAGCATCCATCACGTCGTCGAGCGCCGTGGCCAGTTGGTGGATGTCCTCACGATCCATCGGCGTGATGAACGTGGTGTTGAGCCTGCGGATGATCGCGCGCGTGACCTCGTCGCCTTCGTGCTCGCGCTCTTGGATCCTCCGAGCCTTGAGCTCGATGTCGTGGTAGTCGTGCACCATGGCGCGCAGCTCGCTGGTCGCCGAACGCAGGTTCACGCCCGATTCCACGAAGAGATCGAAGAAGACCTCGGGGCGCTGCGACACCTTGAGCTTCACGGCGGCTCTCCTCGCGACGGGCGTTGGTGGGCTGCCATTCTGCCAGAGACGGCCGAACAACAGGTTGCGTCCAGATGGCCGATTGCGACGGCTCGGCGTCGCGCCCTAGGATGAGAGGCCGTCCATGAGCGAAATCGCCTTCCCCGCGCCCGCTGTCCCCGCGGTCAACCGCTTCTTCAACCGCGAGCTGTCCTGGCTGCAGTTCGACGCCCGCGTATTGGCGCTGGCGGAAGATCCCGATCGTCGTCTGTTGGAGCGCGTCAAGTTCCTCTCGATCTTCGCGAGGAACCTGGACGAGTTCTTCCAGATCCGCGTGTCGGGGCTCGAAGAGCAGGTGGAGGCCGGGGTGACGGCGGTGACCCCGGACGGGATGACGCCGCATGACCAGCTTGAGGCTGTGCGCAAGCACGTGGTCGAGCTCACGGATCGAGCCGAGTCCGCCTGGCTCGCCGAACTGAAGCCCGCGCTGGAGAAGCAGCGCGTGCGCCTGGTGGATTGGGGCCAGCTCGATGACGATGACCGCGCCTTCCTCGCCCGGCGCTTCCGCGAGCGGATCTTCCCAGTGCTGACCCCGCTCTCGGTCGATCCCGCGCATCCGTTCCCCTACATCTCCAACCTATCCCTCAACCTTGCGGCCGTCGTGCGCGACCCTGTCACCGGCGTCCGGCGGTTCGCTCGCGTTAAGGTGCCGCCGCTGCTACCGCGCTTCACCGCGCTTCCCGACGGCGAGCGTTTCGTGCCGCTGGAGCAGGTGATCGCCGCCCATCTCGACCAGCTGTTCCCCGGTATGGACCTCGTAACCCATCATGTGTTCCGCGTGACGCGTGACGCCGACGTCGAGGTCGAGGAGGACGAGGCCGACGACCTTCTGGCGGCGATCGAAACGGTGCTCCAGCGGCGTCAGCGCGGGGCCACCCCGATCCGGCTTGAGATCGACCCCACCATGACCGAGGAGGTCCGCAGCTTGCTGATGCGGGAGATGGGTCTGGACGAGCCCCAGGTGTACGTGACGGAGGGGCTCGTCGACATGGCAGGGCTGTGGTTCTTCGTCGAGATCGACCGGCCCGAGCTGAAAGACGACCCCTGGACGCCCGTGACCCCGGCCGTCCTGCAGCCGGCCGATGGTTACCCCGACGTGTTCGCGGCCCTCCGCGAGCACGACATCCTCGTGCACCACCCCTACGAGTCGTTCTCGGCAACTGTTGAGGCGTTCGTGGCGCAAGCCGCCGCCGACCCCGACGTGCTCGCGATCAAGCAGACCCTGTACCGCACCTCGTCCGACAGCCCCATCATCCGGTCGCTGATCCGCGCCTCGGGCACGGGCAAACAGGTCGTGGCACTCGTCGAGCTGAAGGCGCGCTTCGACGAGGAAGCCAACATCACGTTCGCCAAGGCGCTCGAGCGTGCCGGGGTGCACGTGGTGTACGGCGTGGTGGGACTCAAGACGCACGCCAAGACGTGCCTGGTGGTCCGGCGCGAGAACGGCGGCATCCGCCGCTATTCGCATATCGGTACCGGCAATTACAACCCCACCACCGCGCGCCTCTACGAGGACCTCGGCCTGCTCACCGCGGACCCAGATTTCGGCGCGGACCTCACCGACCTGTTCAACCTGCTCACGGGCTACAGCCGTCAACGCGAGTACCGACGGCTCCTCGTGGCTCCGGTGTCGATGCGCCCGGGCCTCGAGGAACTGATCGATCGCGAGGCCCGCCACGAGGACGGATCCATCGTCCTGAAGATGAACAGCTTGGTCGACGCGGACCTGATCGACGCGCTCTATGAGGCATCGCAAGCGCACACACGGATCGACCTGCTCGTGCGAGGGATCTGCTGCCTGCGCCCCGGCGTGCCCGGGCTCTCTGAGACGATCCAGGCGCGGTCCCTGGTGGGACGCTTCTTGGAGCACTCACGCGTCTACCGTTTCGGAAGCTCCGCGAGGAGCTTCGACTACCTCATCGGATCGGCCGACCTCATGCCGCGCAACCTCGACCGGCGCGTGGAAGCGCTGACACCCATCCAGGATCCGGCCCTGCAGCAGCGGATCGACGAGATGATCCGGATCGAGCTCGAGGACGACGAGCTCGCGTGGGAACTCGACCCCGAGGGCGGATGGCACAAGGTGGCCACCGTGCGAGGCGTCAACGCGCACCGAACCCTGCAAGAGCTCGCCGTGCAACGTGCCGAGGGCGATCGGTGACGCTGGAGCGTGAGGTCAAGCTCTCCGTGGGTCCGATGTTCCAGGTGCCGGACCTCATGGAGGTCGTGCCCGGAGCGGTGACGCGCGACGCCGGCACCCGTCGTTTCGTGGCGAGCTACTACGACACGCCGGACCTGCGGCTCGCACGGTGGGGTTGTGCCCTGCGCTACCGCACGGGCGAGGGCTGGAGTGTGAAGCTGCCGCACGAGAGCAAGGACGGTACCCTCACGCGGGAGGAGCGGTCCTTCGAGGGCGGACCCGGACGTCCTCCCGAGGCCGCGCTGGATCTCGTGCGCGCCTTCGTGCGCACCGCCCCGCTCGGCCTCGCGGTACGTCTGCAAACCGTTCGCAGACAGATCGGCCTGGAGGTCCCGGACGTGGGACGGCTCGCCGACATGGTCGACGACGAGGTCTCCGTGCTCGACGGTCGCCGCGTGGCCGGGCGGTTCCGCGAGATCGAGCTTGAGCTTGCCCCGGAGGCGGACGAGGCGATCCTGCGCGCGGTGATGGCGCGGCTGGCGGCCGGTGGGGCGGAGTCCACAAGCCAGCTGCCGAAGTTCGTGCGAGCGCTCCTGCCCCGTTCGGGGGAGGCGCCCGAGATCGTTCGATCGAAGGTAGGTCGCAAGGCTTCGGTGCTCGACGTCGTGCGCGCGACCGTCGCGGGGTCGGCGGAACAGATCCTGTGCCACGACGCGGGCGTGCGCCTGGGCGAACACCTGGAGTCGGTGCACCAGTCGCGCGTCGCCACGCGCCGGTTGCGCTCGGATCTGCGCACGTTCCGATCGCTGCTCGATCCGGAGTGGACGCAGGACCTGCGCGCGGAGCTGGGATGGCTGGGCGGTGAGCTCGGGGCAGTCCGTGACCTCGACGTCATGGCCGAGCGGTTGCGGGGTCGCGTCCTCGCGCTGCCCGACGACGACGCGCAGGCGGGCCCTAAGCTCATGGACCGGATGCGCTCGCAGCGCGATGCCTCGCGCGCCGATCTTCTGTCCGCGATGCGCGAACCGCGCTACCTCGCCCTGCTGGATCGCGTGGTCGCCGCGGCCGCCGAGCCCGCGGTGCTTCCCGACATCGGTGCCGCGCGCGCGGCCGACGTCATGGGGGCCCTGATGGAAGGCCCGTGGCGGCACCTCGAACGGATCGTCGGATCGCTAGGCCCGGCGTCGGTCGACGCCGATCTTCACGAAGCGCGGATCCGCGCCAAGCGGGTACGGTACGCGGCGGAGACGCTGACACCGGCATTCGGAAAGCCGGCACGCGCGTTCGCCCGGCGCGCCGCCGATCTGCAGACCGTGCTGGGCGAGCATCAGGACGCGGTCATGGCCATCGCTTGGCTCCGCGGTCAATCGGGGGGCGCGGCAGGCCGGGGCGCCTTCGTCGCCGGTGAGCTGGCGGGGATCGAGCTCGGGGCCCAGCTGCAAGCGCGCGCCGCGTGGCCCGCGGCGTGGGATGTCCTCAAGGGCAGGAAGCTGCGGTTCTGGACGCAGACGGGGTGACCGCGATGCATGAGCCGGGTGAAGCGGGTGTGGAAGTTCGGGCGGGCGGTGGCGTGGTGCGCCGCCGCGGCTCCGAGGGCCCACAGTTCGCGCTCGTGCATCGGCCACGCTACGACGACTGGACGCTGCCCAAAGGCAAGGCCAACGACGGGGAGTCCTCCGAAGCCTCGGCTCTGCGCGAGGTGCAGGAGGAGACGGGCCTGCGCTGCGAACTGGGCCCCGAGGTTGCCGAGGTGCGCTATCACGATCACCGAGAACGCCCCAAGGTGGTCCGCTACTGGCTGATGTATCCGGCTGCGGGCGGTTTCGTCCCCAACGAGGAGGTCGACCGCCTTCGCTGGGTATCGCCCGACGAGGCGACCGCCGCACTCACCTACGGACACGATCGAGGCGTGATCCGCCGGGCCATGGCCTTCGATGCCACGCTTTACTTGGTGCGTCACGCGAAGGCGGGCGATCGTGAGGCATGGACCGAGGACGACCGGCTGCGCCCGCTCTCCAAGAAGGGCCGCATCCAAGCCGAGGGTCTCCCCCGGCGGTTCCAGGGATCGCCGCTCGACCGTGTCCTGTCGAGCCCCTACGACCGGTGCGTGCAAACGGTGCGTCCGCTCGCGATCGCGAGGCAGCTGAAGCTGGAGGAGACCGAACTGCTCGCCGAGGGGGCGGAGGTCTCCGAGGCGATGCGCCTCCTCCGCGGGATGGCCGGCGCGGCCGCGCTCTGCGGCCACGGCGATCTGATCCCTGCCGTGGTCACGCATCTGGCGGAGCGCGGCATCGAGATGCAGGACCCGCCCGACTGGAGGAAGGGCTCGACGTGGGCTCTGGACCGCGAGGCGGGTCTGTTCACCGCGGCACGCTTCCTGCCGCCTCCCGGATAGCGGGCGGAACCGGCCACCGCAGTCGGGTAGGCTCGCGTCATGATCGAGGCTCGCTTGTACCGGGGCGGCGTGCTCGCGGAAGGCCCCGTCGACCTCGGTGAGATCTCCAGGCTGATCGGCGAGGATGACAGCTTCCTGTGGCTCGACGTCGTCGCCCCGTCCACGCAGGATCTCGATCTGCTCGCGCGAGAGTTCGATCTTCATCCGTTGGTGCTCGAGGATCTCGAGCACCGTCATCAACGCCCCAAGGTGGAGATCTACGCCGAGCAGGCCTTCCTGGTCCTGCGCCCCGTGGTGCTCGCGCGCGAGGACGACGGGACGCAGGAGCTCGAGATGCATGCCTTGGTCGGCAAGCGCTACCTGGCCACGATCCGTTCCGACGAGGCCTACGACCTCGCCGAAACGGTCCGTCGTTGGGAGCGCCAACCGGACCTGCTCTTGCATGGCGGTGGCTACGCCGTCTATGTGCTGCTCGACGAGGTGGTCGACGACTACCTGACGCTCGTCGAACGTCTGGAGGACGGCGCCGACGAACTCGAAGACCTCATCTTCGCCACCGGCGACGGTCCCGCGGACGTGCCCGCGGTCCAGAAGAAGCTCTTCAAGCTCAAGCGCGACTGCGTGCGCCTGCGCAGGCGCGCCATGCCGCTTCGGCAGGGGATCGACCTGCTGCAGGAGCAGCCCCAACTGACGACCGCGCCCTTGGCGCCCTACTACCGGGATGTCATGGATCACGTGATCCGCACCGTGGAGCTGCTCGACAATATCCGTGACCTGCTCACCTCGATGCTCGAGGTGCGCATCGCCCAGGTGGCGAACCACCTCAACGAGGTCATGAAGAAGCTCACGGCGTGGGCAGCCATCATCTTGGTACCCACGCTCATCGCGGGCATCTACGGTATGAACTTCGAGCACATGCCCGAACTGCACTGGCAGGTCGGCTACCCGTTGGCGCTCGGGTCGATGGCGCTCAGCTCGATCGTCCTGTACGTGATCTTCAAGCGCCGGGAATGGCTCTGACGATGTGCCGGGCGTTGACGGTGTTGTGCGTGGCGTCGGACCGCGATGCCCTGCTCACGCTCAAGGCCGCGGCGGTCTCGGCGGAATGGGAGCTTGCCCCCGGCGCTGCGAGCGAGCGCGAGGCACTCGATCAGATCGACGTCGAGCGCCCACACATGCTCGTGGCATTCGGCGCATTCGAGACGCTCGTGGCCGTGGCGCACGAACGCTTCCCGGGCATGCGGATCGTGGTTGACCGGGACACGCCCGGGGCCACCATGGTGGCCACCTCGCTGGAGGAGGTGCGGGGACTGTTGCGAACGCTCCCCGGCCCGGGCGGTCCTGTCGATCGAGGCTAGCCGCCCCAGGGCGACCAGCCCATCCGGCTCACCATCCGCATCGTCACGATGATGTTGGCGCGAGCGTTGAAGCCGGACCAGCCCTTGAAGCCGTATGTGTACGCGCGGCCGGGCCAGTACCTGCTCAGGTGCTGATAGATCCCCAGGGCTCCGCTGTAGCTGTTGTACGCCCGGGGACGGAATCGCGACTCTCGCTGGGCGATGTAGAGGGCTTTCGTGACCCCGCCCGGCACTCCGAAATGATGCGCCGCGCACCGGATCAGCTGCTTGACCTGCCATGTGCCCTTGCGCCACTCGATGGGGCAGAGCTTGGCGGGAACTCGGCTATACCCCGGCTCCGATGAGGCCTTGGCCGAAGCGAGGGGTGCGAGCAGGAGCAGGGCGGTAAGGAACAGCGCCACGGGGAGGTTGTGGCGCGCAGATGTGACATGGGACATATGTGGATCACCCCCGCGGTGAACGGCAGCTGGCCGCTGCGTTCGGGTGGCTCGGCAGGGCGACTCTCGCCGCTGATCCGCGCCTCGCCGCGGTAGGTCGCGGGTGTGGACATCACCTCCTGGTGTCGATCGGCTCTGTGTGACCTATCGCCAGCCTCGGTTCGTTCGGTCCCAGCCTCCAAGCGCACGCGGGCATGCGCGCACCGCCTTGGGAAGGTGGTGAGCGCAAGGATGCGCGGGAAGGGACGGACCGAACGGTCCGGTGCGAGCCCGACAACCCTAAAGGCATCCTCGAGGTTTCGACAACCGGCCATGTGGCGGTTCTGTGGTTGCCGATCGCGGTGCGAGCGAGCCCCGATACCATAGGACCCATGGGACGAGTCCTACTGGCCGCGCCGCGTGGGTACTGCGCGGGCGTCGAACGTGCGGTCGATGCCGTGGAGCGCGCCCTCGCCAAGCACGGCGCGCCCGTGTTCGTGCGCAAGCAGATCGTCCACAACCTGCACGTGGTGCGCGCCCTCGAGGCCAAAGGCGCGGTGTTCGTTGAGGAGGAGACCGAAGTGCCGCAGGGAGCCGTGGTCGTGCTGTCGGCCCACGGCGTCGCGCCGGACGTCTACGAGCACTCGAAGGCGCGTGACCTCGAGGTGATCGATGCCACATGTCCACTCGTGACCAAGGTGCATGTGGAGGCGCGCCGGTTCGCCGAGGACGGGCGCACGATCGTGCTGATCGGCCACGCTGGCCATGAGGAGGTGGTGGGCACCACGGGGCAGGCGCCGGAACGAACGATCCTCGTGCAATCGCCCACCGAGGCGCGCCTGGTGCAGGTTTCGGACCCCGCCAACCTCAGCTACCTCACGCAGACGACGCTATCGGTCGATGAGACGAACGAGATCGTGCGGATCTTGCAGGAGCGCTTCCCGCTGATCGAGGGTCCCCCACGCGACGACATCTGTTACGCGACCCAGAACCGGCAGGACGCCGTCAAGGTCATCGCGCCGCGATCGGACGTGGTCTTGGTGATCGGTTCTCAGAATTCCTCGAACTCCAATCGTCTCGCCGAACTCTCGCGTGAGCTCGGCACCCCGGCCCATCTCGTGGACGATGAGTCGGCGGTGGCTCGTGGATGGTTGGACGGTGCCGCCACGGTAGGGCTCACGTCGGGTGCTTCGGCCCCCGATTGGCTCGTACAACGGATGGTTGCGTGGCTCGCCGGCCAGGGCTTCGACGATGTGGAGGAGGTCACCTTGACCGAGGAGCACGTGAAGTTCTCGCTCCCGGCCGGGGTGCGGACGATCCCGTTGTCCCCGGCGGGCTAGGTCAGGCTAGGTCCAGGTGGAGAACTGGTCCCGATCCTCTTCCGGCTCCTCGTACACGATGGAGACCAGGGTGTTGGTCGCCACGATCCCGGGAAGCGCGTGGATCTGCTCCAGGATGATGCCGCTCGCGACCTCCCACGGGTGCGCCACGCAGGCCATCAGGTCGTAGTCGCCGCCGAGCACGGCCACGCCGCTCACATCACTCATCTCGCCCAACCGCTCGGCGAGCCCGGCGGCGGCGCCCGCCTCCGCCTTGATATGCACGTAGCAGGCGTCTCCGATGATGGCGGGTGCCTGGGGCGCTCCCCAGCCGCCGATCCCTACCCGGTCGGGCGGCACCACAGGCGCGGTCACGGTACGCAACACGCCGTCGAGGGGGTGGAACTCCGCCAAGACCGAGGATGCGAGTGAGGCGAAGTCGGGTCCGTCTACATGCACCATGACATCCCAGTCGCCCACCATGGCGATGGCCCGTCTCACGCTGCTCTTGGCCGCGAGCCCCGCAAGGACGGACGTCATGGTGCCCGGACGCACCCGCAGGTAGACGTAGGCTTCCATGCGCCGCAGGCTAGGTCAGGACGGGTGTCGGCACAAGGACCGCTGCCGTCGGCCAACGGTCGGCCGAACGCCGCCTCAACCCTCCGCCATGACGGGGGCTCCGGTGAGCGCCCACAGTTCCTCCTCGCCCTCCTCGGGCCCCACAGAGATCAAGCGATCACCCTCGGCCAACACGAAGGTGCCGCGGGGACGGTAGATCCAACGGGGACCGCGCTGGATCGCCAGCACGAACATCCCCGTCTCGGTTTCCACTCGAAGGTCTTTCAGGGAGCGCCCGGCGGCGGGGGAGTCCGGCTGGACCATCGTCTCGGCGCTGGTCTCTTCCGTCTCCTCCAAGGCCATCTGCACCACGGGGTGGAGCTGCTCGCCGCGCTCGACGTACCACGTCATGTCCCGCGCGGCGTCGCAGACATACTCGCTCGCGCTCCCGAGGCGCAGCAGACCGCGCAACTCGTCGGGGTCGCGTGACTCCGGAGCCGCCCGCAGTACCCAGGACTCGAGCTCGTCGTGCAGCTGGTCGCTTCGCGCCTCGAGCGCCCCGACCTCCGCCGCCAGCGCGCGGTTGTTGAACAGCAGCGACGAGTACGCGAGGCCCACCGCCGCCTCCGCGAGGTCCTTCATCTCCACGAGGATGTCCACCGCGCGGTCGAGCTCGGAGAGCGCGGGCGGGTCGTCGTCGGGAGCCGAGGGCATGGGTGGGGCTCCCGCGAGCGCCCGCACCAGGTTCACGCCCTCCTCAGGCCCGCGGATCAGCAGGACGTCGCCGACGCTCACCACGTCGTCGGGACCGGGGTCGAACTCCCAATCCAGACCGCTGCGGATCGCGATGACCCACATGCCCGTCTCGGTGGGTAGGGACAGCTCGCGGAGAGACTGGCCGGCTGATCCCGCCTGATCGCGCATCTTCACCCGAGCGGTCATCTCCTCGGCATGGCGCAGGTCCGGTCGGAGCGCGTCCGGGATGCCCAGGCGGGCCGCTACCACGCGGGCGATGTCGGAGGCAGCATCGCCGATCCGCTCGATCGCATCGGCGATCCAGAGCACCCCGGCCATCCCTTCGGCGTCCTCCGGGGAGCGTGCGGCGAGCATCGCCGTGATGCGCAGCCTGCGCAGGTGATGATGCATGCGCTCCTCGAGGCGGCCTACCTCGCGGGCGAGCTTCTCCTCGTTGAAGAACACGGCCGCGTAGGCCAGGTCCACCATGAGCTCGGAGGCGTCCTTGAGTTCGACGAGAAGCTCTTTGACGTTCTTGGGTTGGTTATCCATGCCCTAGGACTCCGAATACTGTCATAACGAACAAGACGCATGCGACCCCCGCGAGGTCCATGACGCTGGTGATGATGGGGACCGTCTGGTTGTCCGGGTCGAGCCCGAAGCGGTACGTGATCACGGCGAGGTAGTAGCTGAGCACGATCGTGATGGGCGTGGCGATCAGGCCCGCCACCAGGGTGGCCCCGATCACGGTGGCCGGCTGCTCCGGGGCGTTGCCCGTGAGCGCAGTGATCGATACCGCGATCGCGCCGATCAGCGCGAACACCACGCTGCCCAGCGCGAGCACGCCTGCCCCGTCGACCAGCGCCGGGATCTCCGGCAGCCCTCGCGGCGTGATCACACCGATCTGCAGCTTGGAGGAGATCCGGGAGGAGAAGATCCCGCCCAGCGCTCCCGCCTGCGAGACGAACGGCGCGAGCATCGCGAACACCGCGGGGACGGCCAGCAGCTCCGGCAGTCGTTGCTGCTGAAGCAGACCGGAGAGCACGTCGAGGATCGGAGTAAGCAGGAACACGGCGGTCATCTCGAGTACGATCCGGCGCACGACCTTGTCGTCGACGGCATAGGCCCGGAACGCGGCGTAGACCCCGGCCACCAGGCAGATCCCGCACGCCACCGCGTTCACCGCGTGATTGCGGACGAGGAAGGTCGCGAGGTAGAGCGTGGGGATCGTGACCATGTCGCCGAGCGCGGTGACCATGGGTGTGGACACGGAGTCGAGATCCCATCCCTTGCGGTAGGACATCACCGAGAGCCCTACGGTCAGGAGCAGGATGACGACCGAACCCAGCGCGCCGCCCACCACCGAGATCGTGATCAGGCTCCACAGCGAGATCGACCCCAGTCCGAACACCGCGGACATCAGACGCGCGAGCACCGCGAGCCAGAGTGAGGATGCGAGCGTCGTGACCACGGCCACGTACGTGTTCTGGTACAGCACGCTGCCCCTGTCGCGCGTCACCTCGAAAGTGCCCGCCGCGTTGGTGGTGCCCAAACGGGCTCCGATCGCACCGAAGATAGTGCCTCGCATGCCGACGGCTGCCGGAACCAGGATCAACAGGCCCGGCAGGAGCTTGAGGGTGTCGCCGATGCTCGCGAGCGTCAGGCCCGCAACGAAGCCCGCGACCGTGCTGAGGGCAAGCGCGACGAGGCCCTGGCGGAGGGTCCGTCGTTCGGCCCGCCAGTAGCCATACAGCCGATCGGCGCGGTGCCGGATCGCACGGCGGCGCGCGGACATAAGGGCACGCTCATCGGTCGCTCGTTCCTGCTGGTCATCGGGGTCGGCCTGGGTGGGGCCTCCGGCAGTATGACCCCGCTCAATGGTGCGGGGCAACCCTTCAGCGAGTATCGGCCAAGGCACCAGCCGCCCTGAGGGCCTCCACCATGGGTCCGCGCCCATCCTGGGAGACTGATCCGCTACTCGATCCAGTCGCGCGTCACGAAGAGCCAGAAGGCGAGGCCCGCATGCGGGCCGTAGCGGCGGAAACGACGGCGGATCGTGGCGTCCGGAACCGGCTCCGCGCGTCCCAGGAGCCGGGCGTAGGTGGGACGGGTCCAGCTGTCGAGGATCAACCGCGATGTGCGTCCGAACGTCATCATGACGTGAGCGGCGACGTAGGGCCCGACGCCCGGCAGCGCGAGAAGCTCCGATTCCAGCTCGTCGTCCGATAGGTCCTCGGGCGACGCTCGTGCCCAAGACTCGAGGTCGAGCAGGCCGTCGGAGACTCTGCGTGCGAGTGCGATCAGATACGGTCCGCGATAGCCCGCCCGCATGCTCTCGCGGTAGAAGGCGTCCGGAGCGACGGCCATCGACTCGGGGGTCGGGAAGGCGTGCGTGAGGGGGTCGTCGGCCCCGGCAGCGGGTTGACCCAGATGTGTCACGAGCGCGTTCGCCATCCTGACCGTGGCGCTCCATGCACAGTTGGTCGTGCAGACGGTCTTCACCACGTCTTCGAAGGCGGAGGGGCTCTGCAGCATCCGTCCTGCACCGTCTGCCGCCCAGGCGAGATCGCGATCGTCGGCCACGTCGGCGTAGAACCCTGAGAGGTCCTGATCGAGCCGCAGCACGCGGCGCGCCCCAGCGATGACGTCGTCGCGCACGCGGGGCCCCACGGCCGGTCCCAGGATCTGCACGAGGGCGTGTCCTGGCCTGCCGGGGCCGATCAGCACGCGGCGGGGCCGGGCGCCGCGCACGCGCAGGGTCAGCTCGAGCGTGCCCGCCTCCTCGTCCCTGAACATCGGCGAGAGTTCGGCGAAGCCGTGGGAATCGAGCGTGCGTGCGAGGTCGACGGGCTCGCTGGCGGGCCCTTTGAGCGCCAGCTCGAGCCGCGTCATCGGCGCTTCCCGGCGTCCTGTCATCGAGCGCAGGATACGACGAGGCGCCGCACGCACCGCGTCTCGAACCGCGGCAGCTGCCTCGGCGCGGCGCGAGCGGCGGCTACACTGCGACCATGACGGACGGAGGCTCGCCGCATCCGCTCGGAGGCACGGCCGCCGGGCCGGTGATGGTGATCGGCGGCGCGGAGGACAAGGTCCGCGACAAAGTCATCCTTTCCCGCTTCGCCAAGTTCGCGGAAGGCCAGCATGGCAAGGTGGTGGTGATCTCCACGGCTTCGTCCCTGGGCGATCAGGCGACGCAGATGTACCGCGCGCTGTTCGCGGACATGGGCATCGGCAAGGTCGTGGGCGTGCGTCCAGAGGAACGAGAGGAGGCCGACGACCCCAAGATCGCCGCGATGTTGCGCGACGCCACCGGCGTCTACCTCACCGGAGGCAACCAGTCGCGGCTGACCCAAGTGGTGGCGGGCACGCGCCTGGGCGACGCCCTGTTCCTCGCCCATGACCGCGGCGCCGTGATCGCCGGTACCTCGGCCGGCGCAAGCGCGATGGCGAGCCACATGGTGGCTTTCGGCAACGCCGGGCCCACCCCCAAGAACCGCATGGTGCAGCTCTCGGCCGGCCTTGGGATCCTGCCAGGGTTGGTGATCGACCAGCACTTCGGCGAACGGGGCCGGATCGGGCGTCTCCTTGCGCTCGTGGCCCAATCACCGTCCCTGCTCGGACTGGGGATCGACGAAGACACTTGTGCGGTTGTGTTCTCGGATCGGACGCTGCACGTGATCGGCCGCGGGGCGGTCACCATCGTGGACGGGGCGCACGTCAAGACGGACGCCTATCGCGGGAAGGGGTATAAACCGCTCATGGTCTCGGGCGCGCTGCTGCACTCTCTTCCGTCGGGCTACTGGTACGACCTTCGGGGTCGCCAGCTGCTCGCGGGGGCGCACGCGTTCGAGGATGAGCGGGAGGCCTCCGAGTGACCTCGGAAGCCACCGCCGACCGCACCGCTCGCCGCGAGCGCAAGACGGAACCGGCCGCGAAGAAGCCCCCGCTCAAGCCGGACCTGCGGATCGTGCAGGCCCAGGTGTTCCGCGGCCCCAACTACTGGTCCTACCAGCCCTGCGTGCGCATGCTCGTGGACCTGGGTTCGCTCGAGCACTGGCCGACCAACACGATCCCGCGGTTCAACGAGAAGCTGCTGAAGGTCCTGCCGGGGGTTGGGGAGCATTCCTGCTCCCTTGGCAAGCAGGGTGGCTTCCGCGAGCGGCTCGAGGACGGCACTTGGATGGGGCACGTCGCCGAGCACGTAGCGTTGGAACTGCAGCGCGAGTCGGGCGCACACATCTCACGTGGCAAGACCCGCAGTGCGGGGTTGCCCGGGCGCTACCACGTGATCTACGGCTACGCCGAGGAGCAGGTGGGCGTGACGGCCGGGCGCCTCGCCGTGCGCCTGGTGAACCATTTGGTCAAAGCCGAGCTCGGCTTCGACTTCGACGTCGAGCTAGAGCGGCTGATCCTGCTGGCCGAACGGCGCCAGTTCGGGCCCTCGACTCAGGCCATCATCGATGAAGCCGTGACGCGCGACATCCCGTTCATCCGCCTCGACGAGCAATCGCTCGTGCAGCTGGGCCAGGGCAAATACCAGCAGCGCATCCGCGCCACCATGACCTCGATGACGAGCGCGCTCGCCGTCGATATCGCGGGCGACAAGAAGATGACCAACCAGCTCCTGGCGGCGGCCGGGTTGCCCGTGCCGCGCAGCGAGGTCGTGCGCGTCGAAGATGACGCCGTGGTCGCCGCGAAGAAGATCGGCTTCCCGGTAGTGCTGAAACCGCTCGATGGGAACCACGGCCGCGGCGTGGGGCTGGACCTACGTACCGAGCGAGCGGTGCGCGCGGCGTTCAAGCGCGCACAGAAGGAATCGAGGCGCGGCCATGTGGTGGTGGAGTCGTTCGTGACCGGACAGGATTACCGCGTGCTGGTAGTAGGCGGACGCATGGTGGCGATAGCCGAACGCACGCCCGCGCACGTGATCGGCGACGGGCGCCACACCGTCCGCTGGCTCACCGACAAGGCGAACCAGGATCCGCGCCGAGGGATCGGGCACGAGAAGGTGCTCACACGGATCAAGGTGGACGAGGCCGCCGAAGCCCTCGTGAAGAAGCAGGGGTTCGCGCTGGAGGACGTGCCGCCCAAGGGCGAGAGGGTCCTGCTCGCGGCCACCGGCAACATGTCGACCGGCGGCATCTCGATCGATCGTACGTGGGATGCCCACGAGGACAATGTGGAGATCGCCGAGGAGGCGGCCCGGGTGGTGGGTCTTGACGTCGCGGGGATCGACTTCCTCGCGCCCGACATCAGCCAGCCCGTGCGTGAAGCGGGCGGGGCCATCGTGGAGGTGAACGCGGCGCCCGGATTCCGGATGCATACGCATCCAACCGAGGGAGAGCCCCAGTACGTCGCCAAGCACGTCGTGGACGAGCTCTTCCCTCCCGGTTCGCCCTCGAGGATCCCGATCGTCGCGGTGACCGGGTCCAACGGGAAGACCACCACCACGCGGATGCTAGCACATATCCTGCGAGGCAAGGGACATCAGGTGGGCATGACCACCACCGACGGCGTGTACATCGACGAGCGGCTCGTGAAGCGCGTGGACGCGAGCGGGCCGAAATCCGCGCAGATGGTCCTGCAGAACCCGAGGATCGACATGGCCGTGTTCGAGGTGGCGCGCGGCGGGATCCTTCGTGAGGGGCTCGGGTACGGACGCAACGACGTGGGCGTGGTGCTGAACGTCACGGGCGACCACCTCGGCCTTCGAGAGATCGACACGCTCGAGCAGCTGGCGGCGGTCAAGCAAGTGGTCGTCGAAGCGGTTCCGCGCAACGGCTGGGCGGTGCTGAATGCCGACGACCCCCTGGTGCTCGCGATGCGGCGCCATAGCAGCGGCAACGTGATCCTGTTCACGATGCAGGACAAGCACGATCTCGTGGAGCGATGGGTCCGGCGGGGCCGCAAGGCCGTGATGCTCGAGCGCAGCGACCGGGGCGAGATGATGGTGATCAAGGAAGGGCGCCGGACGATGCCGATCGCCTGGGTGCATACGCTGCCGGCCACCTTCGAAGGCAAGGCGCGCATGATGGTGCAGAACGCCATGGCCGCCGCCGCGGCCGCGCATGCCGTCGGAGCACACCTGCACGACATCCGGCAGGGCCTGCGCTCGTTCACTACCTCGATCTACCAGGCGCCGGGGCGACTGAACGTGTTCGACCTCGACGGGGTCAAGGTGATCCTCGATTACGCCCACAACGCGGCGGGGCTCGAGACGCTCGGCGACTTCGTCGAGCGGCTCGTCGCGGACGCCTCGTCGCGCGAGCGGCCGGGCGAGGCGAGCTGGTCCGCGAACCTGCGGGTGGCCGTCGTGGCCACGGCCGGTGACCGTCGTGACGAAGACATGCGCGAGCTCGGCCGCGTGGCTGCGCGGTACTTCGACGAGGTGATCGTCCGCGAGGACGTCAATCCGCGCGGGCGCGCGCCGGGCGAAACCGGCCAGCTCGTCCGCGAGGGCGTGGAGGCCGCCATCGTGGAAGGCGGGGCGCGCGCGGGCAGCGTCGAAGTCGTGCTCGACGAGATGGAGGCTGCGCGCCGGGCGCTCGATCGTTCCCGTCCAGGCGACCTCGTGGTGCTCTGCGTGGACTATGCCACCGAGGTCTACAAGGAGATCGAGAGGCGCAGAGGGGTGGCCTCGCCGGACGTGCTGCGTGCGTCCGAAGGTGCGTTGAGCGATGCGGTCGGCGGCGATCCCGACTTGTTCGGATGAGCCGGGCATGGCGTTGGACCTGGGCGCGCTGAAGCGCACGCTCGTGCAGGAGCGCGCCGCCCTCCGGCGGGAGCTCGGAGTACTCACCGTGGTGACACGCGATCCGGCCGCCACGATCGGATTCGGCAAGCGGGTGGGGGAGGGGACGAGCCAGGCGATCGAGCGCATCGAGCGCGTAGGCCAGGTGAACGTCCTTGCCGCCAAACTCGTCGAAGTCGAGCGCGCGCTGGCGAAGTTCGAGGACGGCACCTACGGGATCTGCGATCGATGCGGCGCATGGATCTCCGAAGAGCGGCTTGAGGCCCGGTCCTGGTCGGTCCTGTGTGTCCGCTGCAGCGCAACTCGTTAGGAGCGTAGGTGGAGGCACCACCTGGCTTCGGCGGCGTACCATCGGGTCCGCACGAAGGGAGGGTGTCGTGGTGCAGGTTCAGGGGTTCGGCGGGGACTGATGGGGCGCGCGCTCCACCGCCTCGGTGCGTCCATGGCCCGCCACCGGCTGGCCGTGTTGGCGGTGTGGCTGCTCCTCGCCGTAGCCATGCTCGTCCTCGTGAGGTCGTTAGGCGCCAAGACCAACAACGATCTCACGCTGCCCGGGACCGGCAGCCAGAAAGCCTTCGACATCCTGGCGGCGAGATTCCCGCCCCAGCAGAACGGCGCCAATCCGTTCGTGTTCCACGTGGACGAAGGCAAGCTCACGGATCCCGACAACGAGGGCGCACTTGACGCCACGTACGAGGCCATCGAGAAGAGCCCTCACGTGTACAGCGTCAGCAACCCCGTGGGTAAGAACGGTGCGGCAGCCGGCATCTTGTCGAAGGACGGCAGGACCGGCTTCATGCCGGTGCTGCTGGACATCGACTCGGGGTTCATCACGGCCGTGATTCGCCGCATACCGAGGGGTCGTGAGGGAAGGCTCAGGTCTTCGACGCCGCGGCGCGTCGCACGATGCGCCGCACGTCAGCCGGGCAAAGCCGCGTGGCCCCTTGCTCCTCGAGCCAGGCGAACAGCGCCGGGCGCATGGCCAGTGCCGTCACACCCAGGACGTCGCCGCGCTTCGAGCTCCGCAGCATCGAGCGCAGGGCCTGGAGCTCGTCCTCGTACTCGGGTACGTCGTCCATGCCGGCCTCGCGCGCGCCCGCGCGGAGCCGATCGATGATGTCGGCGCGCGATCGGCCGCGCAGGTATGGGAGCAGCTCGGCGATCGCGAGATGGTCGGCGCCGAGCGCCGCGCGCAGGGCGAACCCGTGCAGGATCTTGTCGGTGCGGTCGCCGGCCGTGCAGATCGCGATCCACACCTCATGGTGCTTGGCCCGCAGCCCGTCGAGGAGCTCCGTGAGCCCGGTCATGCCGGCCTCGTTGTGTGCGTAGTCGATCAACACGGTCCGCCCGTCGAGCGTGAACAGGTTCGCCCTTCCGGGGTTGCGCTCGGGATCCAGCACGAACGTCTTCAGTCCTCGCACGACGGCGCGATGCGGGAGCCCGACCGCCAGCCCCGCCGCCGCCGCGGCCATCGCGTTCTGCGTGTAGATGCCCGAGACGCCGGACATCGTGACGGGCACCTGCAGGAGAGCGACAAGCGGGTGGGAGTCGTGGCCCTCGAGCCACGTCATCCGTCCGTCCATCACCGTCATCGCACGGCCGCCGTCGGCGAGGGTCTCGCGGATCGCGGGGTGACGAGGGTCGAGAGAGAAGAGCCACGGGCGTCCGCTGGCATGCCGCCGCATCGCGAGCGACCGCGGGTCGTCGGCGTTCAGGACGTCCCATCCGTCCGGGCGCGTGATGCGCGTGATCACCGCCTTGACCTCGGCGAGCTGGTCCACGGTGTCTACCCCGTGCAGCCCCAGATGGTCCTCGCTCACGTTCGTGACCACGGCGACGTCGTTGTGGCGGACGCCGCAGCCCCGCAGCAGCATGCCGCCACGGGCGGTCTCCAGCACCGCGATGTCGGGGTCCTGCGCGAGCGCCATCGCCGCGCCGCCGAAGCCCGAATAGTCACCGTCCTGCACCAGCTCGCCGTCGTTTCGATACACGCCGTCGGTGGATGAATACGCCACACGGAGTCCCGCGCTTCTCACGAGATGCGCGAGCAGCCGCACCGTGGTGGTCTTGCCGTTCGTGCCGGTGATCTGGACCACCGGCACCTGGGGATCGGGCACCTCGGGCTCGGGTCCGGGCTCCACCGCGGCCAGCCGCGCTCCTGCTTCGTCCACGAGACCTCTGGGGCTGCGGCCCCGGAGCATGGCCGTCATGGCGCGGGTGGTTTCCTCCGCCAGGGCCCGCGCCGCGCCGCGGCGCCGCCACGGGAACGCCACCACGATCTCGTCGGGCTCGGGGCCCGGCCGGGCGCGCACCGCGAGCCGATGAGAGCCGGACGCCAGCGCCGTGCGCCGCGTGAACGCGGAGGCCACCCGCATCGCCATACGGCGGCGATGCTCGGTGCCGGCCCGTCCGGGTTTGTCTGCGCCCGACAATCCGAGCGCCTCGGCCACGGAGCGCATGCGCGCATCGGACGCCCGCATCCATCCGGGAACCGCCAGAACGAGCTTCACGGCCGGGCGAGGGAAGTAGAGGTTGGGTCCGTCCAGGATCCGCAACTCCACGGCGCGGACGCTCGTGCCCACGACGGTCAGGGTCCCTCACCGACGAGCGCCTCGATCGCGCGGGCCAGGGCGATGTCCTTCGCACTCACGCCCCCTTCCGCGTGCGTGGTGAGGGTGACACGCACGCGGTGGTAGCGGTTGAAGAGGTCGGGATGATGTTGGGCGTCTTCCGCGGCGTCGGCGACGCGATCGATGAAAGCGATCGCGTCGCGGAAGGACGCGAAGCGGTACTCCTTGGCGATCGCGCGGCCGTCCAGGATCCACCCGTTGAGGCCCTCGGCGAGCGCCGCGCGCGTCTCCTCCTCGCTGAGCCTCGTCATGGCCGAAGCGTACTCAGACCGCGTCCTCGGCGCGACCCGTCGCCGGGCTGGTACCCACGCGGTATCGGCGCAACTCCGGGTAGCCCAGCGCTACGAGCCCGGCCCCCGCGATGCAGGCCAAGCCGCCCGTTATCACGCTGATCGAAGGGGTGAACCACTGGGCCACCAGACCGGCCTCCACGTCACCGAGTTTCGGCCCGCCGGTGACCACGAGCGAGAAGATGCCTGAAAGCCTCCCCCGGAGGTGGTCCGGCACGCTCACCTGAAGGATCGTCGAGCGAAAGATCGCGCTCACCACGTCGGCGGCGCCCGCGACGGCCAGGAAGAGCAGAGCCAGAGGCAGGTTCGATCCAACGGCGCCGAACGCCGCGATCGCCGCACCCCAGCCGGTCACGGCCCAGATGACAGCTGTCCCCTGCTTGTGGATACGGGTTATCGATCCCGCCAGCAGTGCTTGGGTCAGCGCGCCCACGGCGGGCGCAGCGAAGAGCAGGCCCACGACCGCGGGCCCGCGATCGAACTGCGTGACCGCAAGGACGGGGAAGAGGGCTGCGGGCATCCCGAAGATCATCGCGACCAGGTCGATCGCGAACGTCGACTGGATCAGGCGATGGTTCGCGACGTAGGCGAAGCCTTCGCTCACCGCGCGGACGCCGGTCGTGGGAGCGGAGCCGGGCTCTACCGGTTCCGGAGGGACCGGGGCGATCGCGACGGCGGCGAGCAGCAGGCCGCCGTAGCTGACGAGGTCGACCCAGTAGGCCCAGACAGGGCCGGTGGCCGCGATCAGGACCCCGGCCACCGCGGGGCCCACGATGCTCGTCGTCTGCCACAGGACCTGATTGAGTGCCATCGCGGCGGGCATGCGCTCGGCGCCGACGAGGCGCGGCACCGTAGCCTGGCGTGCGGGGAAGTCGATCGCCCCGAGGAACCATGTCAGACAGTTGGCCGCGTGCAGCAACAGCAACGGCGGGTTCCCTCCTAGCGCGCCCGCTACCAATGTGCCGGACACGAGCAGGTGGCCTACCTGTGTCCAGATCATCACGGCGCGTCGATCGTGGGCGTCGATGAACGACCCCCCTACGAGCGTGCCGGCGACGTTGCCCGCAAGACCCGAGAGCCCCAGGAGTCCCACCGCGGCAGGCGAGCCTGTGAGCGCGAACACCTGCACGTAGAGACCGACGCGGGCGAACTGCGAGCCGAGTGCGGACACGAACGTCCCAGCCCACAGGAGACGGAAGTCCCGGGAGATCCGCAGCGGCGTGAGGTCGAGGGTTACGTGGCCGATCCATGTGCGCACCCGGCCGGTGCCTTCATCGGGCGCGCGCATGCCCCTACGCTAACAGCGCAGCTCAACGCGGCGGTTCGTCGTTCGAGGCGCTATCCGAGCGCGGAGGCGATCGCCTCGCCGAGGACGTTCAAGCCGTCCTTGAGCAGCAAGGGCTCGATGTTGAGGGGTGGGAGCAGCCGGATCACATTGCCGTAGGTGCCCGCGGTGAGGACGATCACGCCCTGCTCGAGGCAGGTCGTGACGATCGTGTTCATCGTGGCGGCATCGAGCGGCTCCTTCGTCGTGGGGTCCGCGACGAGCTCGATCGCGCACATCGCGCCCCGCCCTCGCACGTCACCTACCGCGTCGTGTACGGACCGCAAGGTCTCCAGCGTTGCCATGATGGTCTCGCCGACCATGCGCGAGGCCGCGAGCAGGTCCTCACGCTCGATCTTCTCGAGCACGGCGAGCGCCGCGGCGGCGGCGATCGGGTTACCGCCGTAGGTGCCGCCCAGGCCGCCGGCGTGGACCGCGTCCATGAGGTCGGCGCGCCCGGTCACGGCGCTGATCGGAAGCCCCCCGCCCATCGACTTGGCGGTGGTGACGAGGTCGGGAACGACACCTTCGTCTTCGATCGCGTACCAGCGCCCCGCTCGGCCCATACCACACTGGATCTCGTCGGCGATGAACACGATGCCGTGGGCGGCGCAGAAGTCCGCGATGCCCTTCACGAAACCGGGCGCCGGCACGATGAAGCCGCCCTCGCCCTGGATCGGCTCCATGATCACCGCGGCGATGTTGTTCTCGCCGATGTGCATGTGCATCTCGTTGACGGCGTAGGTCAGGCACGCCTGCGCGCACGCCTCCGGGGTCTCGCCGCCGCACGGGCACCGATAGGGATAGGCATAGGGCAGCCGGTAGACCTCGGGCGCGAACGGGCCCATGCCCTGCTTGTACGGCATCACCTTCGCCGTGAGCGTCATCCCCATCAGGGTCCGTCCGTGGAACGCGTGGTCGAAAGCCACGATCGCGCTGCGGCCGGTGGCCTTGCGGGCGATCTTCACCGCGTTCTCCACCGCCTCGGCGCCCGAGTTCGCGAGCATCGTTTTCTTCGCAAGGACTCCGGGGGTGAGGGCGTTCAGGCGTTCGGCGAGCTCGATGTACGGCTCGTTCGCGGTGACGTGGAAACAGGTGTGCGTGTCCAGCTCGGCTTGCTTCTTCACCGCGGCCACGACCTCCGGAGCCGTGTGGCCCACGTTCAGCACCGCGATACCCGTTGCGAGATCGATCAGGCGGTTGCCGTCGACGTCCTCCACGATCGCCCCGGAGGCACGGGCGGTCACGAGGGGATGGATCGCTCCGACCCCACCGGCAACCGCCTCCGCGCGGCGCGCGAACCACTCGCGCGACTTGGGCCCGGGGATCTCGGTGACGAGCTTGCGTTCCTGCGTGATGTCCATCGTACGAGTGTCTGCGTCCGCTCCGAGCCTGTCAGGCACGTGCTGGTCCATGCATCCTGTTCAGCTTTGTACGCTACGTCCAGCCCGGCCGCCGCTCCCTCGCGAGCTGAGGGCGCCCTCCTGTACGTTCCGTACAATCGCGGGATGGGCGTCACCGTGAAGGACATCCTGGGCGTCCCAGGCATGCCACTGCGGCTCCTGTCCGGCGAGGGACACACCAGGGAGCCGATCCGCTGGGTGCATGCCTCGGAGTTGGAGGACCCGACCCCCTGGCTGAAGGGCGGAGAGCTCATCCTCACCACCGGTATGGGGGTGGGCGCCACGCCCGCCAAACAGCGCGCCTATGTGAAGCGGCTCGCGAGCGCCCGAGTGGCAGGTCTCGGCTTCGGGCTGGGGTTCGGGCATGAGAAGACGCCGCGGCCGCTGATCACGGCGGCGGAGGCAGCGGACCTCCCGCTGTTCGAGGTGCCCTACCCGGTCCCCTTCATCGCCATCACCGAGGCGGTGTTCACGCGGATCCTCGCCGAGCAGTTCGACACGTTGCAGCGGGCGGTGGAGGCCGAGCACACGCTCACGCGCGCCGTCTTGGAAGGCAAGGGAGTGGACGGCATCGCCGAGTCACTCGCCGCCGTCACCAAGGGCTGGGTGCTCCTGCTGGACCTGCACGGCATGTCGCTGGCCGCGACGGGACGCGCGGCCGCCTCCCGGGCGGATCGGATCTGGGACGAGCTGCGCGACACGCGGCCCGAAAGCACGTCGTTCTCGCTCACGCTCGTGGATCGGGGTCACAACGTGTGGGTACAGCCCGTGGGCGCGCAGGGTCACGTCGAGGCCTTCCTCGCCGTGGGAAAGCCGGAGCAGCCCAGCCACCTGGATCGGATCGTGGCGGGCCATGCGTTGAGTTTGTTCGCGATCGAGATGACCAAATCCCGGGCGGTGGCCGACGCGCAACAACGCCTTCAGGGCGATTTCTTCGGCCAGCTCGCCCGGGGCGAGGTCGGAGCGGGCGACATCGCACGCGGCTTGACGCGTTTCGGGTTCGAGCGTGACGCCGAGGTCATCGTGGTGTCGTTCGAGGGGGGCGATCCCGAAGCCCTCGCCCATGGGCTCACCGACGAACGCTCCCGCGCCGGAGGTGGGTTCCTCGTCTCGGCGCATAGCGAGGGCGTGCACCTGTTGGTGCCGACCGTGCCCCCCATCGACCTTGCCGAGCTCGTGCGTCTCGCTGATGCGCGGATGCCCGCCCAGGTCCGAGCGGGCGCGGGTTCCGCGGTTCCCGTCGCCGAGGTCGCTCGCTCGCTGCGTGAGTCCAGATACGCCTTGCGGGTCTGCCACCTGGAGGGATGGCCACAGGCGGGGTTCAAGGACCTCGGCACGTATCGTCTGCTGTTGTCGATGGCCGATCCCGACGCGCTGCGCGCGTTCGCGGACTCCATGCTTGGCCCACTCGATGGCTACGACCGGGACCACCACGGCGAGTTGCGCATCTCCCTGCAGGCATTCCTCCAGCACAACGCCAGGTGGGAGACCGCCGCCGCGCAGCTCTACGTGCACCGGCACACGCTGCGCTATCGCATGCGCAAGGTGGAGGAGCTTTCGGGCCGCGACCTCAGGAGCAGCTTCGACCGCATGGAGTTCTGGCTCGCGCTCCGTGCGCGCGATCTGATCGACGTGGAACCGGAACCCTGAATCCGGCTTGTCCGGTTCGTACATGCCGCTCCGACACCGGGCCATCTGTCGAGTGGTTCGTTCCGTCCGGAACGCGGCATACTGGCAGTCCGATCGCCGGTTAGGCAGGCGCCCCATGCGACGGCGTCTCGTGCAACGAGGAGGGGGAACATGGCCGACAGTTACCAGATGTTCATCGACGGCGGATGGGTGAACTCGTCCGACGGCGCCACCCGCGACATCATCAGCCCGGCGAGCGGCGAAGTGATCGCCTCGGTGCAGGAAGGCACCGCCGAAGACGCGAACCGCGCTGTCGCGGCCGCTAAGCGCGCGTTCGAGGGCGATTGGTATGACTCCACGCCCAAGGACCGCCAGCTGGTCCTGCTGAAGCTCGCCGACGCGATCGAGGCCAACGCCGAGGAGATCGTGCAGATCGAATCCAAGAACGTGGGCAAGCCCGCGGCCGTCACGATGTCCGAAGAGATCCCGCCGATCGTCGACAACCTGCGGTTCTTCGCGGGCGCAGCCCGCACGATGGGCGGCCAGAGCGCCGGCGAGTACATGGCTGGCTACACCTCGATCGTGCGCCGCGAACCGATCGGGGTCGCGGGGTTGATCGCGCCCTGGAACTACCCGCTGATGATGGCGATCTGGAAGATAGGGCCGGCACTCGCCACCGGCAACACGATCGTGCTGAAACCCTCCGAGATCACCCCGCTCACCGCGATCAAGCTCGCCGAGCTGGCGGCCGACATCTTCCCCCCCGGCGTCTTCAACGTGGTGACCGGCGACGGCATGCCCGTCGGCGACGCCCTCGTCCGCAACAACGACGTCGGCATCGTCTCGCTCACCGGCGACACCGGCACCGGCAAGCTCATCTCCAAGAACGCCGCGGACAGCCTCAAGCGCACACACCTGGAGCTGGGCGGCAAGGCGCCGGTCATCATCTTCGACGACGCCGACATCGCCTCGGCGGTGGAGTGGGTGAAGATTGCCGGCTACTTCAACGCCGGACAGGACTGCACTGCCGCGTGCCGAGTGCTCGTGGGCAAGGCTCAGTACGACAACGTGTTGTCCGAGCTCGTGCCCGCAGTGGAGTCGATCAACCAGGGCGACATCTTCGACGAGCACACCGAGGTCGGTTCCGTGGTCTCCCAGGAGCAGCTCGAACGCGTCGAGGGCTTCGTCGGCCGCGCGCAAGAGGCCGGCGCCGAGGTACTCACGGGCGGCGGTCAGCTCGACCGCGACGGCTTCTACTACAAGCCCACCGTGGTGGCCAACCCCAAGCAGACCGACGAGATCATCCAGAAAGAAGTGTTCGGTCCGGTGGTGACCGTGCAGCGCTTCGAGGACGAGGATCAGGCGCTGGCCTGGGCCAACGGGGTCGACTACGGCCTCGCGTCCTCGGTGTGGACCCGCGACGTCGGTCGCGCGATGCGGATGTCCCGGCGTCTGCAATACGGCTGCGTGTGGGTGAACACCCACATCCCGCTCACGCCCGAGATGCCGCACGGTGGGTACAAGCAGTCGGGCCATGGCAAGGACATGTCTGTGTACTCGCTCGAGGACTACACCAACATCAAGCATGTGATGGTCTCGCTCGACTAGTAGTCCAACTCAGACTAGTGTCGTCCGCGCGAACGTTTCGGGCGCGCCGGTCGCGCGAAGGAAGGGGTGAAACCACCCATGACGATCCGACCGTTCCTGGTCAACGGCGAGTGGCGCATCGGCGAGGGCACCCTCGAGGTCAAGAGCCCCTTCGACGGAAGCCTCGTCGCCGAGATAGGCGTACCCACGGCGGCCGACGTCGAGGAGGCCTCCCAGCTCGCCCACGATACGTTCCACGAAGCCGTACGCCTGCCCGTCCACGTGCGGTCCGAGGCCCTCGACCACATCTCCCGTCGCCTCGCCGAGGACATCGATAAGAACGCCAGGCTGATCGCGGCCGAGGGCGGCAAGCCGCTCAAGTGGGCCACAGTGGAGGCGACCCGCGCCGCGTCCACGTTCCGCTGGGCCTCCGAGGTCTTGCGCCACGGCACGGACGAAGCGATGCGCCTGGACACCGAGGGCGCGTTCGTCGGTCGGATGGGTATCCTGCGACGGTTCCCTTATGGACCCGTCCTCGGCATCACGCCGTTCAACTTCCCGCTGAATCTCGTGGCACACAAGGTCGCGCCCTCGCTCGCCGTGGGCGCCCCCATCGTGGTGAAGCCCGCGAGCGCGACGCCGATAGGCTCGCTGGTGCTGGCGGAGTACTTCGCCGAGACCGATCTGCCCAAGGGCATGTACCAAGTGCTTCCTGTCAGCTCGAAGGTGGCCGACGGCATGGCGCGCGACGAGCGCTACCGCAAGATCAGCTTCACGGGATCGGCGGCCATCGGCTGGTACCTCAAGGGGCTCGATCCGAAGAAGCGCGTGACCCTGGAACTGGGCGGGAACGCCGGGGTGATCGTGCATGCGGACGCCGACCTGGACCTCGCGGCCCAGCGGGTCGCCTTCGGCGGCTATTACCAGGCGGGCCAGAGCTGCATCAGCGTCCAACGGGTCCTGGTGGCCTCCGAGGTCTACGACGACTTCGCGGTGCGCCTCACCAAGCAGGTCGAGAGCCTCAAGACCGGCGACCCGATGGACCCCACGGTCGACGTGGGTCCCGTCATCGATCGCGGCGAGGTCGATCGGATCACGCAGTGGGTGGACGAGGCGATCTCGCAAGGGGCCGAGCTCCTCACCGGCGGGAAGTCCGATGGCTCGCTCTATCACCCGACGCTGCTGGGCCGGACCACGCCCGAGATGAAGGTGCGCTGCGAAGAGGTCTTCGGGCCGGTGGCCACGATCACTCCGTACGAGACCTTCGAGGACGCGCTCGCCGAGGTGAACAACTCCAAGTATGGCCTTCAGGCCGGCGTGTTCACCAACGACATCAACCGGGCGTTCGAGGCGCATAGGACGCTCGAGGTGGGCGGCGTGATCATCAACGACGTGAGCGCCTTCCGCGCCGACCAGATGCCTTACGGCGGCAGCAAGGACTCGGGCTTCGGGCGCGAGGGGCTGCGCTTCGCGATGGAGGAGATGACCGAGCCGCGCATCATGGTCCTTTCGCACGTCCCGCTGTAGATCGTCCGGATCCGCGGCGCTACCGGTAGACCCCGTTGTGCCCCAGGCAGTAGCGGCCGGGCTGTGGGAAGAGCGTGAGTCCATGCGGGTGGCCACCCACCGCGATCGTGTGCAGGACCTTGCCGGTCCGAGTATCGATGACCGAGACCGACGCATCGAAGCGGTTGGTGGTCCACAACTGGGTGCCGTCGGCGGAGACCTGGAGCATATCCGGGCTGCCTCCCACGACCCATGTGTGCACTACCTTTCGCGTTCGAGTGTCGATCACCGAGATGCTTCCGGCGAGCCGGTTCGATACGTAGAGGTGCCTCGCGTCGCGCGCCATGGCGAACCCGTGCGCACCCGATGCTGTGGGGATGAATTGGGTCTCGGTCATCGAGACCGGATCGATGACTGAGACGCCGCCCCGCTGCTGGTTGGCGACGAAGAATGAAGCGCCTTCGGGCGAGAGCTTCACGTCGACCGTGCTGCCGCCCACGTTCACGGAACCCACGATCTGGCGCGGCTGCAGCTCGACCTTCACGACTACCCCCGCATACTCCGTGCTGAGCAACAGGTAGGTTCCATCGGCAGAGAAATCGAGGTGATCGGGACCTCGGAACGGGATCCGCAGCATCCCTTGGAGCTTCCACGTGTGGGGGTCGTAGAAGTAGAGCATGTCGCGTCCTTCCGCCACGTCGATCGCATGGTTGCCGTCGGGGGTGAAGTAGAGGTTGTAGGGGTCGGGGATCGAGATCGTGTGCCCCGGCCGCCCCGTCTTGGGGTCGAGCTCGGTGAGCGAGTTGCTGTAGACGTTCCCCACGTACAGGTGGCGAAGGTCCCACGAGGGAGCGACGTGCTGCGGCTCGCCCCCGACGGCGAACGTGCGAACCACACGGTAGGTACGTGGATCGATCACCCGCACGTCGTTCGCGTCGTTGTCCGGCACGTAGACGCGGGTGGGGATGCCTCGCACCGCGGGCGCGAGGGGGCCGCCGATCGAGGCGTACACGTTCTCTGGCACGTTCGTCGATGCCGATGGCCTCGCTGCCGACGAAGGAGCTGATGGCCTCGCCGCGTGTGTGGGCGACGTCGCAGCGGGCGTGGGGGTGGCTCCGGTGGCTCCGGTCCCGCCCGTGCCGCATCCGGCCACAAGAACCCCCGCGAAGCACAGTGCCAAGCCTCGCACCGCTCGGCTCACGGCCGGCCCGCGTGGACGGAGGGACTCGAGAAATCGAGGTGGGGCGGCAGGATGTCGCCCGGGAGCATCAGGTCTATCCCATCCGGGAAGGACAGCTGTCCCGGCCCGCTGCCCGAGATCCCCGTCCCGTATTGCCATACGATCGCGTTCGTGGCCGGATCGATGATCACCACCCGGTGGTGGTAGTCGTCGTTCACGCGACGAGCCCGTTGAGCAGGGGCACGGCGAGACTGGGGTGGTCGCGTTCGCCTCGCCCGCTCGTGGGGTGGTCGTACCAGAGCACCTTGCCACTGCGGTCGAACCGGATCACGGCGCCCGGGTGAGCGTAGCTCGCCACCATGTAGGTGCCGTCGGCCGATAGCTGCGGGTCCGAGGGCTCCACCAGCCCCGGGAGCTGGCGTGCCCACAGCACCCGTCCCTTCGGCGTGACCTCGTCCACCCAGCCTCCGTTGAGTTCTGAGATCAACAGGTGCCCGCCGGGCAGCGGTGTGTCGCCGTTGGGATAGCCCACGGTGGTCGACCCGATCGAGGCGGCTACAAGGTCGGACAGCGGGACCGGGAGGTGCCCCACCACGCGTCCCGTCCCCTTCCCGAGGTCGAACGATTGCACGAGGTCAGTCCCGGTCGAGGAGCCTCCTCCGAAGACGACGAGCCGCCCGCCGATCATGGCTCCGGCCGCGTCATGAACGGCCTGTGGCAGGCTCCCGAGCGAGGTGAGCCGGCCCGTGCTGGTGTCCATCGAGAAGACGCCTCCAACGGTGGTGTCCGAAGCATCGAGCCCGCCCGCGATAAGCACGCTGCCTCCCGCCGCCACCGCCACCGACCGCTGGAGGGGGGCCGTCAGGCGGTAGCCGGCGGAGCGGAGCGACAGCATGGTCGCTGCGGGCGACGGGGTCCCCACCGCCGCGTCACTCCCGGTCGAGGGAGCCGGGCTCCCGACTGCCTGTGCCGCCCAACCGGAGCACGCCGCACCCAGCACTGCAACCACGATGAGGGCACAGCCCTTCGCGAGGGCCGTCATCTGATCCATGGTAGGTCTTGGCTGGGTTCGTCGAAGCGGTCGATGGGCTGCTCCTCGGTCGCTGCCCCTCATTTGATACCAGGAGGTCCGTGAAGGTCTGATGAGAAACGGCGAGGGCAGGGGCCTGGGTCGGTAGGCTGTGCCGCGATGACCGCAGTCCTCGGATGGCTTTCGCTCGCGATCCTCGCAGCACTGGGCGTCTACGTGGTGGTGCGATCGTTCAGGTCCAGGAGCGAGGTGGCGCGCGAGTCGAAACGGCGGTTCGGCCCCCCGCCCGGTGAGGAGGGCTAGGCCCCGCCCAGCACGCGATCCACGAAGGCGCCTGCGATAGCGGCCGCCTCCTTCTCACGGCGCCATAGGTAATGGTCGGTGCCCTCCAGCAGCGCCACCTCACCCGCGGGCAGCTCGGCAGCCAAGGCGCGCAGGTCCTCGCTCGGGCAGTACGCGTCGCCATCGCCGGCAAGGAGCAGGACCGGTAGGCGGAAGCTCCGGAGCTGTGCCGGCTCCGGAAGCTCAGGCAGCGTGACGTCGCCGGGTCGGAGCGGAATCCCGAACAGTACGAGGGCGACTGGCCGGTCATCGTCCAGCGCCTCGCGCAAGGCGACGTTGGCGCCGAAGGACCATCCGCACAGGATCGATGGCCGGTCCGGGACCGCGTCACGCGCCACACCGAGGGCCGCTTGCACGTCGCGAAGCTCGTCACGTCCGCCTCCGTGAGTGCCGCCCGAGCCCATCACGCCCCGGAAGTTGAAGGAGAGCACGGTCAGGTCGCGGACTCCGGCGAGCTCGTTGCGCAGCGCCCAAAGGATCGGGTGATCCTTGCTGCCGCCTTGGCGCGGATGCGGGTGGCAGATCACGACCGATCCGCGCGGTGCCCCCTCGGGAGGACGGAACTCGCCCTCTAGACGCACACCGTCTTGCGTCGTGAACGTCACCGGTTCCACGGCATGCGACCATGGCATCATGCCCTCGATCCGACAACCATCGGGCACCGCCTTCGCGATCCGCGATCCGTGGCCCTGGAACGCGTTCGCCGCTCTCGTGCGCGGCGGGGAGGAGTTGGGGTACAAGGCCGTCTTCCTCCCCGAGATCGCCGGACGCGATGCATTCGTCGCGCTCGCCGCGCTGGCGGGGGAAACCGAACGGCTGTGGCTGGGCACGGGCATCGTGCCCGTCGGATCGCGCACCCCACAGCTCACGGCGATGGGGGCGGCCACCGTGCAGGAACGTTCTGGCGGCCGCATGATCCTCGGCCTGGGAACCGGTCCTGCGACCCCCGGTGCCCTCGATCGACTGCGCGAGCTGGTCGTGGGCCTTCGCGCGGCGTTTCGCGGCGGGCGCGCGGAGGTACGAGGCGAAGGCGTCGGGTTGTCCTGGGACCTCGCCGAACCTCCCCCCATCTGGATCGCGGCGCTCGGTCCCCGGGCGATGTGCCTGGCGGGCGAGGTCGCCGACGGCGTCCTGCTCAACTGGTGTACGCCTGAGCGGGTCGCCGAGACGACGGGCCTCGTGCGCGAGGGAGCCGAGCGAGCGGGGCGGGACCCCGGAGAGATCGCCGTGGCCGCCTATATCCGCGCGAACCTGGGTGAGGATCCCGATGCCGCCATGACCGCTTTGAAGGTCGCGGCGGGGGAGTATGCGAGCTACCCGGCCTACGCACGGCAGTTCGCCGGCATGGGGCTGGGCGACCTCGCGGAGGCTGCTGCGGCCGCTCACCGCGCCGGACGCCCGCACGACGTCCCGCAGGAGCTCGTGCGTGCCGTCGCGCTCGTGGGGGAGCCCGAGGACGCCCGCTCGCGTCTGCAGGCGTTCCGCGACGCGGGCGCGCACGTGCCGGTCGTGTACCCGGCGCTGGCGGCAGGCGAGCCCTCAACGACCGTCTCGCGGACCCTGCGCGCCCTCGCCCCGAGAACGTGAACCGCGCGGCCTCGGGTTCGGGGGCACGCTTGCGCCCAGGGCGTATATTGGGTTTGTTAGGTCGACACCGTGGAAAAGGGGTAAATGGCATGACGTACACGATCGCAGAGCCCTGCATCGACGTGAAGGACCGCGCGTGTGTCGATGAATGTCCGGTCGACTGCATCTACGAGGGTCCGCGGATGCTCTACATCCAGCCCGACGAGTGTGTCGACTGCGGCGCGTGCGAACCCGCCTGTCCGGTGACCGCCATCTTCTACGAAGACGATGTGCCCGGTGAGTGGAAGCAGTTCACCCCGATCAACGCCGAGTGGTTCACCGACGCGGTGAGCGGCGTGGGTTCTCCCGGCGGGGCCGCCCAGGTCGGGCCCGCCGCGGTCGATCACCCCACGGTGGCCGGCTGGGAGGCCATCTAGCGCGCCCCGTGCGCCGCGCTCTCGCCGGTCTCCAGTGCCGGCGACTCGGACGGGAGCATCACCCGGAACGACGCGCCACCGCCCTCGCGTTCCTGTACCCACGCACGGCCGCCGTGCAGTTCCGCGAACCGCCTGACGAGGGTGAGTCCCACGCCAACCCCGGGTGAGTGCTGAGGGGTCTCCGGCCCCTGCTGGAACGGCTCGAAGATCATCTCCCGCAGCTCCGGTACTACCCCGGCGCCACTGTCCTCCACGCAGATCAGTACACCCTCAGGACCCTCAGCAGGGTGGACCGACACCCAGATCGTGGCGTCGGCCGGGGTGTGACGGACGGTGTTCGCCAGAAGGTTCTCAACGATCCGTTCTACCTTGGCGGCATCGACAGGGATCGCGACCGGCTCGATATCCGTCTGCAGGCGGCCGTCGGGGATCAACGCGGACTCGACGAGGATCCGACGCACGAGGGCGCCGACGTCGATCCGTTCGAGCTTGGGCGCCACGATGCCGCGCGCAAGGCGATCGAGGTCCAGCAGGTTCGTGACGAGCCGATCGAGCCGCCGCGCGTTCGCGGCGATCCGCCTTGCGAGGTCCCGCGCGTCGTCTTCGGGCAGATGCACGTCGGTGCGCTCCAGCGTGATGGCCAGTCCCAGGATGGCGGCGAGCGGCGTGCGCAGGTCGTGTGAGACCGCTTGGAGGAAGGTGTTCTTCATCTCGTCGAGCGCTCGAAGACGCTGCGCGGCCTCGCGCTCCACCGAGAGCGCGTGCTCGAGCTGTGCCTCGGCATCCTTACGCTCGGTGATGTCCAGCAGGAAGCCCTGCCAATAGGCGGGGCGGTCCGGCAGCCGCACCAAGCGGGCCTCGTCTTGGACCCACACGATCCGGCCATCCTTTGCGATCATCCGGTACTCGAGGGAGAAGCTCCCCTCGTCGTCCTCGTTGCTCTGGGCGTCGGCAGCGAAGACCCGTTCGCGGTCCTCGGGGTGGGTGATCGTTCGCCAGAGGCCGGGGTCCTGCGTGACCTCCTCGAGCGTGTAGCCGAGCATGCCGGTGTTGCCTGGGGCGATGTAGGTGGTGTTGGAGATCGAGGGGTCGAGGGGGTCGATCTCCTGCGTATAGAAGATCGCCTGGTTCTGCTCGACGATCGTGCGGAACTTCAGTTCCGCCTCGCGGAGTTGCTCCTCCGACTGCTTGCGTTGCGTGATGTCGAGGATGAAGCCTTGCCAGAACCCGCCCGCGCCGTCGGTAGGAACGAAGACGGCCTCGTCACGGACCCAGCACCAGGAGCCGTCGGCCTTGCGGAACCGGTATTCGTGCACGAAGGGCGCCGGCGTGTCCGTGTCCGCGTCGGTGTCGGTACGGGTGTCGCCCTCCATGACGTCCGCACGGTCGTCCGGATGGATCCGGTCCTGCCAGAAGTCGACGTCGGACACCCACGCTTGCGGCGTGTAGCCGAACAGCTCCTCGACCTGAGGGCTGATGTAGAACTTGGAGGGATCGGCGTCGGGTGCCTGGAGGTAGACGGCGGCGGGGATGTGCTCGACGAGGGCGCGGTAGCGGGCCTCGGTCTCGCGCAGCCGCTGTTCGGCTTCCTTCTGCGGGGTGATGTCCACCAGCACTCCCTGCCAGAACAATGGGGTCCCGTCTTCGTCCAGGACCCGTTCGGCCTCGTCCTGGATCCAGAGGTAGCGGCCGTCGGCCGCCAAGAAGCGATACTCCGTGCGGTAGGTAAGCCCGGTGCGGTTCGCCTCGTCGTTGGTGGCGATGACCCCGGCGCGGTCCTCGGGATGGATGTGGTCGTGCCAGAAGTGCTCGGTGAACCGCCACTCATCTGGCGTGTAGCCGAACGCACGCTCGACCTGGGGGCTGATGTAGAACTCCTCCGGCGTGGCGACGATGGCCTCCGCATACACCACGGCGGGGATGTGTTCCACGAGCGCTCGGTAGCGTTCTTCGGCCGAACGGAGCAGGTGCTCGGAGGTCTTCTGCTCGGTGATGTCGACCATCACGCCCTGCCAGAAGCGTGGCGTGCCGTCGGTGTCGCGGATCAGGACGGCCTCGTCGTGGAACCAGACGAAGTGCCCATCACGCGCGCGCATCCGGTAGTCCTGCCCGTAGGGCTCTCCTGTGGCGAGCGTGCGGCCGCCCTCGGCAAGAACCGGCCGGCGGTCGTCGGGATGCATGCGCTCGAGCCAGAACCCCGGCAGGGACCACTCGTCGGGGTGGTAGCCGAGGATCGTCTCGATCTGCGGGCTGACGTAGTAGAGCATCGAGCCGGGCGCGTAGGGGCCGTCGCCGTGGGCTTCTTGATAGCTGATGGCGGGGGTGGACTCCACGATCACTCGGAACCGTTCCTCGGCCTCGCGCAGCTGCTCCTGCGCGAGCTTGGCCTCGGTGATATCGGTCATGAACCCCAGGAAGTAGTCGAGTCCGCCGTCACGATCGAAGACGGCCGTAGAGGTGTCGCGAACCCAAACCGTGCCTCCATCCGCGGAGCGCATGCGGTATTCATGGTCGAACGGGGTCGGGTCGTTGACGTCGAAGGCGCCGATCGCCTGCAGGCGCGCGTGATCGTCGGGATGCATCAGGCTCATCCAGAAGCCCGGTTCGTCCAGGAATCGATCGGGCGGAAAGCCCAGAACCTGCGCGATCTGTGGGCTCACGAACCCCATGCGCACCTGGCCCCCGATGAGCACGTCCGTATACGTCACGGCAGGGATGCGTTCCACGAGCTGCCGGTAGCGGCTCTCGGCGTCCCGGCGTTGCTCTTCCGCGCGTTGACGAAGCAGCGCCGCGCCCAGCACGCTCGCGAACGCCCGGAGCGCGTCGTGCTCGGCCCCGTTCCAGTCACGATCGGCGAGGCAGTCGTCGAACGCGACGCACCCCCACCACGCACCGTCGACGAACACGGGGAGCTCCACAAGCGACACGATGCCCCGGGCGGCGATCAGCAGGCGTTCGTCGTCGGGGAGATCCCGGACCGCCGCCATGATCGGCCGGTTGCTCGCGTGCTGCTCCGCCCACCGTGAGAACCCGTCTTCCCACGGCGAGGCGGTGAGCGCGGGGATGCCGGTCTGGGTCGCGATCCCGGGCGCGCACCATTCGGCGACCTGAGAGGTGCACAGCCTCCCCAGGTCGTCGGAGTGGTTCTCCAAGATGTAGGCACGCGAGACCCCGTTGGCGGCGCCGAGGCGGGCCAGGACGTCGGGGGCGGCGAGGCGCCAGTCCACGCGGAGCAGGAGTTGCTCTGCCGTGAACGCGACCGCGTCGAGGATCGAGTCCTGCCGCTGCGTTGCGGCATGAGGCTCGATATCAACCATCCTGGGCGCGCTCCCTTCCGGTGACGGGATCCCTCGCGCGGACCCTTTCGTCTCCCGTTCGGTTATCGGCGAGGCTCACCTGGGGTGAAGTCTCCTAGCGGGAGGGTGGCTCGCTCACGTGGAGCTAGACGGGTGTGGCAACCGGCCGGGATCGGGTGAGGCGGCGGGCACCGTCACTGCCTCGGGCCATCGTTGCCGCGACTTGGCGGCGAGCTTGAACATCAGCTCGACCGCCTTGGGGTCTTCCGAGGCGGGACGGGATTCCACCACGCCACCCGCCACCGCGCGTTCCCAGATGTCCTTGCCCAGCTCGGTGCGCACGATCGTGAGCGTCCAGCCGTCGGACTGACCGAGCCCGCCGAACGAGATGTCGGCATGCTCTGCGGCGAAGTCGGGGCATCGCAGGCAGCCGGGTCGCGTGAATCGCTGCGCGTCTTTGAGGGAGTACGTGATCTCTTCGCCCTCGTCCGTGTAGAAAAGCAATTTGCCCTTGATGTTGACGCGCACCAGGTGATCGAGGTCGAGCCCGAGCTCCTGCTGCGCGATCTCGTTCATGAGGCCGTCGTAGGTGAAGGTCTTCGAGCACAGGAGTCCGAAGGTCCAGGCGATCTTCTTCCGCCACTTGTTCACTCGGCGGGCCTGCATCGACCCCGTCACGCTGGCCTGGCAGCTCATGCCCACCAGCGCCACCTTTGACAGCCCGAGCTCGGCGGCCTTGATCAACGCCAGTGGGTTGGCGGAGTAGGTGTAGCGTGAGCCGGCCGTGTCGAGCACGCCCTGTGCGTCGGTCACCACGGCGGGCTCGGCATCCCACAACCGTTCCTCGGACAGCTTGGAGGTGCAGGCCCCGTCGATGTCGCCGTTGCCCAGGCCCCAGATCAGCAGGGCGGAGACCACGCCGCCGTCCTGGCCGCTCATGAGCGAGCCCGGGTCCGTCGCGCGGGCGAGCCAGATGTCCTGGTACTTGCCGATCACCTCATCTGGTGTGCGCGTCATCCCGAAGAGGGACGTGTCGATCTCACCCTCCCAGTCGCGGAACCTCGGGCAGGCGCGGGTGCAGATATCGCATCCCTTCTCCCCGTGCTTGCACTGATCGGGGCCCTCCTCCTGCAGCTGCACCGGCACGCCGTCTCGATAGTCCAGCACGTGGAACGGACACGCTACGATGCACGCCGTGCATCCGGTGCACAGCCCGGTGGCCACGACCTCGTGATGCAGGTCGAACCACTGGGTCTTGTCGGTGGACGATGCCATCGCGGGCAGCATAGCTCGCCGATCAACGCCCTTGGGAAACCCCCGGCCCGGCTCGTGCGTACTACCCCGAAACCATCGAGGGAATGGAGGCACTGGTGCGTGGACGTGCGATGACGTCGACATGGGTTGCTGCGGTACTGGCGATCGGTTCGATGGCGGCGGCCTGCAGTTCGAGCGGAGGCGACAGCAGCTCGTCGCCGGCCGCGAGCGTGGGCGCTTCCCTCACGGTCAAGGACTTCGAGTTCTCGCCGGGATCGCTCAGCGTAGCGAGCGGGTCGAGCACGATCACCGTCATGAACACCGGCACCCACAAGCACAGCTTCACGCTCGATGACGACAGCGTGAGTCAGGACATCGAACCGGGCGAGTCGCAGACGGTGACGGTGAACCTCACCGCGGACGCTCCCTTCCACTGCAAGTTCCACACGCAGATGACCGGGACGCTGACGATCGGCTGAACGCCGGCCGTTAGATGCTGAAGGAGTCCCCGCACGCGCACTCATGCGTGACCTGCGGGTTCAGCATCTTGAGGCCGCCACCCATCAGCGCGTCGTCGAAGTCCAGGGTGGAACCTCGAACGATGGGCGCGCTCTTGGGGTCCACGAGCACGCGCACGCCCTCAGCGCCTTCGATCACGGCGTCGCCGGCGTCGATCGCATCCTGGAACGAGAGGTCGTAGCTGAAGCCGTTACACCCACCAGCTGTCACGCGCACGCGCAGGATCGGCTCGGTCCGGCCCTCCCTTGCCGCCAGGGTCCGGATCTTGCGCGCGGCCTTCTCGGTGACCGCGATGGGAGCGGTGTCGACGTCCATGCTCCTAGGATAGCCCCGGCCTGCTTGTTCGACCCGTCGGCAGCTGCGATCAGATGCCCAGGAACGACACGAAGATGCGGGCATACGCGCGTGCGGCGCTCACCAACGCCTCCACGGAGATCCACTCGCCGGCGGTGTGCGCCACCGTGAGGGAGCCGGGACCCAGGATGATGGTGGGGATCCGGGCCTCGTTGATGTAGAAACGCGCGTCCGTGATCCCGGTGAACCCCACCAGGGAGGGCTCGGAGCCGGTCTCGGCCGCAACGGCCGCACGCGCGACTCGCACGAGGTCCGTGTCGCTCGATGCCTCGGCGGCCTCGGTCCACTCGCGGATCGTCGCCTCCACCTGCACGGTGTGGTCTTCGTCGGTGAGGCGCTGCGCGAGCGCGAGGAAGGGAGCCAGCACGCGGTCCGGGTCCGTCTCACCGGGGACGATGCGCCGGTCCACGTCCACCTCGCATCGGTCGGGCACCACGTTGGGCGCGGTGCCGCCGCTGATGAGCGCCGCGTTCACCGTGGGCCGGCCCACCAGCGGGTGCTCGACGTCGGGCAGAACCTCGGGGAGGCGAAGGAGGTAACGCGCCATCGACGTGATCGCGTTCACTCCCAGGTGCGGCTGGGAGCCGTGCGCAGCGGTGCCGTGCGCGGTCAGCGTGATCCAGGCCCCGCCGCGTTCGGCGAGGCCGATCTCCAACTCGCTGGGCTCACCGACGATGGCCGCGTCCTGATCGATCAACCTCCGATCCCAGAGCACCTGGGTGCCGTGGACGCCGGCGAGCTCCTCATCGGCGGCCAGGTGGTACTCGAGGGTGCCGGCGAGCTTGATCCCCTCGCGGCGAAGGGCGGCGCCGGCCGCGAGCGCCGCCGCGATCGGACCCTTCATGTCGGCGGCCCCCCGTCCTACCATCCGGCCGTCCTCGATGGTCCCGTCCCACGGTCCATGACTCCAGGCGTCGCGCCGTCCGGCGGGCACCACGTCCAGGTGCCCGTTCCAGGCGAGCTTGGGCCGCGCCCCGGAGCCGATCGCGCCGAGCACGCTGGGCCGTCCGGCGTCGGAGCGGACGGTGCGCGGGGCGGCTCCGAGCGAGTCGAGGATCTCCGTGGCCACGGCGGCCGCCGCGTCCTCGGTCCCACCGGGGTTCTCGCTCGGCGCGGCGATGAGCGCGCGTGCGAACGTGATGACCTCCTGCGGATGCACCGCCGCGGCGACGGCGTCCAGCACCCCCTCATCTACCATGGCGCGCGATGCTACACGTCCCCGACGTGCGCGCCCGGCTCCGGGCGGGCCTGGACCCCGACCCCGTGCTCGAGCCTGCTCCGGGCGATCGGCTCGCCGCCGTCCTCGTGCCCCTCGTCCTATCGCCGGAGCCCGCGCTGGTGTTCACGGTTAGGGGGGCGGCGCTCTCGCGTCACCCTGGCGAGATCTCGTTCCCCGGCGGCCTGCTGGACCCCGGCGAGACGTTCGCCGCGGCCGCGCTGCGTGAGGCTCATGAAGAGATCGGCCTCGACCCCACGTTGCCCGAGCTGCTGGGGGCGCTGCCGCCGGTGCACACTCACGTGAGCGGGATCCTCGTGGTGCCGTTCGTGGGCCTGCTCGCGGGCCAGCCCGCCCTCACGGTTAGTGATGCCGAGATCGCCGAGGTGCTCACGTTCGCGGTGGCGCGATTGGCGGCTGCGGAGGCGCCGATGGAGCTCGCTCGCCCGGAAGGAGGCATCTGGAGAGGGTGGTCCTACGAGCTGGACGGCTACACCGTGTGGGGCGTCACCGGGTGGATGCTCCATGCGTTGCTGGAGCTGTTGAGGAGGGAGACGACGTGGACATGACGGAGCCGATGACACCGCAGGATCAGGAGCTGCGCGCGTTGCTGGGAGAGGCGCGAACCATCGCCGTGGTGGGACTCTCGAGCAAGCCCGACCGGCCCTCGCTGGCGGTGGCGTCCTTCCTGCAGGAGCAGGGGTATCGCATCGTGCCCGTGAACCCGCGTGAGACCGAGGTGCTCGGGGAGCGCGCGTATCCGTCCTTGCGCGACCTCCCGCAAGGGATGGCGGTGGACGTCGTCGACGTGTTCCGCCGCGCGGAGGAAACGCCGGAGGTCGCGCGCGACGCCGTGGCCCTGGGTGCCAAGGTCCTGTGGCTGCAGGACGGGATCGTGAACGAGGAGGCGTATCGCATCGCGGCCGACGGGGGCCTCGACGTCATCATGGGCGTCTGCATCAAGCGGACCAAGCAACGGCTCGATGAGGAGGCAACGACATGACCAAGTGGGAGTATTTCGTGGCCCCGCTCCTGGAGCACAACCCGGGGGAGATCCTGAACACGTTCGGCGAGGACGGCTGGGAGCTGGTGGGGGTGGCGCAGATACAAACCCCGATGGGCGGGGCTTCCTCCGTGGCCTACCTCAAGCGCCCGAAGCCCTAGCGGCGGCTGCGCCGACGCACGAAGCGGAGACCGATCACCGCCACCAGGGCGACCCCCGCCGCGAGGGCGACCCCTCGTTCCGGTCTGTCGCTCGCGGGCGGGTCGATGGGTTGTGCTTGCGATGATGCCTCGCCCGTGGGCGCGCGCATGCGCCAGATCGTGTCCGTGGTGGCGACGTAGAGCGATCCGTCCGGACCCAGCTGCACGTCGAGCACCCCGCTGGGGAATCGGAACACGTTCTGGATGTCGCCACTCGCGCGGTTCCCGCTCCGCAGCACCCGGAGCCAGCCGTCGTTGTACGACCCGAAGAAGACGTCGCCGTTCACCACCACGCACCCCGTGATGGCCACCGTTTCGGCGAACACCACGACCGGATCGATCAGCCCTTCCTGGTTCACGCGTCCCGTGACGTAGGGCCAGCCGTAGTTGCCGCCTCGGGTGAGCAGGTTGATCTCGTCGTTGACGTCGGGTCCGTTCTCCGTTTCCCACAGTCGCCCGAGTCGGGATCGACACAGAGGCCGAACGAGTTCCGGTTGCCCTTGGTCCAGGCCTCGTTCGGAGTTCCCTCGGGGCTGAACGGATTGTCCGCGGGGATCGAGCCGTTGGGCTCGAGTCGAAGCACCTTGCCTCCGAGCTGGGTGGCGTCCTGCGCGAGCGCCTGGTTCCCCGTCTCGCCCACCGTCACGTAGAGCATGCCGTCGGCGCCGAACGTTAGATCTCCGCCGTTGTGGATACCACTCGAGGCGTCCAGGAGGTCCAGCAACGTCTGCTGTGCCCCGCCCACATCACCGTGCGCCTTGATGCGGATCAGTCGGTTGCGCCCGTCGGTGGCATCGGTGAAGTAGACGTAGACCCACGGTGTGACGTCGAAGTGGGGATCCAGCGCGATGCCCAACAGGCCTCGCTCGGCACCGCTTACCACGGGCAGCGTCGCGAATGGTTTCGGGAGAAGGGCGCCGTTGCGGACGATGCGGATCTGGCCCGTCTCCTTCTCAGTGAAGAAGAGCCGGCCGTCGGGCGCGAACGCCATATTGGTGGGAAAAGAAAGCCCCGACAGGAACGGCTCCGGGGTGGGGGAGGGAGCGGCTGTCGCGAACGGTAACCAGGCAAGCAGCGCGGCCACCACTGCGCCGCTCACGGTGATCGGAGCCGCACGTCGCATGCATCGACGGTACAGGGGCTGCGACCCCGCCCCGGCTTCGACGCCATGGCGTCCGTCCGCGTAGCCTTTCCTCGATGCAGATCGATCACGTCGTGCTGGCCGTTCGCGATCTGGACGAGGCCGGAGCAAGGCTCCTACAGCGCACGGGCCTCGCGTCGGTGCCCGGAGGCCGTCACCTCCGGTGGGGCACCGCCAACCGGATCGTCCCACTCGGCGCCGACTACGTGGAACTGATCGCCGTGGTCGACCTAGAGGTCGGTGCCGCCACCGAGCTCGGCCGGATGCTCCTGACGCTCACCGAGGACGGACGTGATCGATGGTTCGCCGTGTGCCTGCGCGACCCGGATATCGGGGCGACGGCGGCGAGGTTGGGCCTTGGGATCGAGGCCGGTTCGCGCACCCGCCCCGACGGGGTCGAGCTGCGCTGGCGCGGCGCCGGCATCGAGGACCCGGCGCGAGCAGCCTGGCTCCCCTTCTTCATCCTGTGGGACGTGGCACCGGAGCAGCATCCCGGACGCATGCCGGTCGAGCATCGTGTCCGTCCGACCGGCATCGAGCGGATCGACGTGGTTGGCGACGCAGCAGTGATGCGGGAGTGGCTCGGCGACGCGAAGGTGCCGATCGGCGTCCGCGATGGACAGGCGCCCCGCGTGCGGTCTGTCACGGTGGGGTTCGCCGAATGCGAGTCGATCGTGATCGAAGGCGGCGTCTAGACCTGGAGATCCATGCCCTCGGTCGCCGCTCGGCAGCGGGGTGCGTCCACGCCCCAAAGAGCTCGCACGCGGTCCTGCATCGCATCGAGGTCGTCGTCGCCATGGCTGGGGTCATGGTGGAAGAGCAGGAGCCGGTCCACGTCGGCTCGGCGCGCGAAGACGGCGAGTTGGGCGGTGCTCGTATGGCCCCATCCCAGGCGGTCCGGATACTCGGTCTCGGTGTACTGGCAGTCATGGATCAGAAGATCGGCGCCGGCCGCGAGCTCGTGCCCGGAGATCCATTCGGGAGCCACGCGACTCAGGTCGGTGCCCAGGGCCGGCTCATGGTCGGTGACGTAGGCCAGTGTCGACGTCGCCGCCTCGATCCGGTAGCCGACCGTGGGACCCGGATGAAGGATCGGGGCCGACAGGATCCGGGCGCCACCCAACGTCCAGGCACCCCATGGGGTGTCGTGGAACACCACCTCGGCAGGTACTTGTGAGAGATGCACCGGGAACAGCGGCGGGGAAAAGTACGTGGCGACGCGGTCGTCCAACGACGCGACCGGCGAGGACGGCCCCCAGATGTGGAGCTCGGTATCGGCCCGCCAGATCGGCGCGAACGCGCCAAGACCCTCCAAGTGGTCGACGTGAAGGTGCGTGAGCAGCAGGTCGATCCTTCGCGCGGGCTCTTCGACGAGGCGGTCACCGAGGGGGCGCAGACCCGTGCCGGCGTCCAGGATCAGGAGCTGATCGTCGTCAAGGCGCACCTCGACGCAGGAGGTGTTCCCTCCGTGGCGCAGCGTCTCGGGCCCCGGCGACGCGATCGAGCCGCGACACCCCCAGATGCGAATGCGCACCCCCTACTCCGCTGGTTCCCAGAAGATGGACATCGCTCCGACGCACTCGTCGGCGTGCGCGAACAGGGGCAGGGCCGTGACCTCGATCCTGCGGTCACGTCCGGCTGCGTCGCGGATCCGTACCGAACGATGACTCGGGCTGCCGGTGTTGAGCGCGGCCCGCAACGGACGGTCGTCCGGGGGAATTGGCGTGCCGTCGCCGTCGGCGGTCACGACCTCGCTCGACCACTCGTCGGCAGGGATCACGCGCCCTTCGGTGAAGGGGATGCCCAGCAGTCGCTCGGCTGCCTCGTTGAAATAGATCAGGTCGTCCCGCGTATCCACCAAGAATACCGCGGTGGCAAGCCGCGACGCGAAGTCCCTCGCCAGGATGAGCACGAGGTGCCGCTGCGGATTTGCCGCCATGATGCGAGCCTAATCCCTCGCGTGCCGGCAAGGGACACGCGTCCCGACCTCACCCCAGGGCGCGGGCGAGATCCTCGATCAGGTCGTCGGGGTCCTCGATGCCGACAGAGAGCCGCACGAGGTTCGCCGGTACTTCCAGGGCGGACCCCGCGACGCTTGCGTGGGTCATGGGGCCTGGCACCTCGATCAGGGATTCGACGCCCCCGAGCGACTCGGCGAGGAAGAACAGCTCGGTGGAGGAGGCGACGGCAAGCGCCTCCTGGGCGGACGCCACCTCGAACGACACCATGCCGCCGAAGCCAAGCATCTGACCCGCGGCGAGGTCGTGGCCCTGGTGCGAGGACAGCCCCGGATAGTGCACTCGCGTCACCCTGGGGTGCTCAGCGAGGAACCCCGCCACCGCCGCGGCGCCCTCGCAGTGCGCGCGCATCCGCACCGCAAGGGTCTTGAGTCCGCGCAGCGCCAGGTAGCAGTCCATGGGGCCCGGCACCGCGCCCACCGCATTCGTGAGGAACCCGAGGCGCTCGATCAGATCCACCTGGCTCGTCACCACGGCCCCACCGATGAGGTCCGAGTGCCCGGACAGGTACTTGGTGACGCTGTGGACGACGACGTCAGCCCCAAGCGCGAGCGGCTGCTGGAGGGCGGGCGTCGCGAACGTGTTGTCCACCACCACGCGTGCTCCCGTCGCGTGTGCGACGTCGGCTACTGCGGCGATGTCCACGATCTTGAGCATGGGGTTTGAAGGGGTCTCCACCCAGACGTACCGGGTCCGGGGGCCGATCGCGCCGGCCACGGCGTCGGGGTCCGTGAGGTCGGCGGTGGTGCACGTGAGTCCCCAGGGCCCCAGCACTTCGGTCAGCAGACGGTAGGTGCCCCCGTAGACGTCGTCGGCGAGCAGCACGTGGTCGCCGGGTTCCAGGGCGAGCAGCAACGTGGTCTCGGAGGCGAGTCCACTTGCGAAGGCGAACGCATGTGTGCCGCTCTCCAGCGCCGCGAGCGCGGTCTGGAACGCTTCGCGCGTGGGGTTGCCGCCCCTCCCGTAGTCCCAGCGCGCGAACGAACCGACGGCATCCTGAGCGTAGGTGGAGGTCTGGTAGATCGGCACGTTAACGGCACCGTAGAGCGTCTCGGGCTCCTGTCCCGCGTGGATCGCGCGGGTCGCGAACCGCGGTCCCTCGCTCACGGCGCCGACTCCGGGGGGCGCTCCCACCCACGTCGTGTGAGCTCCTCGCGCGCCGTTTCGCCCTCGCGCACCTGTCGCCACAGCCGGTACTTGCGCTTGGCGTCGTGCCCGGGAGCGAACTCGCTGCCGGCGGGCACCTGACGGTCGCAACCCTTCTCCCCGCACGCACACCAGGCGAAGAGCGTCGCCGGGTCGTCGCGTGGGACCGTTCCCGGGCGATAGGTGGGGGCGGGCGCGGACGTGGGGATCACGATCACGCCCTCGCTCGGGTCGCCCAGGTGGGTCTCCCGCCCGCCCAAGACGAGCAGGCCGGTCAGGGCTGCGAGCGCGGCGTCCATCTGATCGATGGTGGTGAGGTCCTTCGTGCGCACGCCCTGGATCTTCAGGACGCGCTCGCGCCATTGTCGCTTGCGCTCGCCCCGCGGCGGAAGGCAGCCTGCCAGCACCACCGCCGTGGCGTGCGGGAAGACCTCGATCGCGCGCATCCGGTAAGGCTTGCCGGTGCCGAGCGGGTAGCCCATCCGGTCCGCGAGCTGGAACACCTCCATGCCTTTGCGCATCCAATCGAATCGCACGTGCTCGGCGTGTTCAAGCGACGGCGTGCGGAACGCGTGGATGTTGAGGCGCGCGAGTTCGTTCTCGGTGTTTCGCGACTTGCCGCCGCGCGCCCACTTTGGCGGGGAATCGACCGCCACGATCGTGGGCTCGAACTCCTTGATCGCGCGTTCGACGTCGTCCAGTCCGGCTCGGGACAGGATCAGCCCGGGGGTCTTCGTCTCGTCCATGATCACGAGGTCGAGACCCTTGCCGACGCCGACGTCGATGCCGAGGGATCGCACGTCGCTACTGCGCCAGCCTGCGATGGGCGAGGAAGTCAAGGAGGTCCGATCGCGTGAGCACGCCCAGCACCTGCCCCTCCTTCGCCACCAAGACGGCCGGACCGTGTTCCAGCTCCGCGAACGCCGACTCTACCGGTTCGTCCCATTCCACCATCGCGATCGGCGGCGCCATGACCTCGGCGACATCGGCCTGCAAGGCGTCGGGGTCGCGGAAGATCCGCTCGAGCAGCTGACGGTCGCGGATCGAGCCCACGAACTGCGCAACGTCGGAGGAATCCTCGCGTACCACCGGCGCCTGGCTGATCGAGTGCTCCTGCAGCGTGTCGATGGCCTGGCGGACCTTGGCCCGCGCGCCCACCGTGATGAGCGGTGGGAGCGTGCCGCCTTTGGCTGCCAGCACCTCGTCCACCCGCATCGTCTCGGGCCGCTCGAGCATGCCGTACTGCAGCATCCAGGAATCCGAGTAGACCTTGGACAGGTACCCGCGCCCGGTGTCGGGCAAGAGCACCACCACGGTGCTGGTCTCGTCGAGTTCGCGCGCCACCTGGAGTGCGGCGAAGACCGCGGTCCCGCACGAGCCGCCGACCAGGATGCCCTCCTGACGGGTCACCGCGCGCGCGGTGAGGAACGAATCGCGATCGCTCACCTTCACGTAGCTATCCACCACGCTCGGGTCGAAGGTGTCGGGCCAGAAGTCCTCGCCGATTCCCTCGACGAGGTAGGGGCGCGGCTCGTCGCCCGAGTACACCGAGCCCTCGGGATCGGCGCCCACCACGAGCACGCCGGGGTTCTGCTCCTTGAGGTAGCGGCCCACGCCGCTGATCGTCCCGCCGGTGCCCACTCCAGCGACGAATACGTCGATCGAACCCTCGGTCTGGTCCCACAGCTCCGGGCCGGTGGTCTCGTAGTGCGTCTTGGGGTTCTCGGGGTTGAAATACTGGTTGGGCTGGAACGCGCCCGGGATCTCGGCGGCGAGCCGCTCGGCCACGCGGTAGTAGCTCTCAGGAGACTCGGGTGCCACCGCGGTCGGCGTGATCACGACCTCGGCGCCGTAGGCGCGCAGGAGGCTGATCTTCTCCTGACTCATCTTGTCGGGCATCACGAAGATGCACTTGTAGCCGCGGATCGCCGCGGCGATCGCCAGGCCGTGCCCGGTGTTGCCCGAGGTGGGCTCGACGATCGTGCCGCCGGGCTTCAAGAGCCCCTGGCGCTCGGCGGCCTGGATCATGCGTATCCCGATGCGGTCCTTCACCGAGCCGCCGGGGTTGAGCATCTCGAGCTTGGCGAGCACGGTGGGACGCACGCCGCGGGTCACCGAATGAAGGCGCACGAGAGGGGTGTGCCCCATCGCGTCCAAGAACGTATCGAGCACCTGCATGCGAACCCCCTTTTCGACATGTCGTCGTCCTATCGTGCCACGCGGCGGACCCTCCGGCTCTCCCCGGGCCACCTCGACGTTGTACAGGAAGCTTCCGGGACCCGCTTCACCTCGGGGTGTAACGTGCCGATTCGGAGACGGACACGTGGAGGATGCGTGCCGAGAGGGACCGGCGACGGGGTGATGGCTTGACTGACCTGCAACCGAACGACGAGCCGGGCGGCGGCGGCGAGAGTCTGCTGGTCGTCGACGACGATCCATTCATCGCGCGCCTGCTGGAGATCGAGCTCAGGGCGGCCGGCTACGACGTCCGTGTGGCGAGCGATGGCGCACTCGCCCTGGAGACCGCCCAGGAACGCTGCCCCGACCTGGTGCTCGCCGACGTGATGATGCCGAACATGGACGGGTTCGAACTCACCCGGCGCCTCCGTCAGGATCCCAGGACGGCGGCGGTGTCCATCATCATGCTCACCGCGCGCGGGCTCTCTGCCGACAAGCTCGAAGGCTTCGCGATCGGTGCCGACGATTATATCGTCAAACCGTTCGATACCCCGGAGCTGCTCGCGCGCATCCGTGGGGTGCTGCGGCGCTCGCGTGATATGCGAGCTCAGTCGCCGCTCACCGGTCTGCCCGGGAACGTCCGCATCGAGGAAGAGATCGATGCGCGCGTGGACCAAGGCATCCCGTTCGCCATCCTGTATGCGGACCTGGACAACTTCAAAGCGTTCAACGACCATTACGGCTTCGCTCGTGGGGACGAAGTGATCCAGTCCACCGCGCAGATGATCGAGGACGTTGCATGCGAACTCTCCGAGGCGCAAGCGTTCGTGGGACACGTCGGGGGAGATGACTTCGTCATCGTGGTGGCGCCGGAACTCGCGGGCCCCGTCGCCCAGGGCGTCGTGGAGAGCTTCGACACGCTCGCGGCCGACCTCTACTCGTCGGAGGATCGGGAGCGGGGCTATATCGAGGTGGTGAACCGGCGAGGGGAGCTACAGCGGTTCGGGCTGCTCACGATATCGATCGGCGTTGCCTCGACGGAGAAGCGTGCGTTCCAGCACTACGCCGAGGCAGTGGCGGTGGCCACCGAGATGAAGCAATACACGAAGGGCGCCAGCGGTTCGTCCTGGGCGATGGACCGACGCGCGATCTGAACGTTCAGCGAGGGCTGGGTTCCGCGAGGAAGTAGCCCTGACCGTGGGGCACCCCCAAGGCGATCAGGGTGGAGAGTTCGGCCTCGGTCTCGATGCCCTCGGCCACCACGACCATCCCCATCTCCTCCGCGAAGGACATCAGGGCCGCCGCCATCGCGTGGCGAGCACGGTCGGTGTCGATATCACGGGTGAGGGAGATGTCGAGTTTCACGATGTCGGGCGCCATCCGGACGGTATGGCGCATGCTGGCGAAGCCCGCCCCCGCGTCGTCGATCGCTACCCGCGTCCCCTGGGCGCGCAGGCCTTCGAGCGCATGCAAGAGGGCATCGTAGTCCTCCACCGCTTCGTGCTCGGTGATCTCCAGCACGATGCGAGCCGCATCGACGGACAGGAGCGAGGCGAGCTCGGGTGAGACCGCTGCGCGATGCGAGCAGTTGATCGAAAGGTAGACCTCGTCCCTGAGCTGTGGGATCGCCCTGAGAGCCTGCCTCACGCTGGCGAGTTCGAGCTGCACGCCGAGTTCCAATCTCACGGCCTCGGCGAACCACTCGTTCGGCGGACGCAAGGGGAGCGATCGGAATCGCGCGAGCGCCTCCACACCGACCACCTCGCGCGTGCGCAGGTTCACGATAGGTTGGAACACCATCGAGAGACCGTCGCCCGCCATGAACCGTTCGATCTCCCCACGCGCGGCGTCGAGCTCCTGCTGTTCGATCTCCTCGCGACGAAGCTGCGAGGTGAGCTCCTGCACGATGCCGCCGATCACTTCAGCCGACAGGCTCGTGCCGCCGCTCATGACCTTCTCGATCGAGCCCACGATCTCATCGGCCCCGGTGCCTTTCACGAGGTAGCCGACCGCTCCCGCGCGCAGCATCTCCAGGACGGTGGGGCGGTCCTCGAACGCGCTCAGGGCGATCACGCGCGTGGCGGGGGAGACGCGCACGATCTCGCGCGCGGCGCGCGGGCCGCCTCCGGCGGGCATCTTCACGTCGACGAGCGCGACATCGGGTTGGGCGTCGTCCGCCAAGCGGATCGCCTCGTCGGCGTCCCCGGCCGTGCCGATCAGCACCACATGGTCCTCGTGCGCGAGCAGCTCCGCGAGCGCGCCGCGCAGCGCCGGTTCGTCGTCCGCGATGAGCACGCGGATGGGGTCGACCGGCGCGTGATCCAGGTAGGGGGAAGGGCGGAGGACCATCGGGGGGACGCTACCCGCGTTCCGGGCCTGTCTCAAGCACCTGTCCTTGGCACCGTTCTGCGCGCTCGGGGGTGCGAGCGCCCCCGTCGCAGTAGCATCCGAACGTCTGCAGGAGGTGCGAACCGATGAGCGCACGAGAGATTCGGGCTCCGCGAGGAACGGAACTGAGTTGCAGGTCGTGGCCGCAGGAAGCCGCGATGCGCATGCTGATGAACAACCTCGATCCCGAGGTGGCCGAGCGACCCGACGACCTGGTGGTGTACGGGGGAACCGGGCGTGCGGCGCGGTCGTGGGAGGCCTTCGACGGCATCGTGCGGACGCTGCGCGATCTCAAGGACGACGAGACCCTCCTGGTGCAGTCGGGGAAGCCGGTCGCCGTCTTCCGCACGCACGAGATGGCGCCGCGCGTGCTGATCTCAAACTCGATGCTGGTACCGAAGTGGGCGGACTGGGACACCTTCCGCGCGTTGGAAGCCCAGGGCCTCACGATGTACGGGCAGATGACGGCGGGCTCTTGGATCTACATCGGCACCCAGGGGATCCTTCAGGGGACGTACGAGACGCTCGCCGAGTGTGCGCACCAACACTTCGGAGGTTCCCTGAAGGGCACGGTGACCCTCACCGGAGGCCTCGGGGGGATGGGTGGCGCCCAGCCGCTCGCCGTCACGATGAATGACGGCGTAGCGCTCTGCGTGGAGGTCGATCCGGTCCGCATCGAACGCCGGATCAAGACGCGCTACCTCGATCGAGAGACCCACGACGTCGACACCGCGCTCTCCTGGGCCGAGCAGGCGAAGGCGAACGGCGAGGGTGTTTCGATCGGCCTGCTCGGGAACTGCGCAGAGGTCCTGCCCCAGCTCGTGCGTCGCGCATGGGGTCCGGATATCGTTACCGATCAGACCAGCGCGCACGATCCGCTTGGCGGGTACGTGCCAGCGGGGATGACGCTGGACGAAGCGGGCACCTTGCGCCGCGACGATCCCGACGACTACGTGCGCCGGTCCTATGGCTCGATGGCCGCACACGTCGACGCCATGGTGGCCTTCCAGGAGGCGGGCGCTGTCACGTTCGATTACGGGAACAACCTGCGCGCGGGAGCGGAGCTCGGCGGGCTCGCGCACGACCGTGCGTACGCCTTCCCCGGATTCGTGCCGGCCTTCGTGCGACCGCTCTTCTGTGAGGGGAAGGGACCCTTCCGCTGGGCGGCGCTCTCAGGGGACCCCGCTGACATCGTGGCCACCGATCGGGCGGTGGCCGAGCTGTTCCCCGAGAACGACCGGCTCCAGCGATGGATACGGATGGCGCAGGAACGCGTGGCCTACCAGGGATTGCCGGCCCGGATCTGCTGGCTGGGTTACGGCGAGCGTGAGCGCGCAGGAGAGCGATTCAACGAACTGGTGGGGCGCGGCGAGGTGAGCGCACCGATCGTGATCGGTAGGGATCACCTCGACAGCGGCAGCGTCGCGAGCCCCTACCGCGAGACCGAGTCGATGATGGACGGCTCCGACGCGATCGCCGACTGGCCGATCCTCAACGCGCTCGTGAACACGGCAGCCGGGGCGCACTGGGTGAGCGTGCACCACGGCGGCGGTGTCGGCATCGGCTATTCGATCCACGCCGGCATGGTGGTGGTGGCCGACGGGACGGACAATGCGCGCGATCGCCTCCAGCGCGTGCTCACGAGCGACCCGGGGATGGGCGTCGTTCGCCATGCGGACGCGGGCTACCCGCGCGCGGTGGAGGTGGCCCAGGAACGAGGTGTGCGCATCCCGATGCGCGAGGGCGAGGCGTGAGGCCGGAGCGCCACGTCGTCGCCATGGGTGGCGGCGGCTTCTCGATGGATGATCCCGTCCTTGATCGGCACGTCCTGGACCTCGTGGATACATCGAGGCCGAAGATATGCTTCCTACCGACGGCCACCGCGGCGCTGCCCGTGTACGTGCTGAGGTTCATGAACGCCTTCCCTGCGGCCTGCTTCGAGCCCACGGATCTCGACCTGTTCGACCGGACGGTGGACGACATCGGGCGCTTCCTGAAGGAGCAGGACGTGATCTACGTCGGCGGCGGCAACACGGCCAACATGCTGGCCGTGTGGCGCGCGCACGGCGTCGACCGCGCGTTACACGCGGCCTGGGAGGCGGGCGTGGTGTGTGCCGGGGTAAGCGCAGGAGCGAACTGCTGGTTCGAGGCCAGCACCACCGACTCCTTCCTGCGAGGGCGAGCCGACGCGCTCAACGATGGACTCGGACTCCTGCCCGGCAGCTTCACGCCGCACTACGACGGCGAGCCCGAGCGACGGCCGCGGTACCGGGCGCTCGTCGGCTCCGGCGCGCTCCCGGGCGGGATCGCCTGCGACGACTTCGCGGCGGTGCACTTCGTCGGCACTGAGCTGCGCGAGGCCGTGGGGTCGAGGCCGAACGCCGGCGCGTTCCGCCTCACGCGTGAGGGCGACGCGGCCTCGGAGACCGCCCTGACGGTGCGCCTGCTCCGATGACGCGGCGCCGCGCGCACGGCCCAGGTAGCCTGACGCTGTGACGGTCCAGATCGGGGAGGGGCTTGGGCTCGCGGACGTCGTGGCGGTGGCCGGCGGCGCACCCGTCGCGTTCCCTTCCACGGCGCGCGAGCGCGTCCTGGCGTCGCGCGCCGTGATCGATGCCGCGCTCGCGTCCGGGGCCACGATCTACGGGGTCACCACCGGGTTCGGGTCGCTCGCCGACGTGCGCATCGACCCCTCGCAGGCCGCGGCGCTTCAGCACGGTATCGTGCGCTCTCATGCGACCGCGGTCGGACGTCCGCTGCCGCGCAAGGAGGCGCGCGCGATGCTGCTCCTGCGTGCCCATGTGCTCGCGCTCGGGTATTCGGGCGTGCGCCCCGAGGTGATCGACCTCATGGTCGAGATGCTCAATCAGGACGTGATCCCCTCGGTACCCGAACAGGGTTCCCTAGGAGCATCGGGGGACCTGGCCCCGCTCGCGAACCTCGCCCTGCCGCTGATCGGCCACGGTGCGGTGCTTGCTCCCGAGGGCGGGCCGGAGGGCGGAGTCGAGCCCGCGGCGCCCGTGATGGCGCGCGCGGGTCTCGCGCCGCTGCGGCTGGAGGCCAAGGAGGGCCTCGCGCTCGTGAACGGCACCCAGGGCATGCTCGCGATCGGCATCCTCGCGGCGGCCCGGGTGGGGCATCTGGCCCGCACCGCCGACGTCGTGGCAGCCATGACCATCGAGGCGGCGCTCGGCACCGACGCCCCGTTCGACGAGCGGCTGCAGCAGCTCCGGCCGCACCCGGGGCAGGCGGCGAGCGCGTCGAACCTGCGCCGGCTGCTCGCGGGTTCGCCGATCCGTGAGTCGCACCGCGAGAGTTCCCATCTCGTTCAGGACGCGTATTCGCTCCGGTGCGCGCCGCAGGTGCACGGGGCGACGCGCGACGTGCTCGCCTACGTCGAGGGCGTGCTGCAGATCGAAGCCGGGAGCGTCTCGGACAACCCCATCGTGCTCCCCGAGGCAGACGGGCCCGGCGAGGTGAAGAGCGGCGGTAACTTCCACGGGATGCCCGTGGCCGTCGCCATGGACGCGCTCGCCACCGCCACGGTGCCCCTCGCGTCGATCAGCGAACGCCGTCTCTATCGCCTCATCGATGTCAAGAAGTCGAACGGGCTTCCGCCGTTCCTCGTGCACGGGAGCGGGCTCAACAGCGGGTTCATGTTGATCCAGTACACGGCGGCCTCGCTCGTGAGCGAATGCAAGACGCTCGCGCATCCGGCCTCGGTGGATTCGATCCCGTCCAGCGCCGGCCAGGAGGACCACGTGAGCATGGGCATGACGTCCGCCCGCCATGCGCGCGAGATCGTCGGCAACGCCGAGATGGTCGTAGCGCTCGAAGCGCTCGCCGCCGCGCAGGCCTTGGATCTTCGCGCCCCACTCGAGTCCGGTCCCGCCACGCGGGCCGTGCATGACGCCATGCGCGCGGCCATCCCGTTCTTCGAGGCCGATCGGGAGTTCGGTCCGGACATCGCCGACGCCGTGGCCCTGGTCCGAGGCGGGTCGCTGGTGTCCGCCGCCGAGTCGGTCACCGGTCCGCTCGACTAGCGGGGATCAGGCGCGACCGGAGGCGCGCGTTCCCCCGATGAATGTGGCCACCACGGGGTTGTGCCCGGGGCGGTAGGGAACCTGCGCGAACGACGGTTCCTCGAGCAGAAGGAAGTCCGCACGCTTGCCGGGCTCGAGGGTGCCGAGACGCTCGTGCATCCCGAGCACCCAGGCCGGGTTGGCCGTGGTGGCGGTGAGCGCCTCGAGCGGTGGGACCCCGTACACCACAGCAGCCGTCGCGATCGTTTCGGGCATCGAGCAGATCGGGGAGGTTCCCGGGTTGAAGTCGGTGGCGATGGCCAGGGCAGCCCCTGCCGCCCGCAGCTCCGCCACGGGTGGCCGCCCCGCCCCCAGGAAGAACGAGGACGCCGGCAGCAGTCCCGCCACCGTGACGTGAGATTCTCCGAGCGCGGCCGTCCCACCGGGGCCACAGTGATTGAGATGGTCGGCGCTGCGGGCGCCGAGCGCCACAGCCGCTTCCGCCGCGCCGCTGGGCCCGAGCTGATCCGCGTGCACCCGCAGAGGGAGCCCCGCCTCCGCGGTGGCCGCGGCTACCGTCTCCAGATCATCCAGAGAGAACGCCAGATCCTCGACGTAGATGTCCACGGCGTCCGCGAGTCCTTCGGCGGCGGCGTGGGGGATGAGATCCTCGCAGGCGGCGCGGACCCAGTCCGTCCTGGACATGCCTTCGGGGATCGCGTGGCAGGCGAGCAGGGTCACCGAGCAGGACTGTGCGGCGACCTCCTCGCCGAGCCGTCGTGCCAGGCGCGCTTGCCTCAGCTCGGCTTCGACGCTGAGTCCGTAGCCCGTCTTCAGCTCGAGGGCGGTGGTGCCATGCGCAAGCATCTCGGCCAGCAGCGGGCGGCAGAAATCGAGCACCGCGTCGTCCGAAGCCGCGCGCAGCTGTCGGCTCGACCGGAAGATCCCTCCCTCGCTCCCGTGCAGATCGGCGTAGGAGACACCACGCAGCCGCGTCTCGAACTCATCGGCGCGCCAGCCGACGAACGGCAGATGCACGTGGCAATCCACGAACCCAGGCACCAAGCACCCGTGATCGAGGTCACCAACGGTCGCGGGCCACGGCAACCCGGCGCCAGGGCCTGCGTAGACGATCGAGCCGGTCTCGTCCCACGCGATCCCGCCGTGTTCCGTGAGCGTGGCGGGCATCGAGGGTCCCCTCGCGGGCAGGACGCCAGCGGCGGTCGCCATCGTCGCCGCGACCGCCGCTCCCCGCTCCATGACGAGGAAGCCTAGCTTCATCCTGCCCGCCGGGCGGGCCGTAGGGTGGGGCCATGCGGGTCGAACGCGAGATCATCCTGCCCGCCACCCCTGAGGAAGCGTGGACCGTGCTGACGGATTGGGAGCGGCAAGCCGGATGGATGCTCGACGCCGACCGCGTCGAGGTGGTGTCAGCACATCGCCGGGGGGTGGGTGTGCGGCTGGCCGTGAAGACGCGGATCGCGGGGATCGCTGCATTCGTCGAGCCGGTGGCGGTGACGGGCTGGGACCCGCCGCGACGCCTGGACATCCGTCACGGCAGTTTCGTTGCCGGAGACGGCGCGTGGGTGCTGGAGCGGGTCCTGGGCGGCACGCGCTTCATCTGGATCGAGGACATCCGCTTGCGCGTTCCCCTGGTGGGTGAGGTGGCGGCGCGTGCGTACCGGCCGCTCATGCGGATGCTGATGGGGCGCGCGATGCAGGGGCTCAGGCGCTACGTGATCGCGACGGGCCCCGCGCACTCGTGACGTTCACGAGGTCAGCATCGAGGCGATCGTGACCCGGTCCCGCCCGGCCGCCTTGGCGTCGTAGAGCGCCGTGTCGGCGGCCACGAGCAGGGCCGTCGCGTCATGGACGATCTCGCCCATCCGGGTGACCACGCCAAGGCTCGCCGTGACCTGGAGCGCACCACAGCTGGTGATCACGGGCTGGCGAGAGATCTCGTCGCGGATCCGTTCGGCGGCGAGTTCCGCGGCCTCGCCCTCGGAGCCCGGGAGCACGACCATGAACTCCTCGCCGCCGAAGCGGCCGACGGCGTCGTAGAGCCGGATCGCGCGCTGAAGCCGCGCCGCCACCTCCCGCAGGACCTCGTCGCCCACCACGTGGCCGTGCGTGTCGTTCACGTGCTTGAAGTGATCGAGGTCCACCATCGCGAGGCTCACGGGACTGCCCTGACGGCCCGAGCGGGAGAGCTCTTCCATGAGGATCTCGATGATGCGGTTGTGATTCCACAGGCCTGTGAGCGGGTCGTGAGTGGCGGCTTCCTCGGCAGCGGCCTTCGCGGCTTGCAGCTCGGCTTCCACACGCTTGCGTTCGGTGATGTCGCGGATCAGCCCCACGAACATACGGTCCTCGCCGACCTTGGCCTCGGAGACCGAGATGTCGATCGGGATCACGGTGCCGTCCTTGCGTTTGGCGGTCGTCTCGCGACCCACGCCCAGGATGCGCGACCGTCCTGTGGACAGGTATCGGTGGATGTGCGCGTCGTGCTGCGCCTGGTCTTCGTCAGTCATGAGCACGTCGACATTGGCGCCCAACAGCTCACTGGGCTCGTAGCCGAAGATCCGCTCGGTGGCCGGGTTGATGGAGCGGATGATCGCGCGATCATCGACCGTGATGATCGCGTCCACGGCGGTGTTGACGATCGCCGTGGTACGAGCTTCGCTGAGCGCCAAGGCGGCGGTGCGATCGTTGACCCGGGTCTCGAGTTCTTCGTTCTTCGCGATGATCGTCCGGCGCGTCCTGCGCGCGAACACCGCGACACCCACGAACAGCGTGGCGAGCGTCCCCAGCACGGCGATGTTCACGAACTGGATCCGCTGCCGGGCCCGCGTCTCGGTGCGTTGCAGGTCGGCTGAGAGTCGATCGGTCTGGCCGACCACTTTGGTGAAGAGTCCGTCGAACTCCCGATCCCACCTGGTGCCGATCTGCCCTGTGCTCTCGCGGTGCAGCCATCGCGAGCTCGCTTGGCTCGTGAAGCTCTCGACCTGCGCGGCCAAGAGTCGAAGGTCCTCCACAACGGCAGGATCCTTGGCCGCGTGGATGAGCGTGCCGTCGACCGATGGTCCGCCGATCAGCGCCGAGTCGACGAGCCGGGTGGCCTCCGCGAGGCGCCTGAATACGTCGTTCGCGACCATGACGGTGGGGTCGCCCCCGAGTGCTTGCACGAGGTACAGATGCGCGGTAGCGACACGGTTGGAGACGCCGTCGGATACCGGCGCCAGCTCGGCCTGGGCCCTCGTGATGCGGGAGGCGGCGACCTGCCCGTAGGCCACCAACGCCATCGCGGTCACCGCGATGAGCAGGATCAGCACGGTCAGGAGGTCCCGGCCGCGCCGATGTACCGGCGTCGCGCGTTGCGTGGGTTCGTTGCTCATCCACTCACCAGCATCGGCCGGTTGGGGGACGACTTGAGATGGAGGGGGTAGTCCTTTCAGGTGGTTCCTATGTCAGAGGGTCCTGCGGCTGGGCGAGGCGTGAGAAGGACGGGTCGAGACACGATCACGCGCTCGGGGCGGGCGGCGGCGCGAGGACCAACAGGACAACGGCGGGCTCCTGCGAGGCATTGCGAAGGGTGAGTTCTTCGCCGTGCGGAATTTGCACGGCCTCCCATTGCGACATGCGTCCGCGTCCCTTGCCCAGCTGCACGGCCACCTCGCCGGCGAGCACGGTGGCGATCGCGTCTGAGGTCTGATCCGTGACGGGTCCGAACCCCTGCGACCCCTGCAAGCACACCACCTGCGCCCAGAGGTGCGCGGATTCGAACAGGGTCTCGTGGCGCGCCTCGTCATCGGCGAACCACACAAGATCGCGGATGTCGCGCGGCTGCATGGTCCATCAGCGTAACGGTCGACGATTGTGGGTGCCCGCTCGTGGAGACGGCCACTAGACTTCCAGCCCTCGTGCCCACCTCGAAGGAGCTGCTGTGACCGCGTACTCGTTCTTGACCGACGCCGCCGCCGACGTGGCGGCCGGGTTGCTGATCGTCCCGGTGTTCCAGGGAGCCAAGCCCGGACTCGACCTCTCACGGTTGCGACTGCGCGATGCCTACGCCGCCGCCAAGCTCACCGGCGAACGCGGCGAGAACCTCCTCGTCACCCGCGGCAAGGGTGATGGCTTCGCCGCCGGCGCGGTGCTGTTGGCGGGCGTGGGCGCGAAAGAAGTGTTCACGGTGGATGTCGCGCGCAACGTGATGGGAAGCGTGGCGGGCACTGCGAGCCGCTTCGGCTCCGTGGCCACCACCGTGCCGCAGGCGTTCGGCGTGCGGCAGGCCGCCGACGCCGTGGCCGCCACGGCCGAAGGGCTGGGCCTGGGCGCCTACCGCTTCGATCGCTACCGGTCGGCGAAGAAGGCCGCACCGGGGCTGAAGCGGGTCATCGTGCTGGGGAGCGCGCGGTGGGATGCCAAGGCAATGCGGGCGTCGGTGAAGCGCGCCGCCACCCTGGTGGATGCGGTGAGCTGGGCTCGCGATCTTGTCAACACGCCCGCGGGCGACATGCCTCCCGCCCAGATCGCGCGAGAGGCCCAGGCCATGGCCAAGCAGGCGGGCTTGTCATGCAAGGTATGGGATGAACGCCAGCTGAAGCAGGGTGGCTTCGGCGGCATCCTCGGGGTGGGACAGGGCAGCGTGAACCCGCCGCGCCTGATCGAGCTCACTTACACCGGGGCTGGGCGGACCACGCCGATCGCGCTCACCGGCAAGGGCATCGCGTTCGACTCGGGCGGCCTGTCGATCAAGGACGCTAAGAGCATGGAGTACATGAAGGACGACATGGCCGGGGCCGCTTCGATCCTCGCCACGATGAAGGTGATCGCGATGCTGAAGCCCAAGATCAACGTGATCGCGGCTATCCCTTGCAGCGAGAACATGCCGAGCGGCTCGGCGCAGCGTCCCGGGGACGTCATCACGCACCGGGGTGGAACGACCTCGGAGGTGCTCAACACCGACGCCGAGGGCCGGCTGGTCCTCGCCGATGCGCTCGCCTACCTCGCGGAACGCAAGCCCCAGCTGATCATCGACACCGCCACCCTGACGGGCGCCTGCATGGTGGCGCTCGGCGACCGGATCACCGGGGCGTTCTCCAACGACGCGGAGCTGGTGGCCGAGGTCGTGGCGGCGGGCGACGCCGAGGGTGAGCCCGCCTGGGAGCTGCCCCTGTTCGCGGACTATCGCAAGCTGATCGACTCGCCCATCGCCGACATCAAGAACACCGGTGAGCGTTACGGCGGGGCCATCACCGCGGCGTGGTTCCTCGCCGAGTTCGTGGGCGACATCCCCTGGGTGCACCTGGACATCGCCGGGCCCGCGTTCGCGAGCGCCGCACATGACCTCGGGCCCCGGGGCGGCACGGGCGTGCCCGTCCGCACGCTGGTCCGATTCCTCGAGCGGCGGGCCGACGCGGGGTCGTAAGGGAACCAGGGATCGAGATGACCCACGACGATCCGGCGAAGGTGCGCACCGGTCCGGTGCTGGCGGTATTCGCCCATCCCGACGACGCCGAGATCTCCGCGGGCGGCACCCTCGCCAAGTGGTCGACGGCGGGGCGTGAGGTGCATCTGCTCGTGCTCACCAACGGCGACCGCGGATCGGGCGACCCTGCGCGTGACCGCGCGGAGCTCGCCGGCACCCGCATGGCCGAGACCGAGGCGGCCGCGGCCGTGCTGGGCCTTGCGAGCGCCCAGATCATGGGGATCCACGACGGCGACCTCGAGAACGGCCAGGTGGTGCGCGAAGCCGTTGTGCGCAGGATCCGCGAGGTGCGTGCCGAGACCCTCCTTTCCTGCGACCCCACCGCCGTGTTCTTCGAGAATCGCTATTACAACCACAGCGACCATCGCAACGCGGGCATGATCGCGCTCGACGCCGCGTTCCCGGGCTCGGGCAATCCGCACTTCTTCCCGGAGCACCTGGGCGAAGGGCTCAGCGTGAAAGAGGTCGAGGACGTCTGGCTGGGCTGGACGAACGAGCCGAACCATCTCGAGGACGTGGGTGGCTCCTTCGCCACCAAGATCGCGGCGCTCGCCGAGCACGCGAGCCAGCTCGCCGAGGGCATCCGCTTCTTCGAGGAGTTCCTGGAGAAGG